>JAEEGL015822404.1_pt1 | contig 12736 bp, 15 predicted proteins | sample 9134231 | NCBI WGS metagenome assembly JAEEGL01 (sample SAMN16246548, study PRJNA631951) | gut metagenome | biome: gut microbiome; feature: rumen; material: fiber-attached | host: Bos | place: Iran: Karaj | collected 2018-10 | reverse complement strand
GAAAACGTCGTCTGGAAGGACTGCTCGCTGCGCACATGGCTGAACGGCACGTTCCTGGATACCGCCTTCACGCAAAAGGAGCGCGCGCTGATCGCCAAGACGCGCCTTGAGAACAAGAGCAATCCCGCGGTCGGCACGAAGGGCGGCGCAGCCACGGAGGATTACGTAGCGATCATCTCCTTCAACGAGCTGCTGACCTACGGCCTGAACGCAACGTTCCTGGAGGGGCTGTGGGCCGAGCCGACCGAATACGCGGTCGCGCAGGGCGCGGACCGGCACGAATGGTACGGGACCGCGATGTGGTGGCTGCGCACCCCGGGACAGAGCGCGGACCAGGCTACGTACTGCGATATGGTCGGCCAGCCGATCTACACGACGGTTGTCAACAAGGGAGGCATCGGCGTCCGTCCGATGATCTGGGTCTTCCTTCCGGATGCGGAATGAACGTGTAACATGCAGAGAGGCTGCAGCCCGCAGCCTCTTTTCTGTTGCGCCGTGACCGAGACCGTGATACGATAGATACAACAGATCGGAACAGGCGGAACGGTATGTCTTATATTCATTCGAAAGACAGCAGAATAGCAGCATTTATCAAAGCGTATATCCACGACACGAGCAGTGCGGAAGCGGTATCAAAGTCGCTCTTGCTGTGGTTTGATCAAAACGTCGGGTACAGCAGATTGAACGCGCCCTTCTTTCCGCTGCAAAGAAGCGATTTGGACGTATTGTCCATGCGCTGCGGCACCTGCGGCGATTATTCCAACCTCATCGTTTCGGTGCTGGTCCGTCTTGGATATGAAGCGGCGTATGCGTACGTTCATAAGGATTGTTACGGCGACGAGCAGGATCACGTCTGCGCTGCGGTTCGGGACGGGCAGGAATGGGCTTTGATCGATGCAGCAATGCCGTACAGAAAATGGTATGGGTTTCGCTGCCCGCACCGGGAATTCGATTTGCTGTCCGTAACCGCTTTTGAAGAAAAGATGAAGCAGGAAGAAGCCTGTTGGACGGATGCCGCAAAGCAATACGGGAACGATTTGTATGCAGGCTTGTTGTATGCGCCCTGGATCCATGAACGGATCATCCGGGAAACCGGGACCGTTGTTGAAAGCGCTTTTTACCTGTTGGCGACGGACGCGCAAAAGCGTTGGACGCTGCACGTGTATCTTTTGCGCTACACCAGGGAAACCGGCTCCATCCCCGTAACGTGCATGATTGCCGGCGAAACGCGGACCTATCGCTTTTCCCGGGAAAAACCGGACACGATCTGGGACGACAGGCAATGGGGCGAAGCGTATCCGGAAGACGGGATTCCCGACGCGTTTCAGACGGAGACGCTGCGCGCGTTTCAGGCGTGCATTGACGCGGATCTTCCAAAGATCCCCGAAATTCTGCTTTACGCACAGCATGCTGCCCGGTCCGGCAATCCGGCATGAATTCTCTTTTATGTGTTGCGCGGTACAGGCACTGTGTGCTATACTGACTCCATAGAAAACAGGAGGGCAAACATATGTGGACTTTTTCCGAACTACCCTATGAGCGCGTGGACGTCGACGCATTTATTGCGGACGGTCTCAAGCGGATCGACGCGTTCGAGCATGCGGCGACGGCCGAGGAAGCGATCGCGGCGTACTATGCAATGGACGAGGCGATGCAGAAGGTCGCGACGCAGTTCACGATCTCGCACATCCGCCACGACGTCAACACCAAGGACCCGTTCTACGACGCGGAGCAGACCTATTACGATCAGAACCTCAGTAAGACGATGGTGCTGAACGTGCGCCAGCTCAACGCCATGGTCAACCATCCGTTCCGCAAAGAGCTGGAAGCGGCGCTCGGCAGGATCATCTTCACGCAGGCCGACGCGCAGGTCAAGCTGGCCGACGAACGGCTGATCCCCGGCATGACCGAGGAGCAGATGCTGAAGAGCCGTTACAGCAAGATCACCGCAGGCTGCACGACCGAGTACATGGGCGAGACCTGCAACTTCTACGGCCTTCTGAAGTTCATGCAGAACCCGGACCGCAAGATCCGCGAAGGCGCGTTCCGCAAGTGGGCCGAGATGTACGCGGGCATTGCCGGCGAGCTGGACGACATCTACGACAAGATGGTAAAGGTCCGCACCGATATGGCGAAGCTGATCGGCTATGAGAACTACATCCCGTTCGCGTACCTGTCCCGCGGACGCTACGACTACGGCAAGGACGACGTCGAGCGCTTCCGCGAGGGCGTCAAGAAGTACGTCGTGCCCGCCGTCGCCCGCATCCACGAGCGGCAGGCAAAGCGCATCGGCGTCGAAAAGCTGCACTATTACGACGAGTCCTTCTGCTATCCGGAGGGCAACCCCATGCCGCACGGCACCGAGGAGGAGATGGTGAAGGCCGCGCAGGAGATGTACCGCGAGCTGAGCCCCGAGACCGGCGAGTTCTTCGACTTCATGGTCGAGCATCAGCTGTTCGATCTGACCTCGCGTCCCGGCAAGCACATGGGCGGCTACTGCACCGATCTTATGAGCCTCAAGGCGCCGTTCATCTTCTCGAACTTCAACGGCACCTCCGCCGACGTCGACGTGCTGACCCACGAGGCGGGGCACGCGTTCCAGGCGTACGTTGCGGCGCGCGCGATCAAACTGTCCGAGCTGTGGCAGGCGCCGATCGAGATCTGCGAAGTCCACTCCATGTCCATGGAACATTTCACCTATCCGTGGATGGACAAGTTCTTCGGCGACGACGCGCCCAGATACCGCGAAGCGCATCTTTCCGCCGCGCTCGAGGTCATTCCGTATCTCACGATGGTCGACGAGTTCCAGCACCGCGTCTATGCAAAGCCGGAGATGGACCGCGACGAGCGCTATGCCGTCTGGCACGAGCTCGAAACCGTCTACCTCCCGTGGCGCGACTACGACGGCGACCCGTTCCTCGAAAAGGGCGGCTTCTGGATGCAGAAGCAGCACATCTTCCTGTATCCGTTCTACTACATCGACTATGCGCTGGCGCAGATGGGCGCGTTCGACTTCTATCTCCGCATGCGCGAGAACCGCGAGCAGGCGTGGAACGACTACCTTGCGCTGTGCAAGGCGGGCGGCACGGTCGGCTACTTCGACCTGCTCAGGATCGGCAACCTCCGCAACCCGTTCGACGCGAACACCGTGAAGGACATCGCGCAGGCGATCGAAGCGCTGCTGTAAACGACCCGGTCCGTTGAAACGCGTTTCAACGGACCTTTATTTGCATATAACTATAACGATATACATATATCAAATATAAAATTATTGACATAGCTGTGCGGGCTGTGCTACAATCTGCGTATCACGCAAAAGGAAGGAATCCCTATGAAAACACATGATGCGATCCGCCGCATGGTACAGGCGTCGCTGCTGACCGCGCTTGCGGTGATCCTCTCGATCTGGCCGAAGTTCCCGATCTTTCCGGCGGTCAACTGGATGAAGTTTGAATTTTCCGATATTCCGGTGCTGCTCGGCGGGTTTGCGCTCGGTCCGTGGTTCGGACTCGGGATCGCCGTCGTGAAGGCGGGGCTGAACGCCGTGTTCACCGGAGACTGGAACTATATCGGCCTGATCATGAATATCGTCTCCACGGGCGTTCCGACGGTTGCCGCGGCGCTGCTGTATCAGGCGAAAAAGACGCGCACGCGTGCATATATCGCGCTCGGTCTGTTCCTTGTGACGCAGGTCGTCTTGATGATCCCCATGAACTATTTTGTCGGCAGTCTGAACTTCATGCTGTTCTTCGGCGTGCCGACGTATGCGGCTTCGCGCGCGGCGATGGCGGAGCTTTTGGGCTGGGTCGCCCTGTTCAACCTGATCAAGGGCAGCGCGACCGTGCTGGTCACGGCGTTCGTCTACAAGCCGCTGTCGCGCACGGTGCTGAGCAAGGAGCTTTTGATGCCGAAAAAACCGATCGAAGCGGCAAATTCCGAAGAATCTATTGATAATCCCATGTAATTTTGTTATAATACCTTTACCTTTGAACGATCGACGAAGGAACGCCGCATGAACCTCGCCTATTATGCAAACTATGTGACCATCGTGGAGGAGGGCAGTTTAACCGCCGCCTCCCGCAAGCTGCGCATTGCACAGCCCGCGCTGAGTAACCAGATCAAGGCGCTCGAAACGGCGTACGGCGCGCGGCTGTTTTTTCGCGGCGCGCGAAAGCTGGAGCTGACCGACGCGGGGCAGATCCTGTATCAGCGGGCGAAGCGGATGCTTGCGATCGAAACGGCCGCGCGCAATGAGATCGCGTCCGGCTTCGGCGGCACGACGGGCACGCTGAAGATCGGCATCAGCTCATCGTTTGAAAACACGCGGCTGCTTGACACGCTCGCTGCGTTCTCGGACCGCTTTCCGGAGACCGGCGTGCGCGTGTACGAGGCCGAGCTGGACGAGCTTTTGAAAAAGCTGCAGAACGGCAAGGTCGAGGCGATCTTCGTCCGTCCGGTCAAGAGCGACGTCGAAGGCCCGGAGGTGCTGTACACGCAGCCGGATACGCTCGTCGCGGCGTACAGGCCCGGCGCGTTTTTCAAGGACGAACCGGCGGACGGGGTCACGCTCGAACGGCTCGCATCGCTGCCGCTGTCGCTTCTGGAGCGCAGCCTGCCCGCATTTTCAAACGCGTTCCGGGAAAAGGGCCTTGTGCTTACGCCGAAGTACGTCAGCACGCGCATGCAGGTCGCGCTGCACTGGGCGCGGGCGGGCAAGGCGATCGCGCTGGTTCCAAAGAGCGCGACGGAGGCGCTGGGCTTTACCGATCTTGCCGAAAAGACCGTGTCGGACAGCGATCTGCTCGTTCCGGCTATGACGATCATCGCGCAAAAGCGCAAATACCGTTCCCGCATCGTCAACAACTTCTTAGAGCTTTTGTCGGAACGGTACGGATACACATACCGCGAGCCGATCGAGGAATCGGACCGCGCGAAAGGAGAATAACATGAAACGATTTTGGATCATCCTGACGGCGGCGCTGCTGCTCTTTGCGGCGATCGGCTGCAAGAGCACGGCGACATATTCGACCGCGTCGGACAAGACCGCAGCGGCCGAAGAGCCCAAGGCGACCGAAGAACCCAAGCAAACGGAGGAGGAACCGACTGTGAAGAACCCCATCGCAACGATCACCATGAAGGACGGCGGCGTGATGAAGCTGGAGCTTTATCCCGACGTCGCGCCGAACACCGTGAAGAACTTTATTTCGCTCGCCAATTCCGGCTTCTATGACGGGCTGACCTTCCACCGCATCTATGCGGGCTTTATGATCCAGGGCGGCGATCCCGACGGCAACGGCGGCGGCGGTCCCGGCTATTCGATCAAGGGCGAATTCACGGCAAACGGCGTGAAGAACAACCTGTCGCACAAGCGCGGCGTGATCTCGATGGCGCGCGCGACGCCCTTCGACTCCGCAGGCAGCCAGTTTTTCATCATGCACGCGGACTATACGGGTCTTGACGGACAGTACGCCGCGTTCGGCATGCTGATTGAGGGCTTCGATACGCTCGATGCGATCGCTGCGACCGAGACCGGCTACAACGACTGGGGCGAGAAGTCCGTGCCGCTAAAGGACGTCGTGATCGATACGATCCGCGTCGACACGTTCGGCGTCGACTACGGCGAGCCGGAAAAGATCCAATAATTTCGGAGGAACCATGCTGGTACTGGATGAATACAAAATGCAGCTCGGCGCGCTGAATGAAACGCTTGCGCTGGCGCATAAGCAAATGAACGCCGACGCGCTCAAGGACGAGCTCAAGACTCTGGAAGCGCAGATGGGCGAAACCGATTTCTGGAACGACGTCGAGAACGCGAACAAGGTCACGACGCGCGTCAAGGGGATCAAGAGCAAGCTCGAACGCCTTGCAAAGCTTGACGGACAGAGCGAGGACATCGAGACGCTGATCGAGATGGCAGAGGAAGAGGACGACGAGAGCCTTGTTGAGGAGCTCAAAACGGAGCTGAAGGCCTTCGACGGAAAGATGACCGCGCTGCGGCTCGAAATGCTCTTAAAAGGCCCGTACGACAACTCCAACGCCATTCTGTCGCTGCACGCGGGCGCGGGCGGCACGGAGGCGCAGGACTGGACCGAGATGCTCTATCGCATGTACACGCGCTACTGCGAAAAGCGCGGCTGGACGGTCAGGGAGCTCGATCTTTTGGACGGCGACGAGGCGGGCATCAAGTCCGTTACGTTTGAGGTCGAGGGCGAAAACGCCTACGGGTATCTCAAGGCCGAAAAGGGCGTGCACCGGCTCGTGCGCATCTCGCCGTTCGACGCAAGCGCGCGGCGGCACACCTCGTTCTCGTCGCTCGACGTCACGCCGATCTTTGAGGACGACGACACGAGCATCAAGATCGAGCCGGACGAGATCCGCGTCGACACCTACCGTTCCGGCGGCGCAGGCGGCCAGAACGTCAACAAGGTCAGTTCCGCGATCCGCATCACGCACCTTGCGACCGGCATCGTCGTGCAGTGCCAGAACGAGCGAAGCCAGCTTCAGAACAAGGAGATGGCGATGCGCATTCTGAAAGGTAAACTTTTGGAGCTTCAGGAGCGCGAGCGCGAACAGCAGATGCAGGAGATCAAGGGCGAGATGAAGAAGATCGAGTGGGGCAGTCAGATCCGCTCGTACGTCTTCCAGCCGTACACGCTGGTCAAGGACCACCGCACCGGCGCCGAAAACGGCAACATCCAGGCGGTCATGGACGGCGACCTCGACCTGTTCATCTCGGCATATCTGACCATGTCGTAACCATCGGGCGTCTCGAAAGGGACGCCTTTTTCTTTCCAGAGCCGCCCTTGTGCAAAGGGAGGTGCCGGGGAACGAGGCGGAGGGATCGTCTTACCCGTTGTAAACTTGCACAACAACCCTCCCGTCAGACTGCGTCTGACACCCTCCCTGACAAGGGAGGGTCGAAACATGCAGCATTCATTTCGACCTCCCTCTGACGAGGGGCACCGATCCGAGCGCTCGCTTTGCGAGGAGGAGCGAGGTGAGGTGCGACCGAAACAGGGAGTTAAAGAAGCATGGTGCGCGCGATCTACCACCGAAGCGAAGTGAAACGAAGCGGTGCTTGCGGAAGCGCGCGAACTGCCTCTGTAATGAAGCGAAGCAAAATGGTCAGCGACGCACAACGACCATATTTCGGGATCGGCAGCTCGCGAAGCGAGACGGAGGGAGAGATGAATTGCGCTGACGCGCATGAATTGTCCGGAGGACGTGAATTGACGGCAATGCCGTCATGGATTGCGGCGGAGCCGCATGGAGGGAGTATGCAAAAACCGGTGATCGGCGTGACGCCGCTTTTCGATCGGGCGCGGGATTCCTATTGGATGCTGCCCGGGTATTTTCAGGCTTTGGAGCAGGCGGGCGCCGTGCCCGTGATGCTGCCTTTGACAAACGACGCGGCGGCACTCCGTCGCCTTGTCGAAACCCTCGACGGCTTTCTGATCGCGGGCGGGCAGGACGTTTCGCCCGCCGTTTACGGCGAGGAACAGAAACCGACCTGTGCGGAGACCTGTCCCGAGCGCGACGCGATGGAGACTGTGCTCCTGCGGCTCCTGTGGGACGCGGACAAGCCGGTGTTCGGCATCTGCCGCGGGTTGCAGATCATCAACGCGCATCTCGGCGGCACGCTCTTTCAGGACCTTAAAACCGAGCATCCGTCGGACACGAACCACCGCATGGCGGCGCCGTACGACCGCGCGGAACACACCGTTTCACTTTGCAAGGACGCGCCGCTGTATCCGCTTCTGGGCGCGGAGGAGATCGGCGTCAACAGCTGCCACCATCAGGCGATCAAAACGCTTGCGCCGTGCTTGCATCCGATGGCGTTCGCACCGGACGGGCTCGTTGAGGCGATCTATGCGCCCGAAAAGCGTTTTGTTTGGGCGGTGCAGTGGCATCCGGAGTTCTTTTTCAGAAAGGATGAGAACAGCCGGAAGCTCTTCGCGGCGTTCGTGAATGCGGCAAAGCAGACCGAATAGGAGGGGAAAATGGACAGTGACAGAAAACGAGCAGAACATATTTCCCTTGAGGCAATGCTCATCGGCGTTTGCACAGCACCGGTCTGGGTCGCGCTGCTGTGCCTGAACAGCGTACAGGAGATCCCGCATATCCTTGCGATCATGATGCTCCTGCCGCTGGTCGCTTCGCTTGCCGGGATCGTGCTCGGGATCGTCGGGCTTGTAAAGAGCCTTCGGGTACAGCCGCACACCCGGAAAGGGATCATCTTTTCCGTGATCGGCATGGTACTGAGCCTTTTGACGCTCTGCGCGACGGCGTATTTCTGGCTGATCGTTTGGGCGGCGTCGGCGTTTGCCTGAGGAGGGACCTATGCGAAACTTCGGCATGTCGATGCTCTGGTTCTGGCTTGCGTACGTCATCGTGACGCTGATCGGGATCGGGCATACAGTTTTCAATATCACCGTTCTGCACATGAAGTCCATGAAGGACAGTCCCGGCATGGGCGAGGGATACGAAAAGACCAAACCGTGGCATCCGCTGTACAACATCGTGATCTTTTCGCTGTTCGGCTGGCTCTATATGCGCGGGCTTGAAAACCCGACGCTTGCCGACGCGCTGATCACCGGCGCGATCTGGGCGGGCATCTGCATCGTGTTCGACCTCGTTGGCTGGGTGCTTGTCAAGCATCCGTGGAGCCTCAGCTTTCGGGAATTCTACGTCGACTATCAGCCGTGGATCTCGCTGATCTATCTTGCGATCTTCCTCGGTCCTTTGGTCGGGGTTTGGCTTTGCGGATAAGCACGGTCCGGAAAGATCGCGCTTCCGAACACTTTTCTTTTTGAAGCGGATATGGTATACTGAAAAAAAACGCACAGCGATCATGAAAGGGGAAAGGGTATGGAGAAGCAAGTGAAGAAACGCAAAAGACTGTCTCTTCCGACCGCTATTCTGATCGGAGCGTCTGCGATCGTGCTTACGCTGATCGGCGGCTTCGTATTGCTTTGGTTCGAGGTGATCAAGCCGGATCGCGAGGCGCGGATCAATGCGGCGATCTCTGCTGAGCCTGCGCCGTCCGGTCAGCCGGTGACCGATGAAACGGAGCCTCCGGGCAGTCCTTCGATCATCGCGATCGAAACGCCTGCGCCTACGGCGGAGCTGCCCGAGATCATGACGGCGGCGCCGACGGAGGTTCCGACAGATGCGCCGACGGAGGTTCCGACGGAAGCGCCGACGCCGAAGCCCACGCCGACGCCGAAGCCGACATCGGTCCCCGATTCGTTTACGTTCGGCGGAAAGACGATCAAGAGCGGCACCAAGAAGATCGACGGCAGCAAGCTCGGCATCAACGGAAAGAGCAGCAAGCTCTGTCACATTACGGCGGAGGAGGTCGAAAGCCTCGTTGCGCTCTGTCCGGACCTCGAGGAGCTGTCTCTGGATTACTGCTACATGGACGACTATGAACCGCTCGGCGCGCTCACGAAGCTCAAAACGCTGAAGCTTCGCCGCTGCAACGAAAACGGAAAGGGAAACCCGATCGAGGACATCGACTGGGTCGAGGACCTCAAGGCGCTGACGTATCTGCATCTGGGACACAATGAGATCAGCGACCTGCAGCCCCTGGAGAAGCTGAAAAACCTGACGCGGCTGAATCTTTCCTATAACGATCTTGAGGACGAGGACCTGGAATCGCTTTCGGAGCTGACCGATCTCAACGAGCTTTCCCTGTACGGACTCAGCAAGCTCACGGACGTTTCGCCGCTGGCGTCGCTGACCAAGCTCACATACCTGCATCTCGGGTACAACAAGAAGCTGAAGAACATCAAGCCGCTGACGGAGCTGCCGAAGCTCAAATCGCTTCGGATCAACAAATCGAACATCAGCGACATATCGTACTTCAAGAACTTCCCGGCGCTGCAGAGACTGGATATTTCGGGCTGTCCGATCCTGTTCCACGACTATTACCACCTGGAGGACTGCAAGAAGCTGAAACTGATCGTTCTCGATCAAAAGGATACCGACGCCTCGCTTGCAATCGACGACATGATCAACAACGGCTTCGGCGTCGAGATCCTGTACGACTGGCCGTAAGCCGCAAAGATGCACAAAAAGGAGCTTCCTTTTCGGGAAGCTCCTTTTTTCGGGTGAAACTTACAACGGCTCGATCAAGCCGAAATTGCCGTCTTTACGTTTATAAAGAACGTTGATCTCGTTCGTGTCCACGTTGCGGAATACGTAGAAGGCATGGCCGAGAAGTTCGAGCTGCAGCATGGCCTCCTCTTCGCTCATCGGCTTGACGGAGAACTGCTTCACGCGGACGATCCGCGGGCCCTCGTCTTCGTCCTCGTCGTCCTCGAACGGGAGATCGCGGAATGCATCCTGGCGAAGTCCCTTGGCAAGACGTGTGCGGTTGTGCACGATCTGCTTTTCGAGCTTTTCGACGATGTTGTCGAGCGACGCATACATGTCGCCCGAGACCTCCTCGCCGCGGATGATGCGACCCTCATGCGGGATCGTCACCTCAACGATGTGGCGGTTCTTTTCGACGGAGAGAGTGACCTGTGCTTCGGTGTCCTGCGGGAAGTACCGATCCAACTTGGAGAGCTTCTTTTCCGCGACTTCGCGCATGTAATCGGAAACCTCCAAATTCTTCCCGGAAATAGAAATACGCATATGTTCCACTCCTTCTGACACGGGTATTGTTCTTCGTGTCACCTATATTTTACCATACTTTTGCGGGAATTGCCGCATTTTTTTCAAAAAAACACAAAAAATTTTATATTCATCCATTTTCTTTGCGGGTTCGCGCATATTCGGCAAAGGATTCCGAAAAAATGTTGCATTTCATTCATACATATAACGCGTTTCTGACAAATAGAGGGGGTATACTGTATGCGTAAAGGTTGAAATACCTTTGCATCAAGATCATTCTTGATATACTCTCCCCCGGAATCACGCGTCGCCCCCTCGGCGCGTGATTTCATGTCGCCGAAAAATAGTTTTTTCGGCGGGATGAAGGCGTGAAGCGCCTTCTGCGATATAAATCCCTTTCGGGATTTGCGATATACCCCTTCGGAGTGCGATATATCTTCGATACGATATGCCCGACGGGCGCGTGGATTTATATCATATCGTGCGGCGTGAGCCGTATATCGTATTTGCACCGGCAAATATATCGTGCTGCGAAAGCAGTATATCGCAGCTTCTTTGTCCGTCCTTATTGTCCGCACGGGGGCTTCGGGCGGAACTGCTCGAAAAGCCGCATCATCTGAAAGAGCTTTTCCATGTCCGGCTGCTTTTGCGGCGGCGGGGGAGGCGGAGGCGGCGGAGGACAGGGCGGCGCGGGAACCGGCACGTTCAGCCGGTAGGCAAGCTGGTCCGTAAGCTGCGGCGGCAGAAGCGGCGCAAGCGCTTTCACATACGCTTCGACGCCGGCGCGTCCGTGCTCGTCGCGCACGGCTTCGCCCAAAAGGACGGCGCAGCTCAATGGAGACGGTCCGTTTCGTTGCGGTTGTGCGTTCATGGCAAATCCTCCTTGCCACATGGTATGCCGTATGCACGATTTCGGTGCGCGGCGCATAGGATGCAGAGAGGTGATCGAAATGGATCTGAACAAACAATATGAGACATACCGCAATCAAACGAGCGACGAGCTGATGGAAACGCTCCTAAAGCTCACCGCCGAGCAGAAACAAGCCGGCGAGATGAGCGAATCGAAGATGGAGGAGATCTACCGCATGCTCAGTCCGATGCTCTCCGAAAGCCAGAAGGCGCGCATGCGCGAGATCATCCGACGGCTGAACGAGCCGATCTGACGAAAAAACGCAAAATCGTTGCGAAGCGTTCACAATCGCCCCCTTTGCAGCGGGGGCATTTTGTGATATAATCATTTTAATATCGCATCAGGAGATTTCTATGGGATTTTTGGACAAGCTGCTCGGCACGTCGAGCGAAAGCAAACTGAAAAAACTGAAGCCGAAGGTGGCGGCGATCAACGCGCTCGAACCGGAAATGCAGAAGCTTTCCGACGAACAGCTGCGGCATAAGACCGCGGAGTTTAAGGAGCGCCTCAAAAACGGCGAAACGCTGGACGACCTGCTGGTCGAGGCGTTTGCGGTCGTGCGCGAGGCGGGCGTAAGAACCGTCGGCATGCGGCATTTCGACGTGCAGCTTCTGGGCGGCATGGTTCTGCATCAGGGACGCATTGCCGAAATGAAGACCGGCGAGGGCAAAACGCTCGTCGCGACGCTGCCGGCGTACCTGAATGCGCTGGAGGGCGAGGGCGTGCACATCGTCACCGTCAACGATTACCTCGCGAAGCGCGACGCGCAGTGGATGGGCAAGATCTATCGCTTCCTCGGGCTTTCGGTCGGCTGCATCGTGCACGATCTCGAATCCGACGAGCGCCGCGAAGCGTACCTTTCGGACATCACATACGGCACGAACAACGAGTTCGGCTTCGACTACCTTCGGGACAACATGTGCGTCTACAAGGAGAACATGGTGCAGCGCTCGCTGCATTACGCGATCGTCGACGAGGTCGACTCGATCCTGATCGACGAGGCAAGAACGCCGCTGATCATCTCCGGGCGCGGCGAGGAGAGCTCCGAAATGTACGTTGCGGCGGACCGCTTCGTGAAGGGGCTTACCCGCGGCGAGGACATCAGGGAGATCAGTAAATCCGATCAGCTGCAGGGCGTTGAGTAGCCGGAAAGCGGCGACTACATGGTCGACGTCAAGCACCGCACCGTTTCGCTGACCGCGGAGG
>JAEEGL015688775.1_pt1 | contig 12736 bp, 12 predicted proteins | sample 9134231 | NCBI WGS metagenome assembly JAEEGL01 (sample SAMN16246548, study PRJNA631951) | gut metagenome | biome: gut microbiome; feature: rumen; material: fiber-attached | host: Bos | place: Iran: Karaj | collected 2018-10 | reverse complement strand
TACCATTGTGAAATTAAGCCTTCTTTAAGGCCTTTTTTCATGCAGGCCTCTTTATTGTGCTTTTTACGCTTATGATTATTATGATTTTTTTATTAGTATCAATATTTTTTAAAACTAATCCGTTTTTTCCCTTCTAATGATAAAATTATTACATGCAAAACACTTCAATAAAATACATCCAAGAAGGGCCAATCTTTAACGATGAAGTAGAAATAGAAATTTCAATTCTCCCAGGCGACTCAGATATTATTTTTTTAATCGTTCCTGGTATAGACGGCTCCATAGATGGATACGAAAACAAATACAAAAGAATCGCCGAAAACATTAATCGCAAGCATCAAGTAACCGTAATTCGTATGAGCAACCCCTACAATCTAATGAAGTTTCATTATCGCAATTTATTTGAAGTTCTAGACTATACCGAAAAGCATTACGATATGCAAAACAAAAAGCTCTATGCTATGGGGCATTCATTAGGCGCGTACATGCTTGGCGCAACTGCGCATCTGTTTGATTATATTGACAAGATATTGTTAATTAATCCAGCTACTGGGCTAGAGCAAAACGAATTCTCAAATATGTCGGAGCGTGATAAAAATAAAAATATCATCTTAGTTGGTGACAAAGATCCATCTTACGACAACTACAATGAATATTCAAAATATGCCAAAGTCCATATAATAAAAGGGGCAGATCATCATTTTTCTGGAGATAATTTTGTAAATTTTTTGAATGCAGCAGACAGATATCTTTTTAGTTAAATAGCTAAACCTTTTCATTTTTTTCTAGTATAGCTAAACCGCCCGTACCAAAACCCCTCTTCTTCGCTATAATCTCCGATGCTTTTATGGACAAAATCATCAGATTTTTCTACCATCCCTAAAATCTTCTTATACCAAGGCGAAGTATCTTCTATTGTCGCCATCGCATTCCAACCGTGAACCTTCAAATACACTTTCATTGTCCAGATACTAGCCGAAGTATCATAATACGGATCATCTCTTTCGCACACTACCCGAGTAATATATTCCGGCTTAACCTTATCTAAATATTCCGTATTTTTCTCCGCACTAATCTTTTCTGGCCATTTCTGATATTCGGAAAGATTAATATCTTTGTTCCCTAATAAATAAGCATGCGCATATTCCATATGGTCGGACAATCCATACCAATCAAAGAATTCCTTTTTGTGTTCCTTAAGATAGTGATAGGCCGCCTCTTTGTATTCTTCTTCTACGCAATCAGCTACAGACCTCATGATCCTTTCATCCAACAGAATGTTAGAAAATCTAGATAACGCCCGATACGTATCCTCTTCGCATTGCTTTTTGTGTCCATACGAAGGATGGCAAATATGGCTCGGTTTGTACTCAAATTCAAATTGTTGTAGCAACTCTTTTGCCACATTTCCCACCGAGGCGACACATTTTATATTTGGAAAGACTTCCAAAAAATAATTCATAATCATCCAGCCGGCTGATTGAACTTCGGCTTTACTTGGTTTGCGGTTAGACTTACGTTCGCCTTTCTTGTGCAAATGAAATGGGAATGCGTTCCACATCAAAATATCCGTATTGGAACTATATTTTTCAATAGCTCCTTGCAAAACCTTCGAAGAGATTTCCCCCGAATCGCTAGTAAAAGGTACTCCAGTTTTAGCACACCCTTTATATCCTGGCGCCTCACCAACAAGCAATATTTGGGAATTCTTATGTTTTTCTAAATACTCTTTTAAATTTTTACGACATTTTTTAGCGGCCACAGAATTCCCACGGTACATATTAAAAACCACATCATTGCTTTTATAATTAGCTAGCCTTTCAATAAAACCGTCTATACTCACGCAATAATTATAACATATTCTACCACTGTTTCAAAATCAATCAAACTCCAACACCCGGTATAAATCCCCCTTATCGCAATCAAGCCTTCGTCACGCACAGTAACTAAGACAAAGGCCATTATTAAAATAATCCTTTTTGTTGTATAATAAAACCATGCAATGGGACAAAATCACAAATATCATCTTAATCGCATCATTTGCCGTACTTCTTGTTTTTGTGATTCTTGCCTTAATTCAGTGGATTAAACGTAAATCACTTAAAAAAACCGACAAAGAACTCCTCTGGTTCCCGCTCCCGCTCGTTCTTATGGTTATTACTTATATAATTTTTGATAAATTTCTTATCTGTAATACTCGCCCAGACGGTTCCGGCGAGGCTTCTTTTCCCTCCACCCATGTCATGGTAGTTGCCACAATATTTTTCCTCGTCGCCATCATCTTGCCTAAATATATCAAATCCAAAGTTGCCTGTGCAGCACTCTATGTCTTTATGCTGGCCTTCATTTCTCTAACATGTGTCGGAAGAATACTCGCCAACAAGCACTGGCTTTCGGATGTTTTGGGTGCGCTCGGATTTGCCCTCATTTTCGCTGTAGTCTACTATCTAATCATAAGGAGGACCAAACATGCCAAGCATCTTCAGCCAAATCATCAAGGGTGAAATCCCCTGTTACAAAATCTATGAAGACGATAAAACCATTGCTTTTTTAGATATTCATCCTGAGACAAAAGGCCACACTTTGGTCATTCCAAAAAATGAAACCGATAAAATCTATGAACTCCCTGATGAAGACTACCAAGCCCTGATGCAAACAGTCAAAAAACTCTCACAACACCTAGAAAAACAACTAAATGCCCGTATTCTCTGGAAAGTAATAGGAACCGATGTGCCCCACGCTCACGTTCACTTAATGCCTTTAGACTCCAATTGGCAACATGGCCACACCCTAAATCTCACCCCAGAAGAATTTGAACAAATTCGCACAAAGCTAGAATTTAAACAATAAAAAAGTCCTGCATTATTAGCAGGACTTTTAGCCAAAAACTATTCCATTATTAGAGTGTATTCCGTATCACCGGTGTCCATTATGATTTTATAGCCTAATTCAGTTTGTGAATAATCTTCAGCATAAGGTACAGTCAGTTGCCCCCATTTAGGTATTTGGCAGTGTTTTATACTGACTATCCGATAGCCATACTCATTTCGCAATTTTTTAGCTTTCGCTCGGGCACCATCTAGCCCCAATTCTTCTGCAGAATAATAAACACTAATTGCCACGTTCCTTCCTCCTTTCAAATGTACGAGTTTTGCAAAACCTGTCACTACATTTTACCACAATTATCAGATTATGCTATAATAAAGCCATGAAATTTGCATCTAGTTATGAACCAAACCAATACGAATCAGAAATATATGCCGCCTGGGAAATGGCCGGTGTTTTTAATCCTACAGTTCCCACCGTCCCTACCGATGATGATGGCGATGGAGAAGATGATCGCAAGCACGCCAAAAACACCTATTCTATCGTCATGCCGCCCCCAAATGCCAACGGCAACCTCCATATTGGCCACGGCCTAACGGTTGCGACCGAAGATTCTTTAACTCGCTATTATCGTCTCAAAGGAAAATCTTCTTGGTATATTCCAGGTGCCGATCACGCCGGCTTTGAGACCTGGGTAGTTTATGAAAAAAATCTAGAAAAAACCGGCCACACCCGTTTTGAATACGATCGTAACGAGCTATATTCCAAGGTGTGGGATTTTGTTGCTGAACAGCGCGGCAATATGGAGCTCCAACTCCGTGCACTCGGTGCTTCTTGCTCCTGGGATGACCTTACTTTTACTCTAGATGAAAATGTTACCGATCGCATATACACCACTTTTGAAAAGATGTGGAACGATGGCCTTATCTATCGTGGTGAAAAACTTGTCAACTATTGTCCGAAACACCGCACAGCATTCGCAGATATTGAAGTAGAACACAAAGACGAACCAGGCACTCTCTGGGATATCGCATATGACGATATCATCGTTTCTACTACTAGACCAGAGACATTATTTGGTGATGTAGCAGTGGCAGTTAACCCCGAAGACCCTAAATACAAAGATAAAATTGGCAAAACTGTTCATTTACCTCTTACAGACCGCGAAATCCCTATCATCGCCGACGAGCATGCCGACCCCGAATATGGCACTGGCGCCGTCAAGATTACCCCCGCACACGATTATGATGATTATGAGGTAGGCGAACGCCATAATCTAGACCGTATTCAAGTTATTTCCGAATCTGGCAAAATGATTAATGTACCTGAGAAGTATTATGATCTCACTACCGAGGAATGCCGTAAACAAGTTATCAAAGACCTCAAAGAGCAAGGCCTCTTAAAGGGCGAGCATAAAATTACTCACTCTGTTGCACATTGTTACAAATGTGGCACTGTTTTGGAGCCAATGCTTAAAGACCAATGGTTTATTGACGTAGAAAAACTTGCCAAAGTCGCCATTCAGCATCTAGAAGCAGGCGAAATTAAGTTTTATCCAGAGAATAAGCAAAAAGTGCTCATCAACTACCTCAAAGGTCTCAAAGATTGGAATATTTCCCGCCAAATTCCTTGGGGTATAGCTATTCCAATGTTCAAAAAAGCCGATGAAGACGCCACAGATGAACCAGATTGGATTTACGACCGTCGCACTAATCTCAAAGAGATAGAAAAAGCCGGTGTTCGCTACGTTCGTGATGAGGACACCTTTGATACCTGGTTTTCTAGCTCCCACTGGCCGATCGTTTGCACTAACTGGACAAAGGATAATTATAACCCATACTATCCACTCAATGTAATGGAAACTGGGGCAGACATTCTCTTTGCATGGGTTGCTCGTATGATTATGATGGGGCTATATGTTACCGGAGAAGTCCCATTTAAAGAGGTATACCTTCACGGTCTCGTTCTAGATGAACATGGCCAAAAAATGTCCAAATCTAAAGGCAATGTCATTAACCCAATGGATCTTGTCACTAAATATGGTTCTGATGCTTTCCGTCTTGGCATATTAAGAGGTCGTTCAGCCGGTATGAATCAAGCATTCTCTGAAAACTCCGTTATCGCCGGACGTAATCTCTGTAATAAACTCTGGAATATTTCTCGCTTTGTTCAGGGCATCGTAGATGAGTGCAACGAGAACGAATCGGTAGCGACTACCTACCAAACAGATAACATGGGCGAAGATTGGATTTGCCAAGAGATTAATGACTGCCTAAATCAAGTTGAAAAATCAATGCAAGAATATCGCTTTAGCGAGGCAGTTGAAGTCTTGTATCAAACAATTTGGGATAAATACGCAGACTGGTTTTTGGAATCGCAAAAAATTTATAAGAATGCCGAACTACTAAAAACTACCCTAGAAGCAATTCTAATAGCCCTTCACCCATTTGCCCCATTTGTTACAGAGGTAATTTGGCAAAATCTCTCATGGACTGAAGGGTTTATCGTGACAGCCAAGTGGCCAGCCAAGCTCAAATACGACCCAATTTCAGCCGCAAACTTCCAAAACATAAGAATTATCGTGTCTGAAGCCAGAACCACCTTACAGGCCCTGCCAGGCACTAATAACGCGAAAAAATATAACCTCATGTATAATAATGACAGCATTGTAGCGGACAACCAACTATTAATTAAGAATCTCACCAAGGTCCCAGCCGTGATTGCCTTAAATGGTTCTCCAAAAGGCCTTAAACTAGCTTTAGCTAATCATGAATTATACCTAGATGTTCCAGAGTCAGTTGTAAACGCCTACAAAGATACCCTGACAGAGAAAATTCTTTCTGTCGGTCGCGAGCTAGATGCTCTTAATGCACGTATGGAAAACCCAAACTATGTAGAAAAAGCCCCCGCACATCTAGTGAAAGAAACGCAGGATCAAATAAACGAAAAACAGGCTCTAATTTCCCACCTCAAACAACAGCTTGAAGTCATCTAAATAATTGACTAATAATAAAAAATATGGTAAAATATCACGATGAAGCAATGCTTCGCATCTTAATTTTTTGAAAAGGAGGAAACTGCAGCGATGGGTAAAGAAGACATCAAAAGACTTCTTAGTAGCATGAGTCCGAAACAAATCTGGTATAACTTAGATGAGATACTAGAGAGTGGGGTTGAAATTGACGAGTTAATTGAACTCGTCGGCGAACCATATCCACTGTACTTCGTAGAGCACTACAAAACGCTCCTTCAGTACGGTGCTTCCCCGTCCCTTTTAGCTAATTACTTAATTAGCAGAAATGGCTATTTAGAGGAAGAAAGTTACCTGTTCGCTCTAGCGGAATTGTGTGCAAAAGGCGCAACAAATGCCGATGCAAACAAGATTATTGATTCCCTCACCTATAAGGCTTATGCCTACAAAGACGACGAATCAATTCAGGCAGTCAAAAAAATGTTTTATGCAGTATTAAAAGATGTTGCTGAAGATAATCATTTGAGGAAACTTAAATGATAGTCTCATTTACTCCTTTCAAAAGAGAGCTCCTAGGAGCTCTCTTTTTCTTGTTTTTTATTAAACTTATCAAGATTAAATAAAGGCTTATTGTTACCGTCAATTATTCCCTGTGCTTTGCGAAGTAATTTAGCAAGCCCAACCTCAGAAGAAGCGGATCCAACATGCACGGTTTTGACGACCTTACTTCCCTCTTTGTAGCAAACCTGAACGCCAGTTGCGCCGGAGGTAGTTTTGAATTTTCTAATATAGGCCATAACCTTATTTTAGCACACTAAAAGGCTAGTTTATCCACCACAATTCCCCATTATTTATCCACAAAAAGCATAACCAAAATAAATGCTAATACCGTAATATTAGCAACCAAACTGACTAGCAACCCACTTGACAAACCAAAATGCTTTCGCTAAAATCAAACTAACAATTGCCGCACCAGCGACAATTGGGAGTAGTTTTAGCAACCAAGAATGTTTAAGTAAGTCTCCACAACCTCAGCGCTAAAACAGGGAATAATTAAATAAATTTACCGGCAAAACCTCATTTGACGGAAATTTTGCATAAGCATAAAATAATATGCTTATGTTGTCAAAAAACTTCACAGCAAAACATGGTATAATTGTTTTTATGGATACGCCAATTACACAATCAAAGGCATGGTATAAGCTGCAACAGGACCTAAATGAGAAAGCAGTTTTTAACCAAACAGAGAATTATCAATTTCTCGCAATTATTAAATCTACCCCCGTTTGTAACTACCTATATTTGCCATACGGCCCAGTATATCGTGATAAAAAATCCTTCCAGGAAGCCTTCAAAGAATTACAAGAAATTGCAAATAAATATGACGCTTCGTTTATCCGCACCGAACCACAAGACCCAAACTTCACAGAATATTTACCAAAAAATACCAAAAAATCCCATGATTTAAATCCAAAGGAGACATGGGTATTAGATCTTACAGGCACCGACGAAGAGTTGAAGCAAAAACTCCCTAGCCGACTCTATCGCTATTATAAGTCAGCCGAGAAAAAAGGAATCACTACCGTAGTTTCCCATAACCCAGAAGACATTCAACATTTAATCAAATTACAACAAGCTCTTGCCAAAGAAAAGGGAATTAACACTTTTTCCGAAAACTATCTGAAAACAGAGTTAAGCCAACCATTTGCAACTTTATATTTAGTAAAATATCAGAATCCCGAAACAAATAATCAAGAAATCATAGCAGCTGGCCTAGTTTTTGACGACAAAACCACCCGTTATAACCTCCAAGGTGCCCAATCTGACAAAGGTCGCGAACTCCATGCCACCGGGATTCTCACTATTCAACTTATAAAAGACGCCAAAGCCAAAAATCTCAAAATATTTGATTTCTGGGGTATTGCACCGGAGGGCGCCCCCAAAAATCACCCCTGGGCCGGTTTTACCAACTTCAAAAAGACTTTTGCAGGCTACCAAAAAAACTATGCAGGAACCTATGATATCATCTTGAAACCAGCCAAATATAAGTTGTATCAAGCCACCCGCAAACTAAATCAATTAAGAAGAAGAATTAAATGACTTTTGAAGATTTAGAAAACGCTCGTAAAGCGTATATAGAAGCTAGCAGAAAGTCAACGGCACCAGTTATTATTAGCGTAGTTCTCTGGATAGTAATAATTTTAACAATCACCACTTTTCCTCTAGCGGCCGTAATTTCATTCCCAGTATTTATCATTGATGCCTATTTTCTTGCTAAAGCATTAAAAGCAAAAAAAGAAAAAGTAGAAATCTACAACTCAATGTACAAAGCATTTTTTGTAGAACAGAGTATAAATAAAATTTTTACAGACGTAGATTATCATCACGAAGCAGGAATGCCCGCAAGCGAATTAAAAGAAACCGGAATGATACGTATGGGCGATGTCTACTATTCCAACGATTTATTTACCGCTAAATATCACAATGTTTCCCTAAAACAAGCCGATGTGAATATTTTACAATCTCACGAAGATTCAGACGGCAACACCTATTACACCACTGTTTTTAAAGGAAGATGGATGATTTATGAATTTCCCAAAAAATTTACTTTTCGCCTTCAAGTCATTCAAAAAGGGTTCAATGCAGCAATTAAACTAAATGAAAACAGAGAATTGAAACGCAAAATTAAAAAAATCACCACAGAATCTCCCACTTTTAATGATTTATTTACGGTTTATGCAGAGGATGATTTTGAAGCATACTATCTGTTAGACCCGGCCTTTATTGACCACTTGGAGCAGATTAGCACAAAGCAGCAAGGTAAAATCATGCTTTGCTTTACCGATAATAAATTGCATATTGCAATTTACGACAAAAAGGACGCTTTTGAGCCGGCAAACCCCCGTAAACCAATTGATAAAACAGCCGAATTAGCTAAAATAAACCAAGAAATCAAAACCATCACCGACTTTGTTGATTTTCTAAAACTTGACCGAAAGCTTTTCAAAAACAACTAGCAAAGTGCTATAATGTGATTATGAACTTTATAACTATAAATCCAGAAGAATTCCGCCAATTTGCCGATAAATCTCCCTATAAATCATTCACCCAAACCCCAGAAATTGCCAAACTCCGGGAGCAAAACGGTTGGACAGTCTATTATTTTGGCGTAAAAGAGGGCAACGATCTTATCGCTGCATCCATGCTTGTAGCTAGACTAACCTTTCTTGGCAAATCCACCTACTTTGCCCCAGGTGGTCCTATCCTAGATTATGAAAATCAGGCACTAGTCAATTTCTTCTTTAAAAACCTCAAAAACTACATCAAAACTCATAATGGCTACCATCTGATAATTGATCCAAACTACCAATTAATTGAACGCACAAGAGACGGCGAAATAAAAGAAAATGGTTTTAACCACAAAAACGCTGTCAAGAACCTCAAAAACTGTGGCTTTATATCCCTCAAAGATGAATCCACCCCTAAATACCAGTTTATCCTCATAACAGACAAAAAAACTCCTGACCAATTATTCACGGAGATGAAGAGAAACACCAGAAACCACATCCGAAAAGCCGAAAAAGCCGGTGTGCAGATTCGCGAGCTAAATAGGGAAGAACTAAACATCTTTAAAAAAATCACCGAAGCCACCTCTAAACGCCGTGACTTTACAGATAAATCCTTACAATACTACGAGCAAATGTACGATCTGTTCCATGAAAAAGGAGAAGTAAAATTTATGTTGGCTGAAACTTCAGACCACACACCTCTTTCTGCTGCGATGTTTATGCTTTATGGCGACGAAATAATTTATCTTTTCTCTGGAAGTGACGAAAAATACATGAAAGAATACAATGCTCAATACCTTATCCAATGGCATATGATTAAATATGCTGCCGAAAATAGCTTCAAAATTTACAACTTTTACGGTATTAATGGCCTCCCCAACAAATCATCCAAAGATTATGGCATTTATGATTTTAAAAAAGGATTCACCTCTGAAGAGACCGGTAAAGTCACCGAGTTAATAGGAGATTATGAGCTCCCAACTAACTTACTTTTCTATCAATTCCATAAATTACTCAGTAAACTAAAAAATCGCAAATAGAAAAAGTGCCGACTATAATAGCCGGCACATTTGTTAAGGCTTTTTATAATATAAAGGTTTTGCTTCACTCTCTATAATTTTATAAACTAAGTCCTCAACTTCGCGTCTCTCTGCTTTGTCTTCAATTTTGTCAATTAAGATTTTGTAATGATAAAGTTTTTCATTATCACTCAATCTATGAAATTGCGAATCGGAAGGCAGTAAAGATGAATAATTGGAATACAAAATAAAAGTAAATAGCATTTTATTGCAGGCAACTAAATGTTTAATAATTTTTTTTGCATATCTATAAGAATAATCTCCCAGAAAATGGATTTTTACAGGTTCAAACGGGGCAACCATTGCTCCGATATCGTATATCCTCTCCATCACCCATTTCAGGTCATGGATTTCTGGCAGAGTTAGTAGTGGCGTTACCAACTTACAGGTAGGATACTCCTTGTTACCTGGACCTAGTAGCGTCCCACAATCAATTACAGACCAAAGTCCCTTAGCAGAGATTTTTTGCTCTAAACCGTAAGTTAAAAGCAAAACATCAACTTTTTCCTTAGTAACCCCAATAAAATCAAATTCAACTACAAATTGACGCATAATCAGTTCCCTCCTTTTTAATGTACAAATACTGATTAAATTTTAACATTTATCTCTATAAAAGTCAAAAGTATTCAGATATGCTACAATTATCACATGGATGGTCTTACCAATAAACAAGTTGCAGACAAAATCAAACAGGGGAAAATTAATCAGAGTGCCCACAAAAATCACAATACTATTTCTAAAATTATTATTAAAAACACCTTTACAATTTTCAATCTTGTTAACCTGATTCTTGCTATCCTTATTATCTCAGTTGGCTCCTACAAAAACCTTTTATTTGTTATCATCGCCATTGCAAATACTCTGATTAGTATTATCAACGAGGTCCGAGCAAAACGTATTGTAGATAAATTACGTTTAGTCTCTGAGCAACAACCAACCGTTATCAGAGAGGGTAAAACCATTCAAATTCCCGCCGATGAGCTCGTAGAGGGTGATTTACTAATTTTATCTTTGGGTGATCAAATTCTCGTAGACAGCGAAGTAAAAGAAGGCGAAGTTGAGGTAAATGAGTCATTTATCACCGGCGAACAGGATAATATCAAAAAACAAAAAGGTGATAAACTCATTTCTGGCTCATTTATAGTTTCCGGCACCTGTAAAGCTGAAGCGATCGCTGTTGGCACAAAAAGTCAGCTAAACAAAATTGAAACCACCGCTCACTTTATTAAAACCACCAACTCTAAGTTATTTACTCTTATGAATAACATCGTCAAATACATCTCGTTTGCATTAATTCCAATTGGCACACTTGTGTTGTGGAGCCGTTTTAGAATTAACGATGGCGACACAACTATCGCCATCACAAGCACTGTGGCCTCACTAATTAACATGATCCCAGAGGGCCTCGTCCTCCTGACCAGCACAGTGCTAGCCCTTGCCACAATCCGTCTCAGCAAAAAACAAGTTTTGGTCCAAGATCTCTATTCCATAGAAACCTTAGCTCGTACAGATTGTATTGCTTTAGATAAAACTGGGACCCTCACCACAGGTCGCATGAAATTAAAAGACCTTGTTCCAGCGAAATCATATACTAAAGATGCCCTTATTAACGCGCTTAAGCTTATTTTAAGCACTGATACAGCCGGAAACGCCACTAGCACCGCTCTAAAAGAAAAACTTCTAAAAGACACTAAATATGAGCCCACAGAGCAAATTAACGAAATCATCCCATTCTCATCTGACCGTAAATATTCAGGAATTGTTACAAACAAAAACACCTATTTAATGGGTGCCCCGGAGTTTATCACTAAAGAAAAACCTGATTTTTCAGATGAATATCGCATTTTAGCTGTCACCAAAAACAACAAATTATTAGGATATGCACTCCTAGAAGATGAGCTTCGTCCTAATGCAAAAAACATTATTAATTATTTTTATAAAAACGACATAGCCGTCAAAATCATTTCTGGTGACAATCTTCGCACTGTCCAAAAAATAGCCAAACAAACAGGGGTTAAAGATTATGAGCGGGCTACCGACTTATCAACTCTCAAAAATCCAGATTATGATCAGTTAGTAAAGGACTACACTATTTTTACTAGGGTAAAACCCAACGAAAAGAAAAATCTCATTAGAGCACTTAAAAAACAGGGAAATACTGTTGCCATGACCGGTGACGGCGTCAATGATATTTTGGCTATGAAAGAAGCAGATGTATCTATTGCTATTGGTGATGGTTCTGATGCCGCTCGCCGCTCCGCCAAAATTGTGCTCCTAAACTCTGGCTACGAATCTGTCCCCTCTATTATGGATGAGGGCCGTCAGTCCATAAACAACCTTGAACGTTCCACCGCCCTATTTCTGGCGAAAACCGTATACGCCAGTATTTTAGCAGTTATTTTCATTTTTATCCCTATCCAGTATCCCTTTTCCTCACCAGTTGAAATGTCGCTACTAAATTTTGCCTGTATTGGTTTCCCGGGCCTCATTCTCGCCTTAGAGCATAATACCGCCCGCATTAAAAATCGTTTCATCCGCAATATTATTGAATATTCTGTCCCTGTCGGTCTCACAATCTCCGTCTCCATGCTTGTGCTGTCGCTTCTAGCTCACCTCGGAGTTTTTCCAAATTCCGACCTCTCCACCATAGCTGTATTTGTGACATTCACCACCGATCTAGCTCTAATTTATTGGATTTCCAAACCTCTAAACCCACTGCGTTCCTGCTTGCTTCTTGCAATCATTGGCATAATTGCCGGCGCATTCCTTATTCCTTTCACGCACCGTTTCTT
>JAEEGL013431588.1_pt1 | contig 12736 bp, 10 predicted proteins | sample 9134231 | NCBI WGS metagenome assembly JAEEGL01 (sample SAMN16246548, study PRJNA631951) | gut metagenome | biome: gut microbiome; feature: rumen; material: fiber-attached | host: Bos | place: Iran: Karaj | collected 2018-10 | reverse complement strand
GAACAGTTTTCCGGCTTTTCTGCTCCAGGTCCCCGGTTTTTCGGGGGGACCTAGATCATTTTTTCGGGATTTCTGTACCAGGTCCCCTCGTTTTCAAGGGGACCTGGAGCACTTTTCCGGGGTTTTTGTTCTAGGTCCCAGGCTAATCTGGAACAAAGCCTCGCGAGCGGCGGTCGGCCTGGCGGGTTTTACCAGACCTGCCAGCCCGAGAAGTGGTGAACCTCATTTTGGGCTCGAAATGCCGTTATCCCACGCTTCTGAACGGGGGTTAAATGCATTTTAGCCAGGAAATGCCGTTTACCCAAAAATGTACCGCCATCAATTGGCAGATGCAAGCAGGCAAGGGAGGGGGCAGGGCCCCCTCAAAGTAAGCCTTCGCCTAAATGTACTTATAGGGATCGAAGGGCTTGCCGCCGGCGAGGACCTCCTGGGTGGCCTCGTCGAAGGTGACCTTCTCGCCCGAACGCACGGCGGCGTTGGTCATGATAGTGGCGATGGAGTGGTTGTATCCGGCCTGGATGGGGGCGTTGGCCTCCTTGCGGCTGCGGATGCATTCCATCCAGTTGCGCATGTGCAGGCGGGTCATGGCGTCGCCGCCCGTGTTGGCTGCCGTCTCCACCTTCACGGAAGGCAGTTTCATGGGCTCCAGCAGGTTGGCGTGCATCCCCATTGCCTGGGCATCTTGCTCTTTCATGCCGCCGGCAGGCGAAATCTCGTTGGTATCGAGGTTGATGGTGCCGCCGTTGGAGAAATAGAGCTCACGCACGCCGCCCGCGGAATTGGTGAAGCGCGAGGTGAAGAGCACCTGGAAGCCTTCGTCGGTGCCGGCGGGGCCGTAGTCCATCACGGCGGTCATGGTGTCGTAGTTGCGACGGCCGTCACGCCAGAGATAGATGCCTCCGTTGGCAGCGACGCTCCGCGGATGGGCGAGACCGGTGAACCAGTGCACGGTGTCGATCTGATGCGACATCCACTGCCCGGGAATACCCGAGGAATAGGGCCAGAAGAGCCTATACTCCAAATACTTGCGCGGATCCCACGGCTCGTAGGGACGGTTGATGAGGAAGCGCTTCCAGTCGGTGTCTTCCTGACGGCACTCCGCCACCAGGGCGGGGCGGCGCCAGCGGCCGGGCTGGTTCACGTTCCAGGTCAGCTCCACCATGGTGATGGGGCCGAACTTACCCGACTTGATGTATTCGCACGCGGCCTGATAGTTGGGCGAGGAGCGGCGCTGAGACCCGATCTGTACGATGCGATTCGACTTGCGGCCCAGGGCAAGCGCCTTGCGGGCGTCTTCCATGGTCTCGGCCAGCGGCTTCTCCACATAGGCGTCGCAACCCGCCTGAATAGCCTCCATGAGGTGATAGGCGTGCTGGAAGTCGGCGGTGGAGATGATCACCGCGTCGCAGATGCGGGCCTCATAGAGCTCGTCGTTGTTGCGGAAGGTCTTCACGGTGATGCCGTACTTCTGCTTGAAGAAGGTCACGGCCTCCTCGCGGCGGCGCTTCCAGATGTCCGACACGGCCACGATCTCGAAGCCCAGTTCCTTGGCATGCGCCATGAAGGTGGGGATGAGCGAGGAGCGGCAGCGGTCGGAGAAGCCCACGATACCCACGCGTACACGGTCGTTGGCGCCGATGGAGCGGGCATAGAGTTTTGCATCGAGCCCGAGGCCGCCCAGCATGAGGCCGCCCGTTCCCAGCAAACCGGTTTTGATGAATTCTCTTCTGTTGGTCATAGTTGTGTTATTTTACAGATTCTATTTGTTCTTTCATGACGCGCACGGCCTCGGGCAGTTGCGCGGAAATGTCGTCCCAGCGGCATTCGAAGGAGATCCGGCCGGTGTAGCCGATCTCCTTGAGGGCGCGGAAATAAGGGGTGAAGTCGTCGCCGTCCACCCCGGGCGCCGTGCGCTGGCGGCACTCGGCAATGTGGCAGTGCACCAGTTTGTCAGCCGCGGCCACAATGGCTTCCGCACCTTCGTTCATACGGGCCATATGGTAGAAGTCGGCCAGCACGCAGATGTGGCTGCTGCCGGTCTTGCGGGCGATCTCGGCTCCCTCGGTCACCAGATTGATGAAATTGCACTCCGAGAGCTGCAGGGGCTCGATGGCGATGAGCACGTCGTACTGCTCGGCGGCGGGCGCCATCCCCTTGAGCAGGGCAATGAACTGCGCCTCGGCCTCGGCGCGGTCGAAGCCTTCCGGAATTGCGCGGGCCCGGCCGCTGCCCAGCACCAGCACCTTCATGCCAATCTGCGCGGCGCGGCGGATGGCCGTATTGGCGTACTGGATGGCCCGCTCGGTCTCGGCGTCGGGTCCGGTGAGCCGGATGTCGCCGGGATAGAATCCGTTGGCGGAATAGATGGGCGGCACCAGGGTTTTCGCCAGCTCCGCGTTGGGAGCGAAGTCCTCGTCGGACTGCTCGGGCATGAGGAACTTGAATACGTTGGCTTCCAGATAGTCGAGCCCGGCGGCAGCGGCCGCTTCCGCATGCGCGGTGCCGCAAATACCAATGTGTTTGTCGAGTTCGAAAGACGGGCTCTTGCGGCAGCCCGGAAGCAGGAGCACCGCGGCGGCGAGCACCGCCAGGCCGGTTTTGAAAAGACTTTTCATCAGAATAGGTATTGAATTATGTGATACATCATGATTCCGGACACCACGAGCTTGAGGCCCGTGCTGCAGATGAAACCGAGGAAGGCGCCCACAGAGGCCTTGAACGACTCCCAGACGCCTTTGTCCTCGACCAGGAACTCACCCAGGAAGGCGCCCAGGAGCGAACCCACGAGCATCCCCACCGGGAGCAGGAACATACCGGCGAACAAGCCCAGGATGGCACCCACGCTGGCCGCCTTGTGCCCGCCAGTGACGCGGGTGAACCAGGCGGGAATCACGTAATCGAGCACGGTCACAAGCGTGGTGATACCCAGCCAGACCAGCAGGAAGGTGGTGGTCATGGGCTCGGACCCGTCGCGCACGGCGAAGAAGGTCAGGAGCAGCCCCACCCAGCTGACGGGCGGCCCGGGCAGACCGGGAACGATGCTCCCGATAATGCCGAAAACGGCGCAGATGATGGCAAAAATCTCGATGGTTTCCACGGTATCCTATTTATTATGGGTCATTTTAAAACGGAGCGTGCCGCCGGAGAGCAGCTCGTCACGCGTGAGTTCCCGCTGCAGTTCGCGGCCGTTCAGGGAGGCCGATGCCACATAGAGGGCCTGCTTCGACAGGCCGTCCGCCTTCACCTGCAGGCGCTTCCCGTCCGGCAGGCGGAGCGTTGCCCTGCGCACCTGAGGCGCGCCCAGCACATAGCGACCCAGGGCCGGATCCACAGGATAGAACCCCAGGGCCGAGAAGAGGTGCCAGGCCGACATCTGACCGCAGTCGTCGTTGCCGCAGAGGCCGTCGGGCCGGGGGAGGTAGAACTTGTCGAAGACCTCACGCACCGCCTCAGCCGTACGGTCGGGCCGGCCGGCGAGGGTGTAGAGATAGATGATATGGTGGCTGGGCTCGTTGCCGTGGGCATACTGCCCGATGAGCCCGGTCACGTCTTTCACGAAGCCCGTCTCTCCCTGAGAGCCGACTTCGAGGGTAAAAAGCGAATCAAGCTTTTCCACGAAGGCTTCCGGACCACCCATGAGCGCCATGAGGTCCTCGGGGTCCTGCAGCACGTGCCAGCTGTACTGCCAGGAATTGCCCTCGGTGAAGTCGCCCCCGTGCGTTCCGGCATGCGAGAGGGCATAGGGATTGAACGGCGTGCGCCATTTGCCCGCACTGTCCTTGCCGCGGAAAAGGCGGACAGACGGATCGAACAGGGCGCGGTAGTATTTGCTGCGTTTCAGGAAGAAGGCCTCGTCGTCGCTGCGGCCCAATTTCCGGGCCAGCAGGGCGGCGCACCAGTCGTCGTAAGTACACTCCAGGACCTTGGCCACCGACTGATTCTTCATAATGTCGAAGGGGTAGTAGCCGTACTGGTCGTAGGCCTCCCAGTCGGAACCGAAGTGGCTCACAGTGAGCGAATGACGCACGGCCTCGTAGGCCTTTTCGGCATCGATCCTGCCCAGCAGGGCCGCTTCCACCACCGGTGGGACGGAGTGGTTCCCGATCATGCAGTTGGTTTCCTGTCCCCAAAGGGCCCAGATGGGCAGATATCCCTGCTGGGCGCACTGGGCCACGGCCGAACGGGCCACACCGGCGCCCACATCGGGGACAAACAGATTGTAGAAAGAATCGGCCGCACGGAAGGTGTCCCACTGCGAAAGGATGGAGTAGAACTGTCCACCTTCCGCCTCGTGCACGGCGTCGTCGGCGCCACGGTAGCGCCCGTCCACGTCGGCAATGCCGGCGGGCTGGAGCAAGAGATGGTAGAGCGAGGTGTAAAGCGATACTTTCTGCCCCCGGTCGGTGCGCACGCGCAGCAGCGACAGCGCCTCGTCCCAGGCCTTCCGGGCCGCCTTTTTCGTCCCTTTGAAGTCCCAGCCGGGCAGTTCCGCCCGCAGGTTCGCCAGGGCCCCCTCCTCACTCACGGTAGAGAGCGCCACCTTCACCAGCACCTCACCTTTGCCGGAACCGAAATCGAGGACATATTCGGGTGCGAGACGCGGAGCTTCGTCGCCCCGGCGCAGGGTGTCGGACGGCGCTTCATTGAAGCAGATGGCGAAGAAGAGCCGGCGGGTCGTCCAACCGTGCACGTGCAGGGCCCCCAGGATGGTCTGCTGGTCGCTGAAACGCACGTTCGCGCTGATGACGCGGTGGTCGTAGCGCTCGTCACGGGGCCGGGAAAGGAGGGAATTGTGCGTGTCAATGTAGAGTTTGCGCGGCCCGCCGCCGTAGCGAAAACGGAAGAACGAGACGCGCTGCGTGCAGCTCATCTCGGCGCGGATGCCGTCCTGCGTGAGGGTAACGCCGTAGAAGCCGGGCGTGGCCACCTCGTCCGCAAAGGGGCTCGCGAGCCGTTCGCGCTCCTGCGAAAAGGGCATGAGCAGCACGTCACCCAGGTCAGCCACCCCGGTGCCGCTGATGCGGTTCTGGGTGAAGCCCTCGATGGTGGTGTCGTTGTGGCGGTAGCCACCGCAGTAGTCCCAGTCGAAGTTGCCGGTCTGGGGCCCGGGCTGCACGAAACCGAAAGGCCGTGCGGCGTTGGGATAGGTGTGCCCGTTGTACTCCGTCCCAATGAACGGATTCACAAAACGGGAGAGCCCAGCGAGGAGCAAGACAAGGGGCAGTACGTTCATAACTCTACAAATATAGGTAAATCAGCGGACACAGGCAAGGGTGGCCACCGAAATGCGCACCCCGGGCCCGCAGGCTACGCGCAGGGCCCTGTGGCAGGCCGCGAGGGTGGCGCCGGTGGTGAAGACGTCATCGACGATCAGGATATGGCGGCAGTCCCCCAGGCGGCCGGGCCGGCAAAGGCGGAAGGCACCCGACACATTTTCGGCCCGCGCCGCGCCCTGAAGCCTTGTCTGCGTGCCGGTCCGGCGCCGGCGGCGGAGGATGCGGGTGTCGAGCCGGGCGGCGGGAAGGGCCTTCGCCACACCGCGGGCGATCACCCCGGCCTGGTTGTAGCCGCGCCGCCACCGCCGGGACCAATGCAGGGGCACGGGCAGCACCAGGTCTACGTCCGAGAAGAGCGGCGAAGCGGCGAGCAGGCGCCCGAGCATGACAGCGAAGTACCTGCCGGCCCGCAGGTTGCGCCGATATTTGAGGGCCTGGGGGATGTTGCGGTAGGGCGAAGCGGCACCGTAGAAAAGCAAGGCGGCCGCATGGCCGAACGGGAAGGCGAAGGGGGCGTCGTCGCGGATGCGTTCGTTGAAGCGCAGGGCCATGGGATTGTCGCGCTGCTGCCAGTAAAAGGTGAGGGGCAGATCGGCCGCGCAGGGCGTGCAGAGCAGCTTTTCGTGGAGGAGCAGGTCGCGGCCGCAGGCCACGCAGCAACGGGGAAAAGCCAGGTCGGCCACCGCCCGCAGGGAAGTGTTCAAGTTCAGGTTCATTAATGCAAATATATGCTTATCTTTGCAAAACAACAATTCATTCTATGAGCCAAGTCCACGTTATCGACCACCCCATGATCCAGCACAAGCTGACCATCATGCGCAAGAAAGAGACCGGATCGAAGGATTTCCGGCAGCTTCTCAACGAGATTTCCCTGCTGATGGGTTACGAAGTCACCCGCGACATCCCGCTCTCCGACATCGAGATTGAAACCCCCATCTGCCCCATGACCGCCAAGGAAGTTTCCGGGCGCAAACTGGCCATCGTGCCCATCCTGCGCGCGGGCCTCGGCATGGTGGAAGGGCTGCTCACCCTTGTGCCGGTGGCGAAGGTGGGCCACATCGGCCTCTATCGCAACGAGGAGACCCACAAGCCCGTGACCTATTACTGCAAACTTCCGGGCGACATCCAGGACCGGCTCGTGATTGTGACCGACCCCATGCTCGCCACGGGCGGCAGCGCCTGCGACGCCATCGCCATGCTGAAGGAACGCGGCTGCACCAACATCCGCCTCATGTGCCTTGTGGGTGTGCCCGAGGGTATCAAGAAGGTGCAGAAAGAGCACCCCGACGTAGACATCTACCTGGCGGCGGTTGACGATCACCTCAACGAAAACGCCTACATCGTCCCGGGCCTCGGCGACGCCGGAGACCGTATTTTCGGAACGAAATAAAACGGACTGCCCGGGCTTTACTTCCGGGTGAGTTCAAAGTGGTAGGTTCCGCTGAGCGGGGCCTTTTGGGACGAGCGGAAAACGATGGTTTTCAGCTCGTTTCCCCATATTTTCTGGAGCCGCGGATCGGTAAGGGGCACCACCGTCACGGAGGGGGTGAGGTTCTTCGAGCCGGTCAGTACCACCGTCACCGACTCGTCGCCCTTGAAGTTGGGGCTGGTGATTTCCACCTTATCGCCTTTCACGGAGACGTTCGCCCGCACGGTGAAACGTACCTCGTCGGCGGCCTTGCGGCTGCCCAGCTGGAACACGTCGTCGATCACCAGGCGGTCGGCGCCCAGCCGGTAGGTCCTGCGGTAGCTCTTGATATCGGCCTCCTTGGGGAAGGTTCCGGCAATGTCGGTGGTAAAGGTGCCAGTCTGCAGGTCACAGCGGTTGTCGCGGGTGCGGAACTGCGGGCCGTACTGCTCGATCTCCCCGTTCACCGTGGGCACATTGTGCGAGAGGGCGCTGATGTGCCAGAGCTGGTAGCGCTTGCCGCTGAAGGTGTCCTTGCCGTAGGTGGCCGTGCCCGGGTCGATGAGTACGGGCGTCTCGTCGATGAAGAGGATGCAGGAGCCACAGTCGTTGTGGTTGTGGCTCTCCTCGTTGTGTCCGCCCTTGGCGGCGAGCGCCCATCCCTTGCCGTTGCGCAGCAGACACTGCTGGGTCTGTTCGTACCAGACGCTGGTCACTTGGCTGCGCAGCTGGTGGTAGAGCTCATCGTAATTACCTCCGGCGGCCTCCAGCGCGTCTTTCCGGTACTGGAGGAAGCGCTCATTGTAGCGGAGGAACTCCAGGGTGTACATCACCTCGGAATAGGTGAGTTTCTGCTTGCTGAAGCCTTTCCGGGAGGCGGAGATGGAGAGGTAGGTGGCGTAGTCCATGAGTTCCTTGCTACCGATGTCGCAGCCGTAGCGGAAGGCCAGGTGGGTGATGGCCGGAGACGTGCGCGCCTCGCCGTCGCCGAAGTCGACCACCCAGCCGTCGCCCAGGTCGATCTTGGAGCGGAACTCACCCGCCTTGCGCAGGAGCGGATCGTCGAAGACGTTGATCTTTCCTTCCGTGGCGTCGCAGACGTAACGCGCGAATTCATAGAACTTTCCGGACGCCATGCGCCAGTAGCCGGGGCCCTCGTCGCAGCAGCCGTCCTGCTTGATGTAGGAGAGGTAGTTGTCGATTGAGGTAAAGATGCGCGAGACCGCCGCGTTGAGCTTCTGCTGGTCCTGCTCGGCCAGGGCGAAAGCCAGGAAAACGTGCGTGTTGCAGGTGGTGTTCCAGTTGTTGATGGAATGCGTCTGCTCCCCGAAGCCCATCCAGTTGTGGAAGCGCTCCATCTCCTTATCCATATAGGGATCGAAGATGTGGTATTTGAGTGCGCGCAGCATGGTCTGCGAGATGGAGGGGTCGTACTTGTCGAAGGCCTCGTGCAGGAAGTGCCAGCACACGGCGATGGCGGACCCGAGGTAGGAGGAGTGTAGCTCAACCGCCTGGCTTTCAGGGCCGTAGCTGGGCAGGCACCGGCCGCTCGGCTGACGGTTGCTGTGCGAGGCGGTCTGCCACGAAATGCGGGTGCACTCCAGCCACACCAGATCGATAAGTTTGGGCAGGAACCGCCCCTTTCCCTCGGCCAGCTCGCCCATCATCAGGCCGGTGATCGCCCGGCGGTTCTGGTCTTCCGGTTTCATGAGCGCCCTGTCGCCGGTCTTCTCAAATTCCAGGAAGGTGGTGGCCTTCAGCGGCTGCCACTCATATTTCAGGGCCCTCTCCGCGTTCTCGATGATAGCCTCGCGCTGCTTGCCCAGGAGTTTGTCCCAACCCTTGCGGTCGGAATAAGCCGGATAGGGGAACCAGGCGCCGCCCACTTTCACCACGGGCGCGCCCGTTTCCAGGGCCGCAGCACGGTCTTCGAACAGGTTGTTCCGGGCCCACGACACAGAGCCGCCCGCCAGCAGGAGGGCGCTCAATAAAATGACGATTTTCTTCATAATACCCAGTTGCTTAACAAGCCATGGCACCACAGCAGTGGATGACCTGCCCGCTCACATAGGAAGAGAGGTCGCTCGCCAGGAAAAGGGCCACTTTCGCCACCTCGTCGGGGGTGCCGCCGCGACGCAGGGGAATGTTCTTCACCCAGGCCTCCCGCACCTCGGCGGGCATGGCCGCGGTCATGTCGGATTCAATGAAACCGGGGGCGATGCAGTTGGCCCTGATGCCCCTCGGACCCATCTCCTTGGCAATCGACTTGTGCAGGCCGATCATGCCGGCCTTCGACGCCGAATAGTTGCACTGGCCGGCGTTTCCGGCCACGCCCACCACCGACGACATCCCGATGATGCTGCCGCCGCGCTGGCGCGCCATCACGGGCGTCACGGCGTGGATGAAATTGAAGGCCGATTTGAGGTTCACGCCCAGCACGGCGTCCCACTGCGCCTCCTCCATCCGGAGCATGAGGCCGTCTTTGGTGATACCGGCGTTGTTGACCAGGATGTCGATGCGGCCGAAGTCGGCCACGATCCGCTCCACCACCTCATGTGCCTGGGCGAAGTCGGCCGCGTTGGATTCGTAGGCCTTCACCCGGCGGCCGAGGGCCTCGAGTTCCCGCACAGTGTCTTCATTAATCTTGAGGTCGGTGAAGGCGATGTCGGCGCCTTCCTCCGCGAAACGAAGGGCAACGGCTTTCCCGATGCCCCGGGATGCGCCGGTAATCAGCGCCACTTTTCCATCTAAAAGTCCCATTATAAAGTGTTTATTTGTTTTCCTTGTCGGCTGCCATGGCGGCTTCAACCTCGTCGGGCGAGGCGGGCAGGCGTTCGCCTCCGAGGCGCCGCGCCCCGTCGGGGGTCACGAGCACGTCGTCTTCCAGACGGATACCGCCAAAGTCGTAGTATTCAGCGAGTTTATTGTAATTCACGCAGCCCTTGTCCTTCCCTTCCACCTTCCACTGCTCGATGAGCGCGGGAATGAAGTAGATGCCCGGCTCGTCGGTAATCACGTTGCCGGGAACGAGGCGCCGCGCCATGCGCAGGCTCCCCAGGCCCAGTTGCGGGGAACGGGTCTGGTCGGGATCGTAGCCCACCAGGTCCTCGCCCAGGTCTTCCATGTCGTGCACGTCGAGGCCCATGTTGTGGCCCAGGCCGTGGGGCATGAACAGGCCGGCAATACCCGCCGCGGCCAGTTCGGCCGGGTCGCCCTGAACCAGGCCCAAATCCTTCAGGCCCAGGAGCATACGCTCGGCCACGGCCAGATGCACGTCGCGGTAGGCCGTGCCCGGACGGGTGAGCGAGAAGGCCAGTTCATGGCAGTCGTAGACGAGCTGGTAGACCGCACGCTGGCGGGGGGTGTAGCGCCCGCCCGTGGGGTAGGTGCGGGTGAAGTCGGAGGCGTAGTGCTCGTTGCTCTCGGCCCCGGCATCCACCACCAGCAGACGTCCGGGCTCGAGCAGCCCCTCGTGGCCGTGGTTGTGGAAAATCTCCCCGTGCTGGGTGAGGATGGTGGCGAAACTCACGCCCCAGCCTTCGCTCAGGGTCACGCCTTCCATCTCGCCCACGATTTCCTGCTCCCTGCGGCCCAGGCGGATGCCCCTGCGGGCCACGGTGTGCATCTTCTGGCCCAGACGGGCGGCCGCGTCGAGGAGTTCGATCTCCTCGGGCTCCTTCACCAGGCGCATCGACACGATGGCGCGCACCAGGGCCTCCGAGGGCTTTTCAATGCCCAGGCTCTGCAGTTTAAGGGTCTGGTAGTAGCGCGAGGCCGGAACGGTATGCACCGGACGGCGCTGCACCAGGGCCTGCGAGACGGCCCAGTCGAGTTTGCAATAGGGCTCCGACTGCGCCACGCCCACGCTTTCGGCCACGCTCCGCACCGAGGGCTGAGGCCCCATCCAGATGATATCCGAGATGGAGACGTCGTCGGCGTAGAGGGTTTCGCGGCCGCTTTCGAGGTCGAGCACGGCCGCCCAGCGGGGTTCGTCAATGCCGAAATAGTAGAGCCAGCAGCTGTCCTGGCGGAATTTGTAGCAGTTGTCGCGATACTGGGCGGGGGCCTCCACGTTGCCGAGGAAGACCACGATACCCTTCTCGCCTTTCATTTTTTCCCGCAGCGCGGCGCGCCGGCGGATATAGGCTTCTTTTGGGAACATACTATAGTTTTATCTTGTACCGGCCGGCAAGCTCCTGCGCAAGCCGGTCGCTGTTTTCAAATACGATGGCATCCATCCCCAGGGCCCGGGCGGCGTCGGCGTTGGGGGCCCTGTCGTCTACGAACACGCTCTCTTCCGGCCTGAGGCCGTAGCGCTCCAGCAGGATGCGGTAGATGCGGGGGTCGGGTTTGATGACCCCTTCCTCGGACGAGACCACCATCCCTTCCAGCAGGCGGAAGGTAGGGAAGGTGTCGCGCACCAGGCGGAAGGTCTCCCGGCCCCAGTTGGTGAGGCCCCAGAGGTGGAATCCCTGTGCCTTGAGCTGCTTCAGCAGTTCGTACATGCCGGGAATGGGCCCGGTAATCATCTCGGGCCAGTGCGTCCAGAACATGCGGATGGGTTCGGCCCACTCGGGATGGCGCGCGGCATGCTCCTCACACACCTGGGGAACGGGTTTCCCCGCATCGCCTTCCAGGATGAAAGACTGGGTGCAGATGTGCTCCATGAACCAGGAACAGCGCTCAGCATCATTGAAATAGGGATCGTAGACCGCATGCGGATCCCAGTCGATGAGCACGCCTCCGAAGTCGAATATGAGGTTCTTGAGCATTCTCTGCAAAATTAGCAAATTCCGGCAAAATGCAACCAAACCCGGCGTACAAGCATCTCTATTTATGGACTTGCAAAGCGTTCCCCCTTAGGGGGAATTTGGAAAACGGGGAAATTGTTTATAACTTTGCGAGTTTTCAACAATAGAGAATTGTTTGTTTTAAGTGCCATAATGAGCTTTTTGCTTCTGAGCAGCAACCCCACGTTCTCCCTGTTCTTCCGTTGGGACAAGGCGGAGCACGACGACGAGTACATCCTCAATAAGGGTGCGCTCAGCCGCTTTATCGCTACCGTGAAGCAGATCGATCCGCAGAAGATCGAACGGGTGGATGCCGTCGCCTGGTCTTCTCCGGACGGCGTTTATGAGCACAATGTCAAACTCAGCCGCGACCGGGCCCGCTACACGCGCGACCTCCTCAGCGAGCGCCTGCCTGAACTGAAGGATCGGATTTCCGTCCATGAGGGCGGCGAAGCCTGGGGGCTCCTGCGGGCACGCATCACGGCCGATCAGCGCCTCACCGAACGCTCCCGCCTGCGCGTGCTGCGCTTCCTCGACGAACCCAGCATCAGCGACGACACCCGCAAATGGCGTCTTGCCAACTGGCTCGGCAACGACGACAACGTGGGCGAGATCTATCCCTACCTGCTGCGGACCCATTACCGTTATCTGCGCAACTGCGTGGTGGTGGTGGTCCGTCTGAAGGAGACCGATGAAGACACAGCGGCCACAGCCGCCGCGGTAGCCGGAAGCGGGGAGGGTGGTTTCAACGGAGCCAAAGCCCTTGCCGAGGCGGAAGCCGCCGCCAGGGCCGCTGAGGCCGCAGCGGCGCAGAAAGCCGAGGAAGAAGCGAAAGCCGAGGCAGCAGCGGCACAGAAGGCCGCAGAGGAAGCCGCCGCTCAAAAAGCAGCAGCCGAAGCCGAGGCAGCCAGAGCCGCCGCCGAACAGGCCGGCCGTCAGCGCAGGCCCGGCCGCCCCGTGCTCGCCCTCAGCACCAACCTTCCTTACGACATCACCTACATTCCGGGCTACGGAGCCACCTCCATCCCGAGTGTGAGTCTCGAATACTATCCGGCCCGTTATGGCCGCATCTCGGTGGGCGCCGACCTGGAGTGCCCCCTGTGGGTCCATGCCGACGCGCACCGCTACATGCAGATCAACAACCTCACCCTGAACGGACGCTACTACTTCCGCCCCAAATACAACGGCGACTTCCGCGGCCCCTATGCCCTCGTGAGCCTGGGCGCCGCCCGCTACGCCATCGGCTGGGACGAGAAAGGCTG
>JAEEGL013285778.1_pt1 | contig 12736 bp, 5 predicted proteins | sample 9134231 | NCBI WGS metagenome assembly JAEEGL01 (sample SAMN16246548, study PRJNA631951) | gut metagenome | biome: gut microbiome; feature: rumen; material: fiber-attached | host: Bos | place: Iran: Karaj | collected 2018-10 | reverse complement strand
TCATACGGGAAGGAACGCCCAAGGGGTTAAGTACGATATCAAGCGGTCTGCCGTTAGGAAGGTATGGAAGATCCTCTACAGGGAGAACTCTTGAACATACACCCTTGTTTCCGTGACGGCCGGCCATCTTATCACCAACACCGATCTTTCTCTTCTGTGCGATATAAATACGAACTGACTCTGAAACTCCCGGAGCGAGCTCGTCTGAATTTTCTCTTGTAAATACCTTGGCATCCACAACAACGCCGTATGCGCCGTGAGGTACCTTTAATGAAGTGTCACGAACTTCTCTTGCCTTCTCACCGAAGATGGCTCTTAAGAGTCTCTCTTCTGCAGTGAGCTCGGTCTCTCCCTTGGGAGTAACCTTACCTACAAGGATATCGTTTGCACGAACCTCAGCACCGATACGGATGATACCGCGGTCATCAAGGTCTTTTAATGCTTCGTCACCGACACCGGGAACGTCCCTTGTGATCTCTTCGGGACCTAACTTGGTGTCACGTGCTTCTGCTTCGTATTCTTCGATATGGATAGATGTATATACATCATCCTGAACGAGGCGCTCGCTAAGTAATACGGCATCCTCGTAGTTATATCCCTCCCAGGTCATGAATCCGATAAGAGGGTTCTTACCAAGTGCAAGTTCACCGCCGGAGGTTGAAGGTCCGTCAGCGATAACCTCGCCCTTTGTAACTCTGTTGCCCTTAAATACGATGGGCTTCTGGTTGTAGCAGTTAGACTGGTTACTTCTGGAGAACTTTGTAAGCTTGTAGTCCTTCTTGGTACCGTCATCATAAGTGATCTTAATAAGGTTGGATGAAACGTAATCAACGGTTCCGTCTCCCTCGGCAACGACACAGACACCTGAGTCGACTGCTGCCTTGGGCTCCATACCCGTACCTACAACGGGAGCTTCCGTCATCATAAGCGGAACGGCCTGACGCTGCATGTTCGATCCCATCAGAGCACGGTTTGCATCGTCGTTCTGAAGGAAAGGAATAAGGGCTGTAGCAACGGAGAATACCATCTTAGGAGACACATCCATGTAATCGAATGCTGTCTTGGGGTATTCCTGAGTCTCATCACGGTAACGGCCGGATACGGAATCCTTAACGAAGGTTCCGTCGGGATTAAGAGCCACGTTAGCCTGAGCTACATGGTAATCGTCTTCCTCGTCGGCTGTCATATAACGATAATCATCGGTAACTCTGGGATTCTTGGGATCGGACTTGTCGATGAAACGATAAGGAGCCTCAATGAATCCGAACTTGTTTATTCTCGCGAATGAAGCAAGTGAGTTGATAAGACCGATGTTGGGACCTTCGGGAGTCTCGATGGGGCACATACGACCGTAGTGGGTGTAATGTACGTCACGTACTTCGAAGGATGCTCTTTCTCTTGAAAGACCGCCGGGACCGAGGGCAGAAAGACGTCTCTTGTGAGTAAGCTCACCAAGAGGGTTGTTCTGATCCATGAACTGGGACAGCTGAGAAGATCCGAAGAACTCCTTGACTGCTGCCTGAACCGGCTTGATGTTGATAAGTGCCTGAGGTGTAACCTCTTCACTGTCATGAGTGGACATACGCTCTCTTACCACACGCTCAAGACGGGAAAGTCCGATACGATACTGGTTCTGAAGAAGCTCACCCACTGCACGGATACGACGATTGCCGAGGTGGTCGATATCATCCTCGTTACCTACACCGTACTCAAGATGCATATTGTAGTTAATGGAAGCAAAGATATCTTCCTTTGTGATATGCTTCGGGATAAGGTTTGCAATGTCGCGCTTGATAGCGTGTAACAGCTCAAGTTCATCAAGATCTGCCTCGAGAAGGCCCTTGAGAACGGGATAGTAAACACGCTCAAAAATACCTATTGTATTGTAAACATATTCCTTAAGTTCGTTATAGAGCTCGGGATCCTCGGCATTTTTCTTCTTGCCGGATTCACACTTCTTTAAGAGTGCATCGATCTCGTCCTGGCTCTCCTTCTTAAGACCTGCACGGATCTCACGAAGATAATCGCAGAAAGTGGAAGCCTTAAAGGTAACATATTTGTCAAGGTTGACGATATAAGAAGAAAGTACCTTGACAACACGTTCCTCTGTAGTGATGTATACGAAAGGAACGGCTGCATCCTGGATCTCGTCAGCCTGGTCTCTTGTAAGCTTTGTACCGGCCTCAAACAATACTTCGCCTGTAAGGGGATCGATAACATCCTCTGCAAGGGTCTGTCCTGCGAGACGGTTTCTGAAGGAAAGCTTCTTATTGAATTTATAACGTCCTACCTTTGCAAGATCGTAACGACGGGGGTCAAAGAACATTCCCGAAATGAGACTCTCTGCGTTTTCAGCACTTAAAGGCTCACCGGGACGGATTTTTTTGTATAACTCAAGTAAGCCTGACTCAGCGCTTCCTTCGGGATTCTTCTCATTTACCGCAGTATCCTTAAGTAAGCTTGCTTCAAGCTTGGGCTCATCTCCGAAAAGTTCACGGATCTCGGAATTTGTTCCAACGCCGAGAGCGCGGATCAAAACGGTGATGGGAACCTTACGAGTTCTGTCCACACGTACATAAAAAACGTCATTTGAATCGGTCTCGTACTCAAGCCATGCACCACGGTTGGGAATAACCGTTGCATAGAAAAGTCTCTTACCGATCTTGTCGTGCTCGACATTATAATAAATGCCGGGAGAACGTACCATCTGGCTTACGATTACACGCTCCGCGCCATTGATGACAAAAGTTCCGGTAGCCGTCATTAAAGGAAGATCGCCCATGAATATGTCATGCTCGATCACGGCGCCGGTCTCTTTGTTTAAGAGACGCACCTTTACCTTAAGAGGAGCCGCATATGTGGCATCTCTCTCTTTACACTCCTCGATCGTGTACTTGGCATCATCCTTGCAAAGCTCGTAATCCACGAACTCAAGGCTTAAATGCTCGCCGTAGTCAACGATAGGAGAAATGTCGGCAAATGCCTCGCGAAGTCCGTCCTTTACGAACCAGTCGTAAGAGTCCTTCTGAACTTCAATGAGGTTGGGCATTTCCAAAACTTCTTTTTGTCGAGAATAGCTCATACGTGAATTTCTGCCGGCAGGCACTTTACGTATTCTGTCTTTTTCCATTGACATTCACCCCGTTTGAATTTATTTGCAAAGTGGTCACTCTGATTATTAAAAAAACGCATAATAAACATAGCACTCCACAATAGTGCATTCTCAAGTATACAACAAGACATTTTTCAAGTCAACAAAAATTTTAACGGATTTTTATGGCAGATTTTTTATGATTTTTCAGAAATGCCCCGTATGAAAACGGGGCATTTAAGATCATTGATTTCTTTCTTCGATGGCTTTGACCAGGGTTTCGTAAAGCACCTTCGGATTGATGGGTTTCGAAAGGTGGTCCGTCATCTTTGAATTGATGGACAGCTCAATATCTTCCGAGAAGGCATTGGCCGTCATTGCTATTATCGGAACGCTTGCGGCATCCGGCCTTTCAAGGGAGCGGATCTGCCTTGTGGCTTCCAGTCCGTTCATCTTCGGCATCCTGATGTCCATCAGGATCGCATCAAAGCTTCCCTCCTTCGAATCGGCAAACATTTTGACTGCAGCTTCTCCGTCAGGAGCTTCATAAACCGTCACGCCCCTTTTCCTTAAAAGCTCACAGGCTATCTCCCTGTTGATCTCGTTATCTTCCGCAACAAGGATATTCTTTCCTTCAAGCTTCTTCTCGTTAAATTCCGGTCCGCTTACGGATACGTTGCTGTCGGCAAGCAGAAGATCAAGATCCACAACTACGGTGGTTCCCACGCCGGGCTTTCCGTTGGCGCTTATCTTGCCGCCCATGACATCAACGATATTCTTTGTTATATGAAGTCCCAGTCCGGTATCTTCCAGCGGATCGGTGGAAGAATGTTCGCATCTGTATGGTTCGAAAAGATGCTGAGCGGTTTCTTCATCTATTCCCGCACCGTTATCTTTTACAACAAATCTGAAGCACCCCTTTGCCCCTTCTTTTCCTATGTTGTAACAGCTGAGGCTTATCTCTTTGTCACGGTCTGTGAACTTGACCGATTTTTCAAGGAGATTGGTGAATATCTGTATCAGTCTGAGTTTATCCGTCATAACAACGGTTGAATCGGCAATTTCCGAATCGATGGTGAATTTAATGCCCTTCGCCTCGCACATGGGAGTCACAAGATTGTCCACGGTCGAAAGGATCTCCTTAAAGGTGCAGCTTGCACTCTTAAGATTTATATGTCCGCCGGTAACCTCGGTCATATCAAACATGTTGTTGACAAGCTGTAAGAGATAATCGCTTGAATCTTTGATCTTTCCCGCGTAATCCTTTAACACCCCGGGATCTCCGTTTCCTTCTTCCATTAAAGAAGCAAGACCTACAATGGAATTCATGGGAATACGCATCTCATGATTCATCCTTGCAAGGAACTCCGTACGGATCTCATTTGCCGACTTTGCCTCTTCAAGGGCAAGTTCAACCTTTTCCTTGGCTTCCCTTGCACGGTTTGCGTAAAAAGAAACATCCCTTCTTAATATAACAAGGATCCTCTTGTCCTCCTCAAGATAGAAGGCCATGAAGCGCATCCTTCTGGATCCCCCTTCGGGAGTGTATTCATCGACAAAACACTCGTAAAGGTCATGATCCATAAGATAATCGTAGAGATTCTTTAAATGACCGTCCTTTAAAACCTTCTCCCGATCGTAATCGGCAATGTTCTCGGTAACGTATTTTGAAAGAAGCGCTTCGTAGTCTTCGCATTTTTCGACTCTGAAATCCTTGTGGGGTTCGGAAAGGAATATGATACCGTCCCTGCGTCCTTTCTCTATACATAACACTGCGTCATAGTTTTCGGAAATAAGTTGATTCAACAGTTCCTTAAAAATATGATCTATGGTATAGTCCTCTATCAGTACCGTGAGCATTACCGCCCCGGTTACGGGATGGGGCCTTAAGGACATGGTAAAGATCAGCCACATCTTTTCTCCCCCGGAGGTAACGAATCCCGCCTGAAGGGACCTGTTTGTTTTTTCTTTCGGAAGTTCGTCCATTATGGCGCTCTTCTCAAAAAACTTCTCTACACTTCTGTAGGAAGCGGGATCCCCGGCATATCTTAATATCCTCTGGGATATCTCATCCCAGTTCATGTCCTTTTTTAACGAAAAGATATTGTCTTCACGGACATTGAGAAGACGGTCCTTGCTGGCATCATATACAAAGGTAAATGTCCTGTGTTTTCTTTCTCCGAGATTCGAAAAGATACCCGATCCGGCACTTCCTTCAAAGATCATCCTTTCTTTCCTGTCAAGAAACACTTCATCCGTTCCCGTTGCAAGGTAGATAAGCTCGTTTTCAAATATTACATTTGAAAGCCTTATGTGCCAGATCAGCATTCCGAGAGCTATCGCAAAACAATATGTAAGGATTATGATGCAGATGCTCTGGGCAGACACATGCTTTCCCGCGATGATATAACTCACAAGAAAGATGACCATTCCTTCCGTCTGACCCACGGCAAGAAATGCGGGGTGCATGAGAAATGTGGCGGCAAGATCCACCATAAACGCAAAATACACGATTATTATGGATTCCGTACCGTACATGAACATACAATGAGCGGTAAAAACAATGGCTATGATATAGGAAAATATAATGCTCCAGTCCTGTGCGTTCTTAAGGCGCTTTCTTAAGCGGTACCACACAAAGATGGTAACGTCAGCCACCAGCGCATAAACCATGTAAACAGGATTTATGCGCTCCGGCGCAACAAAAACCTTCATCAGGATATCCAGAAGGATAAGTCCCTGAAACATTATGAAGTTCCACCACATTCCCAATATGTTCTTTTTATCGATGACACTCTTGTATTTGTAGAAAGCATCGATATTAAAGAGTCTTGTTCGCATCCTTTGTACTCCCCTTTACAAAAGATTATCTTATTTCTTTATAAATCGCATGTTTTTGAATTTAAGTCCCGTCTGACTGAAGGTTATCTTTAAGAACCTCTCCGTGGAATTACCGTGTCCGATGAGCACATCTTCCTGTGTCCATTCGGTATTTCCCCCGTTTCTTGTTACCACCTTCATAACGGTATTGTTTATGCTGAAGGTTGCGGCCATCTGTGAAAGAAGGGTTCCTTCCGCAGCCACATCGAAGAGCAGAAGATATTCGCCCTTCTCCGCAAACCTTAACTTGATCATATTTACGGAGCCCTTGGTGGTTAAAAGCTTGTCCTCCGGGAATGTGCTTCCTTCGGAAACATCCAGAGTGAATTCCACATCCGCAACGTTTGCCCTGGTAACGGGTTTGCCGGGTTCCGCAAAAACAAACTCCTCGCCCATCATCCTGTCATACGCAGGAGTGTTCATTACAAGTTCAAGTATGTTGCGAACGTTTCTCTGAAGTTCAGCCCTTGTGAAGATACCTTTTTCAAGGCCTTCCTTTGAATCATCGTTGTTATCGTTCTCGAAGGAACTGTTTGTTACCATGTAAAGATCGTTCTGAGCTCTGATCATGAAGGAAGTCTTCTGTATCTTGGGCTCTGTATCGAGTTCATCACCCACAACTGCCCACCAGTCGGTCTCGCTTACGCCCTTAAATCCCCAGTCGTTTCTGAGCACAAGGGTATTGAGTTCGAAAGAACCTGCGGTATGGGATCCGTTAAGGGATCCGTAGGTCGTCATTATATGAGTAGCATGACCTTCTTTTATGGCCATCTCGTAGCCCTTTAAGTAGATCTCGCGAAGTGCCCTTGCGGAAACAGTGGAATCAACGCTGTAACGGGCGGTCTCCTGGTTGTTGCAGGCAAAATGCTTTATGCAGGCCGTGGTATTCCACTTTGCCATTCCCAGAAGCTGGGCGGTTGCCATTCGTCCCGTTACCAGAGGATCTTCACTGAAGTATTCGAAGTTTCTTCCGTTTAAGGGATGTCTCTTTATGTTCATTCCGGGGCCCAGCAGGCAGTCGATGCCGTTGTTCAACATCTCGGCTCCCATATAGGAATAAAGTTGCGAAACAAGCTCGTTATCAAAAGTTGAAGCAAGACAGGTTCCGTTAGGTCCCTGCATGGCATAGACTCCGCTGTCGATACGAAGTCCGCTGGGACCGTCGGTACAAGCAGCGGCGGGAATCTTTAAAGCAGCGGTCACATCCGTAACTCCGCCGTAAGCTGCACAGGTTCCGGGAACAACCCTGGTGGAACTCATTCCCTCACCTCTGGTCATGGCTATCAGCTCATCATCGCTTATCTGGGCAATGAAATCCTCCATTGAGGCCCTTCCTTCCTTAACGTCGGGAAGCTTTATTCCTTTATCCCCCGTGTAAGGGATCTCTTTTAATGAAGCGCGTTCTTTTTCGATCTTCGCCATAGGATCGTATTCTCTGACGGGAACGGGTTCAGAAACCTTTACAAATTGTCCATCCTTAAGTTCAGGTCTGATCCTGTCAAAAGCCATGATGGGGTAAAGCGCTTCTTCCGTTTCCTCAAGCACGCAAAGCTCATTGAGATCGAAGCTTCCCACAGCCTTTGCGCTCCTTACATCCGTTCCTGCGCAGAATACATACTCTCCCGCTTCAAGAACAAATGCATTCTTATGTCCGGTAAGTCCCGAATCATCATAGGAAGCGATCTCGGATCTTCCCCACTTCATTGAAATGGTTTCACTCTCACCGGGTGCAAGCTCCTTTGTTTTTCCGTATGCAACAAGAACGCGGGCCGGCTTTCCAAGCTTTCCCTGGGGTGCTTCGCAGTAAACCTGAACGGACTGTCTGCCCACGGCAGCTCCCGTATTCTTTACGGTTGCCTTTACTTCGAAAAGCTCGTTCAGTGCAAATGAATAGGTCTCTTCAAACTTTGTATAGGTAAGACCGTAACCGAAGGGGAAACGGACCTTATCCTTTGCAAAAGTCTCAAAGTATCTGTAACCCACATAGATATCTTCTTTATAAAAAGCACGTTCCCTGTCTCCGAAATTGCCGTATGCAGGGTAATCCTCGATCTTAAAGGCAATGGTCTCGGTAAGTTTTCCGGAAGGAGCGGCCTTTCCGCATAAAAGATCCGCTACCGCGTTTCCGCCTTCGCAGCCCCCTTCCCAGACATACATAACGGCTTTGGGAGCAAACTCGTCAAGCCAGCTCATATCGATAATGTCACCGCCGTTAATAAGAACAACGGTCTTATCGAAGGTTTCGCATACGGTCTTGAGAAGCGCCTTTTCATCCTGCCTTAAATAGTAGGCTCCTTCTTCTTCCGTAAGGTCCTTGTCCTCACCGGTAAGTCTCGCAAGGAAGATAACCGCAACATCAGAGTTGGCTGCAGCGTCCTTTACAAGTTCATCCGATACAGGCTTCTCAACCTGGCTGAAAGGCTCCTGGGCCCAGCCGCCGCCCTTGTCAAAGGGATGATCCTCGATCCATCTGCTGTAGGTATCCGAAACCTTTTCGTAGATCTTAAGATCTTTGCATGCCTTTATGCCATCATAATAATTGATGACATAGGGAACGTTCACCATTCCGCCCGAACCGGTGCCGCTCTTGATGTAGTCAAACTGCGCACGCCCGAATAAAGAAATCGTTTGTCCCTTCTTAACGGGAAGTACATCGCCGTCATTCTTAAGGAGTACCGCACCTTCGGCTGCGATCTTTCTTGCTGTCTTAATGTACTCGGTCCAGTTCAGTTCAAGCTTCTTCATGGGCTTCCTCCGTTTCCGATGCATTTTCTTCTTCGTTTACGGGCTTCTTCTTTTTAAATATGAGTAATTTGCTGAAAACATAGTTACCTATCATTACAAGTACCGAGGATATGAATATCTTGGCAACCCAGTAATTTAAGGAATTGAGCTGATCCTGTGTAAATTCCATTCCCATCTTCGTGGTAAGGTTTCTTAATCCTTCGGTGAAAGGGAATACATTTACGAAGAGCCACATGATGAATACGTCAAGTACCCAGGTGGTGACTCTTGAACCGGCGAATCCCAGAAACTCTGTAAGGATGTGGGGGTTCGTGCTCTTGAATACCCATTTTCTGTTAAGAGGATATGCAAAAAGAACGCCGGCCAGCCAGTCTATGGAGTTAAGTGTAAAATTCTGCCATGATACCGTGGTGTCAAAGATGAACTGCTCCATTATCCATGCAACGATCCAGCAGAACAATGTGGTCATGACACCGACTATGAGATATACGATGATCTCTCTGTACTTTGTGATAAGTTCCTTAAGTTTCATTTCTTATTCCTTCGTTTTCGTAATTTAGAAGCCGTGACCTCCGCCACCGCCGCCTCCTCCGCCACCGCCGCCTCCGGAGGATCCTCCGGAACTCGATGACTGGGGATTATATCTCTTTGTAGTGTTTGTCTTTACAGCCGAAGGCTTTGAAAGAGAAAAGACCTTTAAAGCCTCGGAAGCCATGTAGTCGTCACTGACCTTTTTGGCCTTGGAGAAGCAAAGCACTATTCCGAAATTTATCACAAGTGCCAGTAACATTGCAAGTAAAGCATTGCCGATGTATTTCATGGGCTGAGCTATCCTGCCCCCGGCAAGCACCGTGTTTATCTGGGAGTAGTTTGCGGCAGCGCAGCCGTAATAATCTCCGTCCGTTGCCATCTCATAGGTGTTGTCGGTGATGATATTGGCCTTTGATGAAGTGATAAATCTGTATACGTAACCGTCACTGTGAATATAGATCTGCCGGTTGTCCATATCGATAAAGAATATGGTTCCGGACGCTCCGTTGAAAAGAGATGCGTAATAACTCTTTGCAAATGAAGCGGTGGACTCACTGTTTTCATTCACACTCTTAAATCCCACATTGCCGTAATGGGTTATGGGGATCATGTAATCAATAAGCGCGGTTTCCTCACTGTCGGTAAGGAGGTTGGCATCGTCCTCAATATATACACCGTAGCCCGTTTCGGGATCTGTGTATAAACTGTTCGGCATTGCAAAGGCGCTGCCCCCGATCATTACGGAAAGGATCAGTGAAAGTGCCGCGATCTTAAATATCTTTTGAAATGTCCGCACGATCGTCTCCTCCTTTCCTCTTAAACTGAGGCAGAGGCCTCATGGTAAGTCTGTTGTAGTTCTTCATTATTCCGATGAGCATCAGGCAATCCGTGATACCGGTAAGGATAACTCCGATATAAAAATATGCATCATTGATGGGCCTTATTATGCAAAGAAGAAAAGCAACAACAAGGCTGATCCAGAACAATAAACGATTGCCCTTCTGGCTTTCTTTCATGGCAGCCTGTCGGATCTCCTCATGCTTTATCTCCGCCTCGGTCTTCACCGGGGCTTTGTCCTTCTTTTTCTTTTTGGGCTTGGCCCCTTCTTTTTTGAGACGCTCTTTGTTTCTGGAAAAGTTTAAGCCCTGGTCCTCGGCTCCCGTCTCCCAGTCGGCTACGGAGTTGGCTTCAAGAAGCATTATAAAACCGCAGACCGCCATTATAATGGTTGCAAGTACCAAAAGAGCAAGGGGCGTCATTACAAGGAACAGATTGAAAAGCGCAAAGATCGGCAGCGCAAGTATCGCAGATCCGAGAACGTACTTTGTCACATCAACTGGAAGATCCGCAGCGGCCTTTCCCGTCTGACCGTTTACAACCGAATAAAGAACACGGTCCTCGCCCTTTACATCTCTTGCACGATATGACATGAACCATACAGGCATCATGTTAAGCTCCGACTTATCCGTACTCAGGTTAAGGGACGAAGCCACACTGTCCTTGGAAATGGTATACTTTCGTGATCTCTGCTCGCCGGCGATACGTTCCGCAGCATGTTTTGCCGCAGCATCTTCCGCATCGTCACTGTAAACGGAAGCGTCAACGTCCATTACATCCGCATAAAAACCGCTCATGAAAGCAGTGGTGAAATCCTTGGATCCATCCGTGTCAAAAGGTGCGATCGCATTGCTCAGGGTATCCGAAAAGGTTGAGCTTGCATCATAATTAAGGCCTTTGTATTCGATGTCCGCATTGGTGGTCACTCTGTAATGATCGGTATATTCATAATCACCCCGCTGATAGGTGTGCTTTGCGGGATAATTTATCACACCCTTCTTTGAAAAATCATACACCCAATAAGGCATATAGATACCTCTGAAGCTTTCGATCTTCTGAGGGTCCTTAACATAATCGGGTGCAAAGATCGCCTTTGAAACAAGACTCTTATAGGCTCTTGCACAGTCATCCTTTGTCTTTTTGAACGGAACTATCCTGACCGGCCTCATGGCGCGATCCATTCTCTGTTCCATCATGGTGGAAGCTCCGCAGTAAGAACAAAACGTAGCCGCTTCATTCTCGTCGCCGATGATCTCACCGCCGCACTGAGGGCAGGTGTAGACCGTAACCTGCATCATCCCGTCTTCATCGCCGGTCATCAGATTCTCGGTATGCTCTTCAACCTTTCTTTTATCCTTAACCTCGTAAGGATCGAACATCGAGTCGCAGTAGAAACACTTCATCTTTTCCGACTTGATGTCGTACTTAAGGTTTCCGCCGCAATTTGGACACTCGTACATTCCTTTTTCCCCTTTCCCTTTATTTTAATGAGATTATCTCATATTCTTTTCCGTTGCTTAAAACAATGCTGTCGACAACGGCCGCATTCCCAAAACAATCCGCAAGACACGCAAGGTCTTTATCCACATCCTGTACAAAGAAAACGTTGTCCTGTTTAAGCGCTTCCTTAATGCTTGTTGTCACTCCGAGTTTATTCAGGTGTGCTTCAAAAAGCGGTCCTCCGATAGTCCAGTTGCTTGTTACCGTATTATGCGCATCCGTGATCTCATCCGAAAACATGGAGTCGCAGATTGGCGCATAGGCTGCGGTATTCAGAATATATATATTTTCGGGAGAATGCTTAAAGTACAGATTCAGTTCTTTCCATTCATCAAGTACCTGTTGTTTTTCCATAAGCCGGCTCGTGGTAGTCGTGTAAGCGGAAAGCCCGGTCATTGTGAATATGGAAGCAAAAAATATTCCCGCAAATATCTGCCAGTACAAAGAAGGGGTGCGCTGATCCTTCAAGCGCCTTACCTCCCGTACGAAAACCCCTGTCAGGAACATGAATTCCATTAAGAAGAAACCGTGTGTCACCCGTTCGGGAAGTCTGTCAAGGTATGTGAAATATCCTATGAACAGCCATTCAAATACGTAAGTCACAAACACCACTGCACCGGCCAGTTTCCGATCCCTCACCATGAAAAAGATAAAAAGAACAAAGAACACTATCGTCAGTGCCACAGGAAGTGCGCCGTTGTTCTTGGCATACATTGCCTTAACCGTATCGTTTATGACCTTTCTCGGAACGGAATAAAACCGGGCCCATTCTTTTTTGTTAAGCTCCGCCTTGTCGGAGAGCGCCCTCAGTGTATCTGTATCAACCTCGTCAAGAAGTGCAAGATCGTATCTCCTTAACACTTCGTACTGCGCTTCCGAGATCCCGAGTTCCTCGTAAAAAGAAGGATCGCTGTAATAATCCGGAAGGCCGTCAAAATCATATACATCGGTCCTTGCCTCGTTATAGGCTTTAAAAGCCTTCCATTCCGGAGAAGAATATGCAAAGTACTCAACGGCAAAGCTTGCCACGATCAGGACCAGCGCAACTATCATCGGTGATATGGCGGTTTTGAAGCGTTCAAAGCGTTCATCGTAAGTATCGTTCTTTTCAAATATGTTAAATGCTATGGAAAGCACCACCAGCGGAAGCCC
>JAEEGL013120763.1_pt1 | contig 12736 bp, 10 predicted proteins | sample 9134231 | NCBI WGS metagenome assembly JAEEGL01 (sample SAMN16246548, study PRJNA631951) | gut metagenome | biome: gut microbiome; feature: rumen; material: fiber-attached | host: Bos | place: Iran: Karaj | collected 2018-10 | reverse complement strand
CCCGCTGAATTCCGAAAGAGCAACAGACCGCCCCCCTCTGAGAGGGGGGATGTCGCGGAGCGACAGGGGGGAGTACTTCGGTTCGCGTGTTTCCGCAAATGAGCGATGGACTCTTCGCGGAGTACTCCCCCCGCCCTTTCTGGGCACCCCCCTCTCGGAGGGGGGCGACCCATCGAGATTTCATCGGAAAGCGAAAATGTAGCACGGCCATCCCCAAGACGGACCGAATACGCGTGCGACGGTGAATAGAGCTAGAAGAGGCGGAAAAGTAGAATGGCCGCAATCCAGAAAAGGAGGTAGGCGAAGGCGGTTCTGGAGAAGCGCGGGGGCGGAGGGAGAACGGGGGCGGAGTCGCGGAAGCCTCGCAGGAGCATGGCGTCGTGGACGGTTTCGGCGCGGTCGAACGAGCGTAGGAGGAGGTTGCCGGCGAAGGCTCCCCAGTCGCGGAAGTAAATGCCGCGGCGGCGCGGGGCGCGGAGCGCATACGCCGTGGTCATGCGGGAGGTTTCGTGGAGGAGGAGAAGAAGGTACCGTCCGGAGAGAAGAAGATGCGTAGCCGCGCGTCCTGGAAGGCCGAACGTGCGGAGGGCGCCAATCAGGCGCTCGAAGCCGCAGACGGCGGCGAGCTGGGATGTCGCGAGAATGCAGAGTATTCCCTTGAGGGCGAGGGTCGCGGCAAGAAGCATGCCCCGCGTGACCGTGACGCCGCCCACGGCGAAGGCGGGAGCGCGGTCGAGGAATGCGGAGGGAAGTCCAAGGGCCAGGGCGACGAGAAGAAACGGAGCCGTTCGTCGCAGGAGACGGCCGAGGGACGGGCCCTCCAGAATGCAGAGGGCTAGGGGATGGACGGCCAGAAGGAGGGTGGTGTCCAGTCCACGTGGGGGGACGGAGACGACGGCGACGAGATAGACCAGACAGACCGCGAGGCGCGCGGGCGCGCCGACGCGGTCTGTCCGGGCGCGGGCCTCGGCTTCGCGGTCCGCCGTGTGAAGGGTTTCGATGGCGCGGTCGAGGGCGCTAGGCATTGGCCTGCGGTGACTTCCGGGCGCGTAGGATGAGGCAGAGTCCGGCACAGAGGAACAGGACGACGGCCGAGCCTGCGATACCGGAGAAGATCGTGCCGGTGGTGGAGCCATCCTCGCCGTCGGACGCGAAGGCGTAGTCGGGCAGGAGGGCAGTGCGCTCCTGGATGCGCTCGGCGGAGGCGTGGGCGGAAGCTTCGGGGTTTTCGAGCTCGGTCGTGCCGGCGACCTTCTCCATGGACCATTCTAGGCCGTCGGGATCGCCGCTGGCGACGAGGGAGAGGAGACCGCCGGTTACGAGGGTGGCGGCGAGGAGGATCGCCAGAACGGGGCCGGGGCCGAGACGGGACTTGCGGCCGGATTCGCCGACGCCGCGCAGGAGGGCCGGGCGGGTTTCATAGAGGAAGATGAGGACGGCGCCGGTGACGAGGCCCTCGACGAGGCCGATGGCCAGGTGGATGGGCAGCATCGCCTTGAGGAAGGTGCCGAAGGGGAGCTCAGTGATGCCCGAGGCGAGGGTTTCCAGCGTGACGGACAGGGCGCCCAGCTGGAGGGTGACGATGGAGCCGATGACGGAGGCGGCGAGGATGCGTCCGCGGGAGGCGCCCTTGCGGACGAACAACGGCCAGATGACGCCGCCGCCGAGGAAGCAGCCGTAGAAGGCCATGTTCCAGACGTTGGCGCCAAGCGCGAGGAGGCCGCCGTCGGCGAAGAGGAGGCACTGGACGAGAAGAACGCCGATCATGGACAGGAACCCGGCGGCCGGGCCAAGCGTGGCGGATAGCAGCATGCCGCCGCAGAGGTGGCCGGATGAGCCTGTCCCCGGAATGGAGAAATTGATCATCTGCGCGGCGAAGACGAAGGCGGCAAGTACTCCCATCGCCGGGACGACGGAGCGGTCGGTTTCCGCTGATTCGCGGTGGACGCGTCGGGCAGCGCAAACGGTCGCGACTGCGGAGGCGGCAATCATCGCTCCGGCGACGGGAGGGGAGAGAAGGGCATCGGACATGTGCATGGCGGCGAAAGGTGAGGGGTGAGAGATTAGAGGTGAGAGGAGAGGGCTGCCTGGGAGACTTCGCGGAGGGGGAGGTCGTGTTCGCGGGCGATCTTCGCGATGGCGTCGTATTCGGGGTGGAGGCGAGTGGCGCCCTCCACGGTGGTCGTTTTCACCGGGATGTCGCCCCAGGGGGTGGAGACGGTGCGAAAGTCGCGGGGAAGGACGGTGCGCTCGTGGAGCGTGCGACGGACGCCGAGTGTCGTGGTGTGGCGGAAGAGGAGGGCGGTGAAGCGGTCGGCCTCGTCGGGCGCGCACAGGACTGTCAGGAGCCAGCCCGGACGGTTCTTCTTCATGAAGACGGGCGTGTAGAAGGCGTCGCGCGCACCGGCGTCCATGAGGCGCTCCAGGGCGAAGCCGAGCTCCTCGCCGGTCATGTCGTCGAGATTGCACTCGAGCTTGCAGACGGAATTCAAGGTCCGAAGTCCGGAGTCCGAAGTCTGGAAGGCGAGGTCCGAAGTCCGAGGTCCGAAGTCGGGTGTTGCGCGGATGTCTTCGATGAGCAGGATACGGAGAAAGCCCGCGCAAGCGTAGTCGCGCTTGCCGGCGCCGAGGCCGCTGGCGAGGACGCGGTAGACTTGCGGGGGAGGGGAGGACGTGCGGATGGCTGCGGCGATGGCGGCGCCGGTGGGGGTGACGAGTTCGCCCTCGACATCCGTTTGGCGGATAGGAAGCGCGTGGGCCTCGGCGATGTGGACGACGGCGGGGACGGGGATGGGGAGGATGCCGTGCTGGCAGCGGACAGTGCCACGTCCTTCGGCGAGGGAGGGGACGAAGGCGGCATCGACATGGAGGGAGTCGTACAGCGCCGCGAAGGCGGCGATGTCGATGATGGAGTCGATGGCGCCGACCTCGTGGAAGTGGACTTCCTCCAGGGGGATGCCGTGCGCCTTGGACTCCGCCTCGGCGAGAATGCGGAAGACGCGCAGGGCGAGATCACGCGCGGCGGGGGTCATGGTGGCCGCGCGGAGAATCGCCTCGATGTCGCGGAGACCGCGATGTTCGTGATGGTGCTCGTGGTGATGGCCGTGGTCATGGCCATGCTCGTGCTCATGCTCGTGCGGATGCCCGTGATCGTGGTCATGGCCATGGAGATAGGCCATGTCATGGTCATGGTTGTCATGTGCGAGATGGACATCGAAGTCGCAGCAGTCGAGACCGCTCTTCTTCACGCGGGAGATGTGGATGTGGGAGCCGTCGAGCGGGAGGGAGGCGAGAAGCGCGTCCAGGGCCGAGCGGTCGGCGCCGAGGTCGAGGAGGGCGGCGACGGACATGTCGCCGCTGATGCCGGAGGAGCAGTCGAAGAGAAGGTATTTAGCCATTTTATGATTTTCCAATTTCCCGATTACCCGATTGACCAATTGCCCGGTTGGCAGATTCGTCGGTTTGACGGTTTACCGAGGGCGGCAGGCTAGGCGGTTGATCTGGGCGGCGAGGTATCCGGCGCCGTAGCCGTTGTCGATGTTGACGGTGGCAACGCCGTTGGCGCATGAGTTGACCATGGAGAGAAGGGCGGAGAGGCCGTGGAAGTTGGCGCCGTAGCCGATGGAGGTGGGGACGGCGATGACGGGCACGGAGACGAGGCCGCCGATGACGCTGGCGAGGGCGCCTTCCATGCCGGCGACGGCGACGACGCAGTTGGCCTGGCGGATGTCTTCGACGCGCTCTAGGAGACGATGGAGGCCGCTCACGCCGACATCGTAGACGCGCAGGACGCGGGAACCGAAGAATTCGGCGGTCTGGGCGGCTTCCTCGGCGACGGGGGAGTCGGCGGTACCGCCGGAGCAGACGGCGACAAGGCCGTCAAGGGGACGCGGGGTTGCAGGCGGGACGCGGAGAATGTGCGAAATGGGGTCGTAGACGGCGGAGGGAAGCACGGTGCGCACGATGTCGGCCTGGTGGGGAGTGGCGCGGGTGCCGAGAACCTCGCCGTTGGCGGCGGCGAGGCGCTGGAAGATGCCGGGCAGCGTTTCGTCCGGTTTGCCGGCGCAGAAAACGACTTCAGGAAAGCCCGTGCGGAATTTCCGGTCCAAGTCGAGGGTGGCGAACTGCAGCGCTGGGTCTGTCATGTGCGTACGCGAAAAGGGCTTGTCCCTTCAGGGGCGGGCACATGCCTTCTGGCACGTCGGACGTGGAACAAGGGAGGAAAGCAGACGATGGCGCGCTTCAGCGCCGCGCACGGACTACAGTTCGCGCAGATGGGGTAAAGATACCGCGGAAGAGGGGAGTGTGTCAATGTGGTTCGCTGTCCAACGACGTCTTCTCACCTGGGAGTCAATCCTATTGAATGAATACCTAAGTGAAAACCGACCCTCTCTCCATCAAACGACAACCACCCTGACCTCGCTCGGGTCGTTGCCGTTGCGCGTGACCTCGATGTGGGTGCGGATCCGCTCGCGCAGGCGCTCGACGTGGCTGATTACGCCGACCTTGCGCGAGCCGGCGATTGCATTGAGACTCTCAAGTGCCTCGATCGCCATGTTGAGATGCTCCCCGCTCAAGGTGCCGAACCCCTCGTCGATGAGAAGCATGTCGACGCCCAGCCCGGTGTCGCTCAAGGCGGCAAGACCAAGCGCGAGGGCGAGCGAAACGAGGAACTGCTCGCCGCCGGAGAGCGTGTTTACCGGACGCGCAGCGCGGCCCTCGAAGCCGTCCAGCACCAAAAGCGTCAGCCCCTCGCAGGAAAGTTCGTACCGGTCCGAAAGCTGCCCGAGGTAGAAGTTGGCCTTCTGGAGGACGTTCGCCAGCACATACGACTGGATGGCCCGCCGGATTTTCCTCCCGTCGCCATCGCCGAAGTATTCGTTGATGGGATGCCACTCGTCCCGCTCCGCCTTCAGGTTGTCAACCTCTGCGCTTTTCCTCGCGCGTTCGGCCGAGCAATTGTCGTCGTCGGCAATCTGCTGCTGGCATCTGCCGCGCTCGTCCTGCGCCGATTCCACCTCGGCCTTGAGCGCGGCACCGAGTTCCGACAGAGCCTCGACGGTATCCGTTTCCAGAAGATCCTCCGGCTGCGCTGCGGCATGCCTCTGCCCGGCGTTCTTCGCCTCCTCGTACCGTCCCATCAGTCCCTCCACATCCGCCGTGGAACTTGCGGCGATTCCACCGCGCGCCACATCGGCCAGTTCGGCGACCTTCTCCATGGCGCGTCGGACGCAGTCCGAAATCTCCGCGCCCTTCGTCCGAAGAGCCACAAGGACGCCTTCCACCTTCGGAAGCGCCGCCTTGCGCTCGGCGAACTCGCGCGCAGACGCCTTGAAGCCGGCTTCCACCGTCTCGGCGTCCCGCTCCCAGGCATCGATCCAGCCAGGGATGGTCACCCTGTCGGCGACCTCCGCAAGCTTCGAACGGGCCCGTTCGTCCTCCGTGTCGGATGAGGCTTGGTGAATCTTGATCTGGTTGCGGCATCCTTCGACGGCCTTCACAGCCGAAGACGCCTTTCCCTTGGCCTCATCCAAGGTCTTCGAAATCGACTTGAGTTTCTGGCGCAGACCTTTGATCTTCCTCTCCTGTGCGGCAATGTCCTGCAGCCGGGCGTCGAACGCGACGATCTTCGATTCGCATTCGCCAAGCGCGGCCGTCACGCTTGCGGGCGCCGCATCCTGGAGACCGCAATGGCGGGCGGCTTCCGCAACGGCGACTTGCTCTTCGGCAATTGCGGTGCTGTCGGACTTGATTTGCGTTGTTTCCGACTCAATGGTCTGCCGAAGCGCCTCGGCGTTTGCAGCGGCTTCGTTGTATGACCGCTCCTTTCCCGCATGCGTATTCTCCGCCTCGGCGCACTTGGCGTTGAGCTCATCAAAAAGCGCCTTGAAGTGCCCATTGGCGTGCAGTTTTTCAATCTTGTTGCCGCAGACGGGACATGTGTCGCCGACCTGGAGATCGGAAACCAGCTTGTCTATTCCGTCTTTGACCAGTTTCTTCTGGTTGTCTCGAGTTCTTCGGGCCGCGTCCATCGCCTGTTGCGCGGCGTCCATATCGGCCTTGAGGCCGGGCAGTTTTCCCTTGAGGTCCGCCAGTTTCGACTTCCGGCTGCCAACCGACTTTTCGCGCCGGGCGATGCTTTCCCTCAGTTTCGCGACGCCCTTGATCCGCTCCTCCAGCCCCCGAAGGTCGCTGCGATGTTTCTCCGCATTCCCCTTGTCCCTCTGTACACCGTCCCGGCCAAGCGCCTCCAGCGCCTTCTCCTCGGAGGCGATTTCCGCCTCGGCGGCGGCGACAGACTGGTTCGCCGTGTCAAGGGCGGCGTTCGCCTCGGCAACCGCCTGTTCCAGCCCCGGAAGCGCCTCCCGGCATTTCGCAAGCTCCTTCTCGGCGTTGGTCTTGGCGCCCCGAGCCTTCCGCACATCGGCCAGCCCCTGCAGGATCACGGCGGTGGATTCGTACATCGCCTCGTTGTCGGCGTTGTCCGCGAGATACCGCTGAAGCGATGTCAGCTTCTCCTTGGCCGTCCCGGTCTCGTCGGCCACCTTGCCCTCCAGTGCCTTGAGCGCGGCGAAGGACGTGGCAAGCAAGGCCTTAACCGTCGCCTCGTTCCTCGCCAGTTCATCCCGGCGCTGCAGCCATTGCGACTTCGCGTCCGCGACCTGGCGCTTCGCCTCCAGGTCCTTGATCTGGTCGCCAAGATCCCGAATGCGGTTCTCGACCTGTTCGCGGGCATCGCCCAGTCCGGCCATCCCGCTTATTTCCGCTTCGAGCGCCTTGATGCCATCGTCAAGCGCCTTGTATTTCGCGGCGATTTTCCTGCCAAGCTCCGAGTATTTCGACGTGTCGGTGAGCTTTTCGAGAATCTGGGCCTTCTCGTCGTCGGTTCCGAGGAGAAACTGCGTGAACTGCCCCTGCGCCAGCATGGCCGTGCGGCAAAACTGCCTGAACTCAAAGCCGACCGCCCGTTGCGCGACCGCTTCGCAATCCTTGACTTTCGTCCAGATCAGCCCGCCGTTCGAGCAGTCCTTCCAGATCCACGTTTCGCCCTTGAGCCTTCCCTTGTTCTCCCCGCGTGAGATGGCCTCGACCGCCCATGTCGCCTCATACGGTCTGCCGTCGTTGCCGGTCAGCGAGAGCGTGACGCTTGCCGAATTCGCGCCGTGGCGGACGAGCTGGCGCGCGTCGTTGAAGGCGTAGCCGCCGACCTCCTGGGCATTCTTCACACGGTTCCCGTCATAGCGCGGCGTCTTGCCGTACAGCGCCAGCGTGATGCAGTCCAGGATGGTCGTCTTGCCCGATCCCGTGTCGCCGCAGATGAGAAACAGCGCCGCCTCGCCCAGCGCGCCGCTTTCGAAGTCGATGTCCGCCGATTCGATCGACGCGATGTTCCGAATGGACAGTTTCCTGATTTTCATGTCTCACGCCTCCTGCATGAGCGACCGGATGAGTTCGCGATGGCGGTCCGAGAGCTCGTGCCTGTCCGAGAGAATCCGAAGAACCTCGTCGTCGGCAAGGTCTTTCAATTGCGCCATTGTCAGGACTGGCTTGGCCCCTCCCGTTTCGGCGGCTCCGGTCCGGATGGGATTGTTCAGGCAGAACCGGAGCCCCTTCGCGAGGCATGCCTTGCGCGCCAGCTCCGTCCAATCGGGGCCCGCCATCTCGCCGGGCCCGAGACGAACGTTGAGGCGGATGTACGTGTCCGGCGGAAGCTCGGCCTCGGCGACTTCCTTGAGCGCTTCGTCGAACGGCCTGCCCTCGTCGCCGCAAAGTGTGACGAGGGCGTGGAGAGGCTTGAACGACACCGTCTTCGCCTCCGGCTCCTTCCCCGACTCGACGGTCACGATGTCCACGCCGTGCGGGTACGTCTCGTCGAAGTGGATGGCCCGCGGCGACCCGCAGTAGCGCGCCAGCTTCCGTTCGCCCCGAATCCACTGGGGGCAGTGGATGTGCCCGAGCGCCACGTAGTCGTACACCGAGCCGAGCGCCTCGGCACCGATGCTCTCCTCGCCCGCGACCAGAGGCGACCGGTCGTGTCCGCGCAGGTCGATGTCACCCTTCACCGCCAGATGCGCCACCAGAACCGCCGGAAGGCCGTCCGCGCACGCCGCGACGTGCCTGGCAAGCCCCGCGAAGTAGTTCTCGGCGCGGTTCTCGCCCGCCTCCCCGCCGACGGTTGGGAAGTTGCGGGGATGGCAGAACGGCACGGCGGCGATGACGCCCCTGCCCGGAAGCACGACAACGTTTCGCTCAAAGACGGCCCTCCCCTCGCCGTCCTCGGCCGGCATGCCGAACATGTGCACCCGGCAGCGGCTCCAGAGGGCCTTGTCCACGACTAGCCGCGAATAGCTGTCGTGGTTGCCGGCGATGACGACCGTCTCCATATCGGGGCTCTTCGAGAGCACGTCCAGGAGACGGTCTGTGAAGCGCTTCGCCACGTCGTTTCCGGGCGCCCCCGAATGGAAGATGTCTCCGCCCACCACCAGGACGTCGGGCTGCTCCGCCTGGACGGTCGCGGCCAGCTGCGCGAAGAAGTGCTCCTCCTCGTCCGTCCGGTCGTAGTTGTAGAGCCGATGACCGAGATGCCAGTCGCTCGTGTGGATGATTTTCAAGGATGGATTCATACGGGAAGTATACCGTGTGAATGCCAAAGAATCAACGGCAAAAGAGGCGATGGGCGCATCTCCGATTTCGGCCCTCTGCCCTGCACGGAGTACTCCCCCCGGCGCTTTGCGCCACCCCCCTCTCGGAGGGGGGCTCTCCCCTTGTTTTGCCCCCCTCCGAGAGGGGGGGGCCCCATAGGGGCCGGGGGGAGTATTCCGTGCGAAACCCATGACCGCTAAAAACGGAGATGCGCCCAGAGGCGATACACAACGGAACTATTCCATTAACGGAACGAAAGATCGATTCTCTTGCTGCCTGGCGTTTCCGTGCGCGTGATGGCGATGTCCGGGCAGAACGCGCGGATTACATCCCAGTTCGTCGTCTCGTGCGGCGTGTCCTTGCCCTTGGCGAAGTCGCCGCCGCCGAGCAGCACGACAAGCGGAACGGCGAGCTGGTCAGCGAGGTGCGGGCAGACGGGCGCCCCGATCTTGAGGTACTTGCGGACGGCGTTCATCACGCGGTGCGCGACGATCTTGCGCGAGAGGTCGTAGGTGCCGATCTCCGAGAAGACCGCCGTGACGTGCTCGTATTCCAGCGTCACCCAAACGGCGTTTCCAGGGCCGGGCGAATCAACCTCGCGCGCGTCTCGCTCCAGCTTGAGCTCGGGGAACTTCTCCTGGAGAATGGTGGCCTCCGACTCCGCGATGTCGAGCGGAATGCCGCTCACCACCGCCGAGACGCGCGCCCGGCGCAGGCCGCCGCAGTCCGTCAGCGAGAACGGCCGTGCGTCAGCGTCGCGGAACGGCTCGATGCGGAGCCGGATGCGTCCGCCGCCCGCCGGATAGAAGCCGGTCTGCTCGCACTCGGCCTCGACCCGCGCGCCCATGGCCCGCAGTTGCGGCAGGTAGCTTTCCGCGAAGAACTCCCAAATCGGCGCGTAAGAGACGTGCGTCCCGCCGGTGATCACGACTTCGGACGGTTCCTCCGCGCGGAGCAGCACCGGCAGGACCGTCTGGGCGACGAGAATCGTGCTGCCGGCCGAGCCGACGTCAAAGCGGTACGACCCGCCGCGGATCTCGCCGGGTTCGAATGTGAGGTCCATGGAGGAGAGCTCGGCGCCCTCGACGCGGGCGCCGCAGATTTCCGCGACGGCCTTGACGGCCGTCAGGTGCTGGCGCTTCAGGCCGGGCTTCTCGCGTCCTGCGCGAATCTTCTCCGCATGGAACGGCTTTCCCGTCCATGCCGAAAGCGCGAGCGACGTGCGCAGAATCTGCCCGCCACCCTCGCCGAAGGAGCCGTCGAGGAGCACAGGGGGACCGCTCTGAGGGGCCGAATGAATGGAAGAAGGGGAAGTCATGGCGGGTAGTGTATCACATTTGAAAGGGAAAAGCGCCGCCGGGCGGAGGAAATCCGCCCGACGGCGGAAACGGTGCGATTCGGAAAAGACTGCATAAGGGTTGAGTCACACGACTTGAGAATTACCGGTTGAGACGTTGCGGTTTGCGCTTTGCCCAGAGACGGGTTCTTGTCGGTATCAGAATGGCAGACGCCTGATCTGGCGTCTAGGTGTCTTTTCGCGACCGCATCGTTTCTAGGACGGCGCCCGGGAGATTCGGGCCGGGTGCGATTCCCGGCGAGAACGCCCGGACGCCGTCGAAGGGCTACTTGAGGTCGGGGAGTTCGACGCGCGTCTTGGCGTTGTACTCGTCAAGCGCGTCCTGGAGGGCGTCGGCGCGCTCCTGCAGCGCGGTTGTCTTCGCCAGGATTTCGGGCTGGCGGATAGCCACGTCCCAGCGGCGCTCGACGGTTCCCCGGTAGTCGCGTTCGACCTCGACCTCGTCATCCGTGTTCACCGAACCGAGGAAGGCAATCATCGACTTGACCTCTTCCAGTTCGACGATGGACGCGACGATGCCGTCGTTCGCCTTCGCGATGGCGGCCTTCACGGCGGCGAGTTGCGCCGAGAGGCGCTCGGCCTCCGCGAGCGTCACGGCGACGTCTACGGCGCGGGGCGACCCCGCCACCTTGCGGTTCTCCTTCTTCACCAGCTCCTGCGCCTTGCGCAGTCGGCCGGCGATGCGGTTCTTTTCCTTGAGGGCTCGTGCGAGTGAAACGTTCATGGCGGGTTCTCCTTGATGGGGGTGTGAAAAAGTTTCGGTGCCGAATCGACGCTCCCTCGCGGGGGCTCCCCGGACGACGGGCGCCCGCCGTCCGGGGGTCCCGGTCCGCGTGGCCACCGCGCCGCACCCGGGACGGTTGCCTAATTGCAAGTATCGTGCCAGTTCTTGGAATGATTCATTCTGCGAACCATGGACTTTGTCGGATAGAAACTCATATTTCAAAAAGTTATCCATATTCTGAAGAAATCGGGACAACAGATGCTGCATGCGACAGCACCCAATAGTGATAGCTACGGAACTAGACAATTCTCTAGATATCTAGAAAAATGGAGGGTGGACAAGGAGTATCCCTCTTTAGGCGCGAGTCCGTCGCCCGGAGTACACCCCTGCCTCTTGGGACATTCCCCTCCCGGAGGGGGCACGACAGGGAAGAGCGTGGGGTTGACGAAGGGTAGCTGCGGGAGATCCCCGTTGGGGGGGGAAGACAGGGGCTTCCTAAATACCTCTTCGCGATGAATTGTCTGGGTCGACCGTTGATTACGCATTCGCCTAACGCCGTTTTATGGTAAAATCCGTGGCATGCGCGTCATTGTCGAATTACTGGGAAGCGACTCGAACGGCCGGAAGATGATTGCCTGGGGCCGGCGGATTGGCTGTCCGGACGCAGGCCACGGTTTTGACGCCGCAAGCCGCAGCGTCTTCACCCGGCTACTGGTCGACGACACTATCCAAGTCCAGAAGAACTATCTCCTGGAACTCGTCGACAACCCCGTCGGCCTGCGGGCCATCCATCAGGCATAGTCAGTCTGTCGGTCTGTCTGTCACCGAAGGTACCAGCTGACCACGCCCTTCAAGTGGACGAGGTCCACGTCGGTGGCGGCTTCCACAAGGCGGAGTTTCGAAACGCCCTCCAGCCCCTTCTTCAACGCGGGGGCGAAGAGGTCAAACGACTTCGAGATCTGTCCGCCGAGGTACAGCGCCTCGGTTCCGTTTTCCGACAGAATCGGCGCGATCACCTCGGCCAGTACAGCCCCCATCTCCTCATGCACACGAAGCGCGATGGCGTCTCCCGCTTCAGCGCGGTCCGCGACCTCCTTCGCGTTCGACGCGGGAACCGAGGCCAGGGCGTTGTACCCGTTCACGATTCCGCGCGCGGACACAAAATCCTCGGCCGTTTTCCCGCGGAACGGGGAGCGGTAGATCGACACCGCCGGTCCGCCGTTCTCGTTCTGGGCGAGCTCGCCGTTTCGGATGAGGGCAAAGCCGAGTCCCGTCCCAATCATGACGCCAGCCGCGTTCCGAATCTCGGGATGCGCCGTGGCGGCGCCGGACAGAAACGCGGAGCTGTCATGCAGAAAGCACACGGGGATGTCGCCCAGAACCTCGCGGAACCAGGGCCGCAGCGGAACGCCGTAGATTGCCGTGTACTTGTGCTGCATGCGGCTGACGCCCTCCTTGAAATCGAAGGGGCCCGGGATGTCCGCGACCACGGCCTCGACGGCGAGGCCGCGCCTAAGCGCAGCCTCGCCGAGTCGTTTCGCGAGCCGGAGGTACGCCGCCTTCACGTCGGGAAGCGCCCCGTTCGAATCAACCGCCTCGCGGTCGAAGCTGTCGGGGATCAGCCGTCCGTCATCCGTGAAGAGCGCCGATTTCAGGAAGGTGCCGCCGATGTCCAGCGCAACCAGGCATTTCTTCAGTGGCTCTTTCGAAATGGGGGAACGGGCGTCCCGCCCGTCCCGAACGGGCAGACTGCCCGTTCCCCCACCATGCGACAGGCTGTCCATCTTACTTCAGCAGGGTCTTGTGGATCGTCGTCCAGGTTTCCGGCTTGTTGTTGATGAGCTCGTACTCGCCGAAGTCCGCCGGGACCACGATGATGTCCATGAACTTCATGTCGAACTTCCGGGACGGGTCCTTCTTCGAGCGCACCGTGACGTCTTCGCCGTCCACCAGCGCGAGCACGTGGAAGTCGCCCTTCGTGTCGTCCGTCATGTAGTTGCCGAAGATCAGGT
>JAEEGL012424437.1_pt1 | contig 12736 bp, 12 predicted proteins | sample 9134231 | NCBI WGS metagenome assembly JAEEGL01 (sample SAMN16246548, study PRJNA631951) | gut metagenome | biome: gut microbiome; feature: rumen; material: fiber-attached | host: Bos | place: Iran: Karaj | collected 2018-10 | reverse complement strand
GCAGTTCCTGAGCTTGAATATGTATCAAAGGTTTTCGTAAAACCTGGTTAGGCTACTGATGAGGAGCAGTTCAAGAAAAAGCTTGAAACTCTTAATCAGGCTACGGTTTCAAGTAAATACTTCGATGAAGATTCCTTTGCGGGTATTAATTCAGCTTTAGAGAAAATCGACTGGTCAAATTATGGCGGAAGATATGTGGTACTGATTACTGATGCAGGTGGTATCAGCGGTTCCGATAAGTTCTCTTCCACCGGTCTTGATTCAAAAGAGCTTCGTGCTGAGGCTAAGCACAAGGGTGTAGCAATTTATGCAATGCATCTTCTGACAGACTCCGGCAAGAGAAATTCAAATCATGACCGTGCTAAGAATCAGTATCAGGATCTGACTTACAACGAGACCATTCAGAAGTCTCTGTACTATCCTGTCAATGCCGGTGATGTCACCAGCTTCGGTAATAAAATCGATGAGCTTTCAAAGAACATTACCAATCAGGTAAAGCTTGCATCAATGGGTAAGGATGCTTTAGGTACAGCTCCTGATCCAAAGGATGATTCTGCCATGGCATCAGATACTGCTGCTTTAGGTTATGCTATGCAGCTTGCCTATTTAGGTGAGAAACTGGGTACAAGTGCACCTGATTTCCTTTCCGGATGGATTTCTGATCGTGATCTTGTTGCCCACGACAAGGTTACAAGTACTCCAGTGGTTCTTTTAACCAAGGATGAGCTGTCCTCTTTGAAGGATATAACCAAGAAGATTCTGGACTCTGCCAATGAGGGTATTTTAAAACCAGAGGATATGTTCAGTCAGCTGAGATCTGTTGCTGTAAGTATGGGCCGCGATCCTGGCTCTTTAGGCAGTGCAAACTCTATGAAGTTAGGTGAACTTGGTCTTTTAGGTGAATATCTTGAGGATCTTCCATACAAGAGCCGTATCCAGGAGCTTGATGAGCAGACCTGGGCAAATATGGGCCCAGATGAGCAGAATCAGACCATAAGTGATCTGGAGTCAAAACTTAACTACTATCAGCAGTGCAATGATGATGCTGCAAGATGGATTAAGCTAAACCCTGCTGAAGATGCTTCTATGGCTGTATATCCAATTCCTCTAGAGGTTCTTCCATAAGTGGATGCTTATTTAAAAGTTAAGGATTTCTCTTTTAGCTATCCTAAAAGAGATGAAAAGAGCGGGTATACCATTCGCCTTGATTCCCTTAGGATGGAGCCAGGCTCGGTCCTGGCTGTAACCGGTGTCTCAGGTTGCGGTAAATCCACTCTTTTAGAGTGTCTGGCCCTTTTAAGAGACAACAGCAGCTTTGGTAAATACTTTATTGATGATAAGGATGTCCTTTCAGAAAAAGCCGAAGTAAGACGTCTTATCCGTTCTGCTCTCATGGGCTATATGCCTCAGAGCGGTGGGCTGATTCCTTATCTTAGTATAAAAGAAAACCTTAAATTTCAGATAGATATCTCTGGCATCTCTAAAAAGAAGCTGAATTTAAAGACAGACGATACAGACTCTCTTCTGAGAAATTCTCTTGCTCTGTTTGAGGATTTTGGACTTAGCGACGTTCTTGACCTTTATCCTCATGAGCTGTCTATCGGACAGCGACAGCGTGCGGTGTTCTTCAAGAGTATCTGCCACAATCCAAAGATTCTGTTTATTGATGAGCCAACCTCATCTCTTGATCCTCAGAATGGAGACAAACTGATTTCTGTCATGCTTGAGGTCTGTTCAAAATACAGTATGTGCGTACTTATGGTTACCCATGATCTGGCACTTGTAAGAAAACACTCTCTAAGTGTTCTGGACTACGAGTCAGATGACTCTCAGAGTGGTATTTTTGTCTACAGGGAGTCAGTATGATCTTAAAGCTTGCTCTGTGCTCTCTCAGATTTGACAAGATTATCAGCATCTGTATCGTTGCATCTCTCTGTGCTGTGATTGCACCTCTGCTTCTGCTTTTCTCTCTGCGCTTTGGAATCATTTCAAATCTTGAGCATAAATTAAGCTCAAATCCTTCAAATCTTGAAATCAGAATGATGTCTGGATACAGACTGGATCAGCAGTTTTTTGATGAGCTTAGCAGCAATCCCCATATTGGTTTTGTGATGCCTCTAACCCGCTCTTTAAGTGTAACTGCTAATATCAGTTTTAATGGCAGAATTGTTCAGAATCTTGAGACTCTTCCTACAGGCATTGGTGATCCAATTGTCAGGGAAATGGGACTGAACGGTGAACTGTCTGAGACTGAAGCCTACCTGTCAGAAACTACTGCTCAGGATTTAGGACTTAAGGTAGGGGATAACTTTAAATTTGTAATCTCCAGAATTACAGACAATAAAACAGTTAATGCAGTTGTTCCTTTTACTCTCAAGGGAATAATCAAAAAGGAGCTTCTGCCTCACAAGACGATTCTGGTTAATTTCAATACTCTGGTCTATATGGAAGATTATCGCGATGGCTTTGACCCTCCGGTTTTCTCTGACGGGTCCAATCCGAATACACAACGACAGACCTTTGCCAAGGCCAGAATATATGTGAAAAGTTTAAGTGATTTGGAACCTGTATCGAGAATGCTTCGTCAGAATTACTCAATTACAGACAAGCTTGCCTCTGTAGAGAATCTGAAGGCAATCTCCAAGGTGCTTTCCTTTATATTTACCACTATTGCGCTAACGTCTATAGCAGGAGGCGTAATGGCAACGATTGGTCTTATATTTACTAATCTTTCAAGACTTGAGAAAACTTTTGCGCTGCTGTTTTTAAGCGGTATGTCAAAGAGCGGAGTTTTCTTTATTGTCATAATTCAGAATTTCATTCTCTCAGTCTGTGCCTATCTGTGTTCACTTGGACTGTTTTACGCGGGAATGTTTACTTTTAATCTTTATTTTAAAGACCTTTTAGGTCCAGAGACTCTGGTAAGTATTCTTACCTTGTCTCATGTGATAACTGGCGGCATTCTGACTGTGCTTATCTGTGTAGCTGTAAGTATGGTTCTATGTCGTTTCAAGGTCTTGAATCTTAAGGTTGCGGATAGTTTAAGAAATGTTTAAGCAAATAGGAAAAATTGCAGCGGCAGTTTCTCTTGCTCTAAGTGCAAATGCCTACTGCAGTGACGAGGCAGTAAAAATCTTTAATCCAAATCCTCAGAAGGACGATGTGGTTATACCTATGCCTTGCGACAGGGTGATGGTTTTTAAAAAAGATTATACCTAAAACGATCCTAAAAAGATTAAGGATAAGAATTACAATGCAGGCTATGCCCAGAACAAGTCACCCATGGCCCAGAATCCTAATCTTAGATATGTTCAGGGCTCACTCCATGATTCAAAGGGCTATTATTTTCTGATGGCAAAGTATGAGCTTATGGCCGGACAGTATGAGGCTCTTATCAACTCAGACAAGTGTTCTTCTCTGAAACTTAACAAGCTATCAAGACTGCCTGCAGTAAAGATTTCATATTTTGATGCTATGAATGCGGCTCACAGTTATTCGCTGTTTCTTCAGCAGTCAAAGGAGAGTTTCAAGTCAGAGAATAATACCGTGGCCTACGCCAGACTGGCCTCTGATGATGAATGGGAGTTTGCTGCCCGCGGTGGTAATGCAGTAACTCAGAGTCAGTTTGAAGCTAATCTGCCTCCTATGGAAAATGATGATTTATCCTTGTATGCCTGGTATGACGGGCCTCAGAGCGCGAATGGAAAACTGCAGCTTGCCGGACTGAAAAAGCCTAATCCTCTGGGACTTTATGACATGCTTGGTAACGCTCAGGAAATGATTCTAGAACCATTTAAGGCTGTAAGAACCGGAAGACTCCTAGGTTTGTCTGGTGGCGTCTGCGTTCGTGGCGGCAGCTTTTTAACCCCTAAGGATTCTTTAGCCAGCTCCTTCCGTACAGAAAAACCTCTGTATGTAAACGGTGCTGATGTTATATCCAATGATACCTCCACAAGATTTGTGCTTTCTGTTCCTGTGGCTCAGAATACCGATGAGGTTAAAAAACTCAATTCTGATGTCGAATCTCTAGGTGATCATGATCCTCAGGATGAATCTGATAATGTTCTTGCTTCAGCCAAAAAGCGTATTGAACAGTATGAAGCTGAAAGCAAAAAAGCTCAGGAGAGCTTTAAGAAGGAAACCGACAGCTTAAAGGAACAGAATTCCTCTCTGAATGCGCTTAACTCTAACCTTGAAAAGAAGAGTGACAAGCTTCAGAAGCTCAATGAGAGTCTGATGTCATTAAATGATTCTCTGAATTCCTCCAATTCAAAACTTTTAGCTGAGCTTAAGGACCTCAAGGATAAGATTACAACTGCCAATGCTCAGGCCGAGTCTATGAAGGAGGTTGCTGTTACTGCAAATCTCAGATTAGGCGGATTCCTGTGCAAGACTGTAAATGACGGTGCCAATACCTTGGGCTATTACAGAAACCTTCTGAACGTTGTGAAAAAACAGTGTGAGTCATCTAAAGATCGCTGCAAGAATCTTGAGTCAGTTAATTCGAATATTGCATTAAATGAGGCTTCCTTAAAGGAGATACTGACTTACTACGGAGATACCATGGCTAACGCCCGTATGAACTACAGCATGGGTATATTTAAATCTCAGCTAAAAAATGCCAAGGAAGCTTTTGGTTCAAATACAAAATATGACTCTTATGTAGATACCTATTATCATCATCTGGATGGATACAAGAAGCTTTCAAAGGATTCTGCCAAGAACCACAAGCTATGGACAGATGAGTGCAGCAAGGTTGGAAAGGGAAAATAATAAATGCTACGAATATACAGATGCAAAAGACAGGAAGTTTCACCTCAGGTATTAGCCTATGCACCTCATGCTGCACAATGGGACAGAGAAATTGAACAGCAGCTTGGTCAGGAATATTCAGCAATACTGGCTCAGCCTGTTGTCGATGGCGAGTATGTAAATTTTCTGACTCCTAAAAGCGGTGAACAGATTGAGGTTGATTCCTCTAATCGTAGTCAGTTTGCAAAAGCCTCTGAACTTTTAGAGAAGCGTAAAGAGCATGTTTATAACTTTCTGATCTCAGATAAGCCTCTGCTTAATCAGGAGCTTAACTCATCACGTGCTGATTATGCCTATGCGGTGGCTCATGCTGAGAAGTTTTTTGTTCTGCAGAATGAGATACCGGTTGCGGTTGGAGCCATATTGAATGCAAAACCTGTATGGCTAAATACAGTACCTCCGCTAGCAGCTGCAGCAATTCCTCCTAAGAAAGGATGTCTCCTTCCTTTTTTACTGCTGCTTCTGTTAGGTCTGCTGCTTCTAGGTCTTTTATGGTGGTTTTTCCTGAGACCATGGCCAATGGAAGGAACCTTAAAGGATCGCTTTGATGCTTTATTTGGCAATCAGACTGAACAGGTTGTTGAACCTCCAGTACCTCCTCAGGAGGAAGTTAAGGAAGAACCTGTAGTTCAGCCTGAACCTAAAGAAGATGAAGAAAAGAAGGCTTTAGAAGAGAAACTAAAGGAAGAAGAGGCAAAACGACTCGCTCTTGAAGAAGAACTCAAGGCTAAAAAGGAAGCTGAGGAGAAAGCTGAACAGGAGAGACTTGCTGCTGAAGCTCTAAAGAAGAAGCAGGAAGAGGAAGCTGCACAGCTAGCTGCCAAGAAGAAAGCTGAGGCTGAAGCTAAGAAAAAGGCCGAAGAAGCTAAAAAGAAGGCTGAAGCCAAGAAGGTTCCAAAGTGTAAGACCTTAAAGGAGCAGGGCAAGATTCCTCAGATGGCAATTGCTTTTGACGGTTCTGAGTCTATGCAGATGAGATACGGTTCAACAACCAGATTAAAGGCAGCCAAGAGTGCTGCAAAGGATCTGATCGGCAGCGTTGATAAGAATGTAAGTATCGGTCTTGTGGAAATCAACGGTTGTCCAGCAGCTAAGAACAGAGGTTTCTTCGCTCCTGCAAAACGTTCTGCTCTGTTAGCCTCAATTGATAATATCAATCCTTACGCATTCGACGGAAAGACTCCACTTGTAAACGGTCTGAATTCCCTTTCAAAGATGCTTGACGGTAAGAACTCAGATGCAGTCGGTATTCTGATCTCAGACGGTGAGGATACCTGTCCTTTCACCTCTAATATGAATGTATGTACCGTTGCTCAGAAGATTCATGAGCGTCAGCCTAAGCTTAAGATCCATACAATTCTGATTGGTGATTCCATTGATTCTGCTGCCTGTATTGCAAGAAATACCGGTGGACAGGTATTCAAGCCAAAGGATGCAAAGCAGATTGAAGCTTTCTTAAAACAGGCTGGTGCTTCACTGAAGAAAGTATGTGAAGATTAAGATTCAGATAGTATTAGTTTTTATATACAAAAACAGAATATTAAGAGTAGGTTTAAGGAGAAAAAATGGCATCAAGATTACTTAACAGTGGTGATTTGAAGAATTATTTTGCCATTGGAGAGGATGGTGTTCTGGTATGGCAGAGAGCTGATGCCTTCAGATCCTCCATTATTACTTCAGAACAGCTTGGTCAGAAATATGCTGATTATCTGGCTGTTCCAAGATTTACTGCTGATGGTTCTCATGTGGACTGGTTTATTCCGTTTGCAGCTGACAACAAACAGGGCGAGTACAGTGTGGTCGCATGGCCGGCAGCTTCACCGGCTGAAAAGCGTGCTGCTATGGAAGAGCTTAATCGTCTGAATGAGAAATTTCTAAACTATGGTTTTAATCTTCAGGCTCGTGCTCTTAATGCCAACGACAGATTGTTTGCTCATTTTCTGACCGGTACCGGAGATGGTGATGCTGTTAATCCTGCAATTCATTTCCCTGATGAAGAATGTGTTTACATTGTAAACGGCCGTCCAGTAATTACTTTCTGGGGCTTTTTGAATCGAGGTGATACCTTATCTGGTGATCCTTTCACAAGATTAAGAGCCTCTCTACCTCCTGTCGCAGGTGCTGCTCCCGTAAAACCTGCAGTTGCAGCGGCCCCAGTCGCAACTCCTCATAAGTGGTGCTGGCTGCTTCTGACTTTACTGTTACTGCTCTTACCGCTGCTTGCTTATCTGTTATGGTGGTGGTTCTTTGCAAGAGTACATGGACTACCTCTGTTTGGTAGCTTCCCTGATCTTGGTAATTTATCATTAGAGCCTGCTCAGAAAACTCTGGTTGTTCCTGACAGACTTGACAAGGAGAAGATTGTTCGCCTGGATGATGGTACAGTCGTAAAGGTTGATGGAGAAAATGTTCAGGGCAGTGTTCCTGTAACAGAAGAGCCACAGACTGTTCCTGAGAACGTAATTCCAGATGCACAGCAGGAGCCGGTTTCTGGACCTGCAGCAAATGAACCTGTTGCAGAAGATCCTAATGCAAATCAGAATGAAACTCCTGCACAGGAGCCTGAAAATCCTGCAGCACAGGAAGATAATAAGAACGCTGATAATGAACAGCCTTCAGAGAATCCTCAGGATCCATTACAGAACAAGACTGATGACAATCAGAATGTTCCTGTACCTCCACAGCTTAGTGAAGATAACACCACAGCTCCAGTAGCTGATGGTCCTCAGCTTTCCAACTCTGATCTGAACAGTGGCGATATTACAAAGCTGGATGGAACCTGGAAAGTAAATTCCGCAATTGTTGATAAAAAGACCAATAAACCTATTCAGCTTGAATATAATTTCAAAGATGGAAAGGGAACCGCTACTATTTCTCAGAAAAATGGTGTTAAATGTACCGGTAATGTAAATGGAGGATTATCCGGTGGTGCTCTGACAATTCAGGGTAATTCCATTGCCAACTGCACCGATGGTTCCTCCTATGCAATGCCTAAGGTTGTATGTAAGCCTGGTAAAGATGGAAACTCTGACTGTACTTCATCTTATGATGGCAAGTCATCAGGAACAACAAAGTCTGAATTTCCTATGACTATTCACAGGTAAACAGGAAGATCATTATGATGAAATCAAGTTTGGTTTGTATTGCCGTTGCTCTTAGTGTATTTGTCACCGGCTGCGCTTCCACCGATTCTGGTTCGGTTAATCCAAATCTGAAAAAGGACGAACCAAAGTTCTTCTCAAAATCTGGAGGTGGCGCCTGTCTTATCGGAGCAACCATCGCAGGTCTGGCATGTCTTGGCATCAAGGACGATAATAAGGCCGCAGCCTGTCTTATCGCGGCAACTGCCGGCTGTGCCGCAGGTATGACTGCCAACTATATGCTCGATAAAACCAGAGCTAATTATCACAATCTTGAGGCTCAGCTTGATGCCAGCAAGAAGCAGGTTCAGGACAGTATAAACAGTACCAGAACCCTAAAGGAAACTTCAGAGCAGACTTTAGCTGATGATCGTGCCGAGGTTGAAAGTATCAAGGCTAACATCAAAGCAGGAACTGCCTCAAAGGCTGATTTAGAGAAAAAGCTTTCAGATATGGAGGCAAATCTTGCTTACATGAGAAAGAGACTTGATTCGGATAAATCAACGCTTAATGAATACAGGTCCTTAAGAGATTCCCTTGATAGGGGTGAAGGTGGCAAGCCTGCAACTAACAGCAGAGTGGCCGAGAGAAAAGCCGAAGAGCTTGATAATGAGATTGAAAGATTAGAGCAGAATATATATGAGCTTGAAAACTCAATCTCAAGTTATGCTCAGCAAACCTCAATTGTAAAGGGTGATGTAAGCCAGATTAGTATTTAGGAATTAAGCTTTTATGAAGAATATAAATAAGTTAGTTTTACTAGGTTCATTATTTTTAACAGCCTGTACAACAACTCCGGATAAATGCGACCCAAGTATTAGTGACCCAAGTTTTCTGGATAAACTAGGTTGTGTTGCTTCCGGTTCCTATGAGAAAAGAGTTAATGCCAAGTCTCAGGAAATTAAAGATCTGGCTGCTCAGCAGAAAGAGTTGTCTCAGAGTGTTATTGAACTTGAAAGTCAGCGCAGTGCTATTATTTCTGACAGGGCTACACGTTTGGCCGAGATGGATAAGATAAATGATAATCTAAGTTCTCTTGAGGCATCTTTAAGACAGAAGAATGCTATGACCAAAGATCTTCAGACAAAGATTAACAATGTCAGAAATTCTTCAGAGGCAGTAAAGAATCTGGATGAAGATGCAAGCATTATGGAGAAGAAGGCTAAGGTTGCACAGCTGAAGAAACAGTATGATGAACTGTTAGATAGTATGGCTCAAGGCTATTAAACAGACAAAAAAAAGTGCCAGGATCAAGAATGATAAAAGAAATCCTGGCACATCAAATTCTTTCTATTGGATCTTAATTCTAGGTGATCTTTTCAGATAAGCAATTTTTTATACAGAATTCAGAAATATGTTAATAAAAGCCGATATTCAATAGAATCAATCAGTTGGCTTTTTTATGAATGTCTGTAAAACATCAACTCTTTGTTTTTTCCATTTAAAAATTTCTCGATTTTGTGAAGTACCCTCTTGTCTTTTGTATATTATTTTTTTCTTTACCAATCTTCAAAAAAATGTGATTTCTGCTAAAATAAGGCCAAATTTTTTAACGTTGAAAGAGTGTTATGCAAGAATCTATTTTACGTAAACTAGAGGCTCTGGTTGAGCGTCATCAGGAAGTTGAACAGCTTTTAAGCCAGCCTGATGTTATCGCGGATCAGGATAAATTCCGTGAACTTAACCGTGAGTATTCACAGCTGCAGGTTACAGTAACTACATATAAAGAATATACAACCGCTGTATCAGATCTTGAAGAAATGGAGCTGATGCTGAATGGTGATGATGAAGATATGAAGGCTATGGCCGAGGAAGAAATCGGTCCTACCAGAGAGAAGACTGAGCATCTAGAACATGAGCTTCAGTTACTTCTTCTTCCTCATGACAAGCGCGATGACTGTAACTGCTTCCTAGAAATCCGTGCCGGTACTGGTGGAGACGAGGCTGCACTGTTTGCAGGTGATCTGTTCAAGATGTACACCCATTATGTTGAGTCAAAGGGCTGGCAGCTTGAAGTTATCTCTGTAGCTGAAGGTGAAATGGGCGGTTACAAGGAAATCATTGCAAAGATGTCCGGTGAAGGCGCTTACGGTTACATGAAGTTTGAGTCTGGCGGTCACCGTGTTCAGCGTGTTCCTGTAACAGAAACTCAGGGACGTGTACATACTTCTGCTTGTACTGTAATGGTTCTTCCTGAGATTCCTCCTGCAGAAGCTCCTGTTATCAATCAGTCTGATTTAAGAATTGATACCTTCCGTGCATCAGGTGCCGGTGGTCAGCATATTAACAAGACCGATTCTGCAATCCGTATTACTCACTTACCAACTGGTATTGTTGTTGAGTGTCAGGATGAGCGTTCTCAGCATCAGAACAGAGCTCGTGCTATGGAAGTTCTATACTCAAGACTTGCTCAGCTGGAAGAAGACAAGAGAAATGCTCAGGCTACAGAAATGCGTCACAGCATCTTAGCTTCAGGTGACCGTTCTGATCGTATCAGAACCTATAACTTCCCTCAGAGCCGTATTACAGATCACCGTATCAATCTGACCGTTTACCGTTTAGATGAAGTTCTAGCTGGTAATCTGGATCTTATGCTGAAACCTGTAATTGAGGAATTCAAGGCTGAACAGCTTGCCTCTATGGCATCTCAGGGTGCTCTCTAATCCTTAATTCTCATAAATAACTATTCACAGCTTTCTGTGAATAGTTATAAAACTCCATCCTTATGACAATATTCGAAGCATTAAAAATCTCCAGGACAAAACTTTCCAATTCTGGAATCGAAAGCGCTTCTCTTGATGCATCTCTAATCATGTCCCATGTTACCGGGCTATCTAAGGTTCAGCTGATAACTCATGATACAGACGAACTATCTGAAGAGGCCGCTGCAAAGTTTAGAGAGCTTATCGACAGACGTGCTACAGGCTATCCTGTTGCCTATATTCTTGGCTATAAAGAATTCTGGGGGCTAAAGCTTAAGGTTACAGAAGACACTCTTATACCAAGACCTGATACCGAGATTATTGTTCAGACTGCAATTAACTGTAAGGTTAATGGACCTATTTTAGATATGGGAACAGGCACTGGGGCAATTATTCTGGCTCTTAAATCAGAGTACAGGGATAATGTTGAAGCGTATGCCTGTGATATCTCTAAAAAAGCACTGGAAGTTGCCTCAGAAAACGCCAGAAATAATTCTCTGGATGTAAACTTTATCGAGTCTGACTGGTTTTCAAATCTTGGTGATATGAAATTCTCTCTAATTGTTTCAAATCCTCCCTATATAGAAGAAAACGATCCTCATCTTTCTAAGACTTCTCTTCCTTATGAACCTATAACAGCTCTTACATCAGGTGCTGACGGACTTGATGCTATCCGAACTATCTGCAGAGAGGCCTTAGCTCATCTTATTAAGGGAGCTCCTCTCATGGTTGAGCATGGATATAATCAGGGCAGGGCTGTTTCTGCGATTTTTATTGAAAATGGATATAAAAATGTCGAAACCATCAAAGATTTTGGTGGAAATGACAGAGTAACGATTGGCTATATGAGTTAGTCTGAAAAGAAATACGGCATCAGATGAAAGCACCTGATGCCGATAAGATCCTTATGTTTGTTTGATTGTATAGAATTAACTTATGGATTCATTATACGGAGAATAAAATATAAAAAGTTGATCTAGAGCAATGTTTGGAAAATATGCTCAATTTTATATAATAAATTAAACAATATAGCGAATTTCTTTGCCTATTCTTACTTGCATCTTGCCTAATTTTGTCTATTTTTAATTTTTTAAACTAAATTATAATTTTTTTACGTCAATTCATAGTCTGATTTTCTCAAGCTGACCTAATCTTAAAATGATGGTTTTGAGAGGAATGTCTATGACCGATGTATTTGAGAAATTACTGAAGAACAGAAAAGTTAATATCCGTTCTGAGGAGTTTGCTCCTGCTATAGAAAATATTTACTGGTCTAATGCAATGTGTCATCGCATTAATTTCAGTGAGCCGGATTTTAAAATTCTAAAAACTCTGTTCGATGAGCTGTTTAATGGCAAGCTTCCTGCGTCTAGTATTCTTATACCTCCGATTCATATATATTTTCCAAGACACCTTTTTATAGGCGAGAATGTGTTTGTTAATCACAACAGTACATTCATGGCTGCTGGAGGTATTGAAATAGGAGAGGGGACTTTTATAGGTCCCAATGCATCTGTAATTACGGACAACCATGAGTTTGGCTCTCTTCAGTATCTCCATCCTAAGAAGGTAAAAATTGGAAATAGAGTCTGGATTGGCGCAAATGCACTGATTCTTCCAGGAGTAACAATTGGTGATGATGCTGTGATTGGTGGTGGCGCTGTTGTAACCTCCGATGTTGCATCAAAGACTCTGGTTGGAGGTAATCCTGCAAAGCTGATTAAGAAGCTGTAAAGAATTGAAGAAAGGAAATAGAAATCAGTTTAAAGATGAAAAAAGACGCCCGAAGGCGTCTTTTTTCAGCAACACGTTATGGTTTAATCTAAACCTGAAGTGTCGTCTGATGAACTGTTCATATAGCCATTGCCATTTAAATCATCATCATTGCCAACAGAGCATAGTCTGTGCAGGTGACGTGGCTGAATAACCTGAAGATACTTTTTGAAAATTTTTGCGTTATGATCGGTAATAACCTCATCTGAAGTAATCTGTTTTACAAAAACTTTCTCTTCTTCTGTTTTTGGCTTGCGAGTTCCGTTGTAAAGCTCCATCATTGCAGTGCCATACTTCTCAAGCAGGTTT
>JAEEGL010536989.1_pt1 | contig 12736 bp, 9 predicted proteins | sample 9134231 | NCBI WGS metagenome assembly JAEEGL01 (sample SAMN16246548, study PRJNA631951) | gut metagenome | biome: gut microbiome; feature: rumen; material: fiber-attached | host: Bos | place: Iran: Karaj | collected 2018-10 | reverse complement strand
TACCACAGTCCTTGGAATTCATACGACCACTCAGGAACACACCGAGCGTGATGGCGGGATTGATATGACAACCAGAGATACCACCGATGGCGTATGCCATGGCAACAACTGACAGACCAAAAGCAATGGCTGTACCTACTACAGATGCTGTGTCAACACCACAATTCAAGCTGACGGCAGCACCGCATCCCAAGAATGTCAGCACGAATGTGCCTACCATTTCTGCTAAATACTTTTTCATAATGTTTGTTGTTTTAGGAATTAAAATGTTTATATTATTTTTCTGTATTTGATGGCAAAGTTAAGAAAAAAATATTAATTTTGCAAACATGACAACAGAAAATCCATACATTAAGCAATTTCCTGAGCTGATGGCAGGCAAGACAGTGTTGTACTGTCATGGTTTTGCCAGTAGTGGCCAGTCAGGAACAGTGACACGTTTGCGCACCGTGATGCCTAACGCACGAGTGATAGCCCCAGACCTGCCCGTCGATCCCCACGAGGCAATTGCCCTGCTTCACACCGTCTGCGAACAGGAGAAACCCGACTTGATTCTCGGTACGTCGATGGGTGGTATGTATGCAGAACAGTTACGTGGCTTCGACCGCATCTGTATCAATCCTGCCTTGGAGATAGCAGAAACGATGAAGGCACATGGGATGACAGGAACGCAGCAGTTCCAGAACCCCCGACAGGACGGCATTCAGGAGTTCTATGTCGACAAGGCACTCGTCAAGGCGTATCGTGATGTTTCAGAACAACGCTTCGTAGGTCTTACTCCTGAGGATGAGCAGCGAGTCTATGGATTGTTTGGCGACAAAGACGACCTGGTAGACACCATGGGTATGTTTTGTGAACATTACTCTCAGGCTACTCATTTCCATGGGGAGCACCGTATGGACGACAAAAGCTATATGCACTCTGTCGTACCCGTCATCCGCTGGATTGACGACAAACAGGAAAAGCGGCAGCGTCCTATTATATATATAGGTATAGAGAGTCTGATGGATCATTACCAAAAGCCAGCCTCATCTGCTCAAAAGGCGGTACGAATGCTCATTGAACACTATGAGGTGTTCTTTGTCGCACCATTGTCCACGTATGCCACGACCCTGTCGTGGCTTGAAGAACACATCAATGTCCCTGCCTGGCAACACACCATCTTCACGCCACGTCGCAAACTGCTGTATGGTGACTACCTAATAGAAGTTCCTTCTCTGAAGGAGAAGGCGGAGGGTGAGGCTCTCGCCACCATACTGGAATACGGCTCCGACACATTCAAGACGTGGGAAGACATCATCGAATACTTCTCACGCCTCGGAGGACAATAACATCAGAACTGCCAACGACTGGGCATCTGTCGTTCTGGCCACAGGTGCTTACAATAGCTATATTGGTATTTGTCGTATAACATTGTCAGGTGTGTCAGGCGCTTGACAAAATCTTCATAGTCTTTATGACTGGGCAGTGTCCACTGCACCTCAGCAAGGGCAGACATACGGGGCAACGCCTGATACTCCACAATACGCTCCGTAGTCATGTATTCCGACCATAGGTTAGCCTGGACACCAAGGATATGCCGTCTTGCTGCCACTGAGAGACTGTCGGGGGCAGGATCAAGACTGTAGACTTTCTCTACGGGGATGAAGCCACCGCAACGACTGGGCTCGAAAAGGACATCCTCCACCTGCTGGTAGTCGAAATAACAATGGGTCGTGGGTGACATCACCACGTCATGACCTTTCTCTGCTGCCTGGGCACCTGGCTCCGTACCACGCCACGACATGATCATCGCATCCTGCGGAGCCTTGTTCTCCAACAGTTCATCCCATCCCAAGGCACGACGGTGATGCGCCGTCAGGAAGTCGAAGACCCGTTGGGTGAAATAGCCTTGCAGGGTATTGTCTCCTAACGGCAATGCCTGGCATTTCGCACAATGCTCCCATTTCTCCGTAGGTGTCTCGTCGCCTCCGATATGGATGACCTCCGAGGGGAAGATATCCATAATCTCGGTCAGTACATCTTCTATAAACTGATACACTTTCTCATTACCGACGCAGAGGACATCCTTATAGACTCCCCAGTAATGACCTACCTGATAAGGACCACCCGTACATCCCAGTTCCGGATAACTGGCAAGGGCAGCCAGCATATGCCCTGGCATGTCTATCTCCGGGACGACCGTGATATGACGCTCCTTGGCGTATTCCACTATCTCACGGGCCTCCTCCTGGGTATAATAGCCGCCATAAGGAGTCTCGTCATCGATGTCGGAGTTCGTGCCGATAATCGTACCTGTACGATGAGACCCCACCTCTATGAGTTTAGGCCATTTCTTAATCTCTATACGCCAACCCTGGTCATCGGTCAGATGCCAGTGGAACACGTTCATGTTATGCATCGCCAACAGGTCGATGTATTTCTTCACAAAAGACACGGGGAAGAAATGACGGGAGCAGTCAAGGTGCATGCCTCGCCATGTGAAACGCGGAGCATCAACGATGTTGACAGCAGGTAATAGTACACTGCCGTCTTTCGTCTGTTCCTCGTCAGCCAATGCCTTTCGGAGCGTCTGAACACCATAGAAGACACCAGCTGCAGAGCCACCCGTTACATGGGTACTTTTCTTATTGACAGAAAGTACATAGCCTTCCTTCTCCTGTACTTTCGATGATACAGCGAGTTCGATATAGCTTACCTGCTTCTCCCGTTTTTGACTGATACTCAGCAATACGCCCGTCTGTTCCTTTAGGTACAATTGCAGGAACTCCGCTTCCCGTTGCAATCCGTCGGCAGCAAGAATCTGTACCTCCCTATTCAGCACAAACGGTTCTCCCTGCAGCAAAGTGACCTGTTGTGGCATAGGCACGACCTCATAGTTCACAGCCTGTATAAGCGTACTCACCATCAAAGCAAAAAACAAAACCACCTTCCTCATGAAATACCCCTCATTATTACATTTTATCATTTTTACATTGTTACATTGTTTACTTAAACTTGTACTCCACAAAAGCCTCCATCGCCTCATAGCAGGCAAGTCCCAAGTCATCATAGCGTTTTGCCGTATCACGGTTACGATCCTGGGCACGCTGCCAGAACAGCCGTTCGTCGTTACCCAAGAACGGGGCACCCTCCATCTGACTCTGATGGCGGAGAATGGCATTCCGTTTCTCACGCAGTTCCTCCGGACTCATCGGTACACACATCTCAATATCCGCAATGTCCCATTCTGCCCATGCCCCTCGGTACATCCATATCCTACAGTCGTCCAACCATGTCGAGCCAGTCTTTTTCTCTTCCTCGACAGCAGCCAGTACAACATCCGTACACTTACGATGAGTACCGTGGGGATCTGCCAAGTCGGCTGCCACATAGATCTGATGAGGCTGTATATCGGCTATCAAGGTCTGCACGATCTGCACGTCCTTTTCGGTGACGGGCAGTTTCTCTATCTTCCCACTCTCATAGAAAGGAAGGTCCAAGAAATGAATATGATCCTTCAGGATATGATTATAAAAACAAGCATTACGAGCCTCCCCCCGGCGGATCAGTCCCTTCACGGTAAGGATGCTGTTATTGTCGCCATCACCGTCTCTTTTCTGTCTCAGATAGTTCATAATCTCCTGATAACGGATTTTTATCACCTCGTCAGAGCCATTGGCAAACAATTGGTTGAAGCCATTGATGAAATGCATATAGAGACTTACCTCTTCGTCAGCCACAGCGATATTCCCACTCGTCTCATAGGCAATATGCACATCATGCCCCTGTTGGATAAGTCGGCGGATAGTACCGCCCATGGAGATGACATCATCGTCAGGATGAGGAGAGAACACGATGACACGCTTAGGGTATGGCTTGGCACGCTCGGGACGATTGGTGTCATCCACATTCGGTTTACCGCCCGGCCATCCCGTAATCGTATGCTGTAACTCGTTAAACACCTCAATATTCACCAATCCTGCCTGTCCGTCGAACTGTTTCACAAGATGTCCCAGTCCGTTGTCCTCATAGTCCTTCGTAGACAACTTCAACAAAGGCTTCCCCACCTTATTACATAATTCTATGACTTGCCGACGTAACTGATGGTCGGGCATCTGAATCGTATCTGTCAAATGAAGGTTCATAGCATATCGGTTTTAGGATTCTGGCAACAATACGACACCCTGTTGCTTTTTACCGTCCATCATGATGCGTAATGGACGTTCGAAACGGACATGGCGGACATAGGGTGTCTCTTCGACGGCAGGCATCGCATCCAGGAATTCTTTCTGGAAGATACCGTCTCCCGTATAGGTATTAATCGTGAAATAGCCCACACCGAATGAAGTAAGGTTCTGGAAGAAATGCGTACCCTGCGAAGGATCCACATGGTAGTTCTTCAGACCCGTCTCCACGATGACACGAGCAGCGGATATATGCGGCCACTTGACAGGAATACCCAGCCAGTAGTCACTGCTCCCCCAGCGTCCCGGACCTATTAAGATATAGTTCTTGTCCGCATCCAGGAACTGACGGTTGATCCGTTCTATATCATCTGCTATCTGCGGGTTATTCGCTGCCGTGAAGTCATCATCCGTCTTCACATAGACCACGTCCACCACATCCTCTGAGATACCATGACCTAATGAGTTATGGGAACGCAACAGGCACTGTTCGTCCGCAATGGCGGCAAGGTCTTCGTCCAACACTTGTTTGGAATCCACTATAGGACGTATCTGCAGGAGATAGAAATCACCAACTGGCTGTTGACTGTTGGCTGTTAGCTCTTGGCTATAGAGATTGCAGGCAAACTCGATCTCCACCGGGCGGCGCATATCCTCCGAGCCGTATTTCTGCGCCATCTGCAAGATCTCCGGCAAGGGGAAGATACCATGCTGTAACACGCCACAGAAGGAGATGACCTTACGTCCTCCCTCATAGATACCGTCACGGATGACCTGGTCATAGGGGTCGTAGGTGGAGGCAATACCATTCAGGGAACCGTCCTTGTCTGCCTCCTTCACACGCAGGCTCTTGATATTAAAGCCGTCATCCACTTTGAAGTCATCACTCACATGAGTCATATCCAATGCATAGAAACGGGTCTGTGTCTCTTTCAGTGCCGTATCCATTTCCGACATCTGCAACACCTGATTAGGATGATAGGGCGAGACGCGCAAGGTCTGTCCGCCATCCACGATATACTTACCCAATCCCAGGGCAAGCGAGGCAATACCCTCCTCTGCCGTCTCGTCACCGATGGGATAATAGTTCAGAGAACGCAACACACCACTGAAGGTGGGATAGTAATGGTCACCATACTGATGTCCCACCACCTCCTGCAGGATGACTGCCATCTTCTCCTGGTCGATGACATTAGAGGTCGCTGTCATATACGCTTTCGAGTCTTTGTAATAGACGGAGGCATAGACACCCTTGATGGCACACGCCAACATACGGAGCATCTCATATTTATCTTCTATATAAGGAATCATATAAGTGCTGTAGATACCTGCAAACGGCTGGTAGTGGCTATCCTCCAAAAGTGAACTTGAACGCACGGCAATCGGTGACTTCACCGCATCAAAGAAGGTGAAGAAGTCAGCAATCAGGGCATCGGGTAACTGTGCCTTGAGGAAGTGCTGGAGGATTTCCTCATCAGAAGCGTCACTCAAGGCAATTCCCCACAGGTTATTTTTGTCCATGAACTCATCGAAGAAATCCGTACAGAGCACAACGGTCTTGGGAATGGATACCGACGCGTTCTCATACTGGTTAAGCTCGGGATGACGCTTGATGATATTATCGAGGAAGGCAAGACCACGTCCCTTGCCTCCTAAAGAACCCTCACCGATACGGGCAAAGTGGGCGTAGCGGTCGAATTTCAAACGGTCGAAGACAGCCACAATACCGATATTCTTCATACGGCGATACTGGACGATGGCATCGAAGATAATCTGTCGGTGTGCATCCACATCCTTTAACTTATGCCACGTCACCGTCTTCAGGAACTGCGACACAGGGAAGATGGCACGGGCACAGAGCCATCGGCTCATGTGGTTACGGGAGATATGGTAGAGCATCGAGTCGTTGGGAATCTTAAAGATATTATCCTGCAACTCCTTCAACGTCGACACACGTGCCACTTCTTCCTTTGTTTTCGGGTCACGGAACACGAAGTCGCCAAAGCCCATGTGTTCCTCTATCAACTGACGCAAGTCCACATTCATCTTCTTCGAGTTCTTGTCGACAAAGTGGAAGTTCTCCGCCGCAGCCTTCTCTTTATTGGCAATCTCTGAACTTTGGAGAATCAAAGGCACATACTCATCACGACGACGGATCTCACGCAACAGCTTCAAACCTGCCTCCGCATCACCCTCTTCCACATGAGAGAGGCGCCCCGGCACGATCTTCATCGGGAAACGGGTATCGCTGATGACACCCAACACATTGTCGTGATACTTCTCATACCAGTACATCGCCTCCTCATAGTTGGTGGCAAGCACCACCTTGGGACGACCGCGCTTACGCTGGGCAGCAGCATGAGGGTTCAGGGCCTCCGTCGAGAAATTCTTGCTCTGGGCAAGGATATAGTTATAGAGGTTGGGAAGGACAGAGGAATAGAAACGGATATTATCCTCCACCAACAGGATCATTTGCACACCTGCCTCCTTGATGTCATGCTCGATATTCATCTTGTCCTCTATCAGTTTGATGATAGACAGGATGAGGTTCGTATTACCCAACCAGCAGAACACATAATCGAAGATAGACATGTCCTCGTTCTCGATACGTTTGGTAATACCATGCGAGAAAGGAGTTAGTACGACACAGGGGATATGGGGGACCAACTGTTTGATGTCACGAGCCACGGCAAAGGCATCGTTATCAGCATTACCAGGCATACAGATCACCAAATCGATGTCCGTCGTCTTCAACACTTCCTCTGCCTCTTCTGTCGTTGATGCCTGTGTAAACGTGGGAGGGTAACGCATACCCAACTCACTATACTCGTCAAACAGTTTCTCATCGATACGTCCATCATCCTCCAACATAAACGCATCGTACGGATTGGCGACAATCAGGATATTGAAAATACGGCGCGTCATCAGATTGACAAACGACACATCTTTCAAATAGAACTGATTCCACTCATTAGGTATTTTATTCTCTTCACTCATAAATTCTTGTATTAATGTTGCAAAGGTATAAAATAATTCATAATTCATAGTTCCTAATTAATAAATTCTTTGTAATTTTGTGACCGATTTGAAACAATAGCTATTTTATGGATAAAAAACTACGTACAGGTTCCCTTTGTGTGCATGCTGGATACAAGGCAAAGAACGGTGAACCGATAGAGTTGCCCATCATCCAGAGTACGACGTTCAAGTATGATGACTCGGACGAGATGGCACAATTGTTTGACCTCAAGAAGGAGGGCTATTTCTATACCCGTCTGCAGAATCCCACCAACGATGCAGTAGCAGCGAAAATTGCCGCACTGGAAGGCGGTGTGGGTTGTGTACTGACATCCTCAGGACAGGCAGCCAATTTCTACGCAGTGTTTAACATCTGTCAGGCAGGTGACCATTTTGTGACCTCCAATGAGATATACGGAGGTACCTATAACCTCTTTGGTGTAACCTTGAAGAAACTCGGTATCGAGTGTACTTTCGTTTCTCAGGATGCCAGCGAGGAAGAGATACAGGCAGCTTTCCGTCCGAACACCAAGTTGTTGTTTGGAGAGACCATCTCCAATCCTGGCTGTGCAGTCCTCGACATTGAGAAGTTTGCACGTATCGCCCATAAGAACGGAGTACCTCTCGTCGTCGACAACACTTTCGCGACTCCCGTCAACTGCCGTCCTTTCGAATGGGGTGCCGATATCGTCACCCACTCTACCACGAAGTATATGGATGGGCTTGCCACTCAGGTAGGCGGTTGTGTGGTGGACAGCGGTAACTTCGACTGGCTCGCCCATGCCGAGAAGTTCCCTGGTCTGTGTACACCAGATGACTCGTATCATGGACTGACATACGTGAAGGCGTTCGGTAAGATGGGCTTCACCACCAAACTCGTGGCTCAGTTGATGCGTGACCTCGGCAGCATCCCTGCCCCTCAGAACTCCTTCCTGTTGAACATGGGACTTCAGACGCTCCATCTGCGTATGGCACAACACTGCAAGAACGCCCAAAAAGTGGCTGAGTTCCTGCACGACAATCCGAAAGTGGCATGGGTACACTACTGCGGTCTGAAAGACGATGCCAACTATGCCCTCGGACAGAAATACCTGCCGAACGGTTCATGTGGTGTCATCGCCTTCGGACTGAAAGGTGACCGTAAGACCGCCATCAAATGGATGGACTCCTTGGAGATGATTAACATTGTGACGCATGTGGCTGATGCACGTACCTGTGTGCTGCATCCTGCTTCGCATACCCATCGCCAGCTCAGTGACGAACAACTGCGTGAGGCTGGTGTGGCTCCCGACTTGATTCGTCTGTCTGTCGGCATCGAGGACGTAGAGGATATCCTTGATGATATCAAACAAGCCTTGGGGAAAATTTAATAATGTAACAATTAAACAATTAAATATTTTAGGATATGTTTCATATATACGAAGGATTCCATCTCGTTGATGCTTACCATAAGATGCGTCATCAACGGAAATACCATCCCACTGGTTACAAAAGGACTGTAAAGATTGCACTGGTAGCCCTTATCACTCTATTCCTCTGGAACATGCCTTCCGAATGGTTTGGCATCCAGGAACTCACCGTTGTCCAACAGCGTATCATCGCTATCTTTGCCTTTGCTACCCTGATGTGGGTACTGGAGGTTGTATCGTCATGGGCAACTTCTATTGCCATCATGGTATTAATGCTACTCTTCTGTTCTGACAGTGGTATCGCACCGATGGTCAACGAGGAGGAAGTGGGTAAGATTCTCAGTCACAAGGGAATCATGGCAACCTTTGCCGACCCTGTCATCATGCTGTTCATCGGTGGTTTCGTGTTAGCCATTGCCGCCACCAAGACAGGACTGGATGCCCAGTTGGCGAAAGTACTGCTGAAACCCTTCGGCACTAAGAGTGAGATGGTATTGTTAGGATTCCTGTTAGTGACAGGTCTTTTCTCGATGTTCGTATCCAACACGGCGACTGCCGCTATGATGCTGACCTTCCTGACACCTGTCTTCCGTCAGTTGCCTCCTGAGGGCAAGGGACGTATCGCCCTCGCGATGTCAATTCCCGTGGCTGCCAACCTCGGTGGTATGGGTACGCCGATTGGTACACCTCCCAATAATATCGCCTTGAAATACCTGAACGACCCTGAGGGTTTGAACCTCGGACTGGGTTTCGGACAATGGATGATGTTTATGTTCCCATTGGTGGTCGTGCTGTTGTTCATCAGTTGGCGCATGATCCTGAAGTTCTTCCCCTTCACCCAGAAGACTGTTGAACTGAAGATTGAAGGCGGTATGGAGAAAGGATTTCGTTCATGGGTCGTCATCGCCACATTCTTTATCACCATCGCTCTCTGGTTGTCCGACCAGTTCACAGGTATCAATGCGAATACGGTGGCCATGATACCTTTCGTTGTTTTTGCCTTGACGGGTGTCATCAACAAGCGCGACTTGGAGCAAATCAACTGGAGCGTTATCTGGATGGTGGCTGGAGGTCTTGCCTTAGGCTATGGACTGAATGCCTCCGGGCTCGCTGCCAACGCAGTGAAGAGTATTCCTTTCGGAGAGTTCTCACCACTGCTCATCCTACTCGTCGGCGGTGGTATCTGTTACCTCCTGTCCAACTTCATCTCAAACTCCGCCACCGCTTCGTTGCTGATGCCTATCCTTGCCTTCGTCTGCGGTGCGATGGGTGATAAACTGGATCCTATCGGTGGAACAGGGACTGTCCTGATTGGTGTGGCTATCGCAGCATCGTCTGCCATGATCCTGCCTATCTCTACACCGCCAAATGCCCTTGCCTTCTCCACTGGTTTCATCAAACAGAACGATATGGTGAAAGTAGGTACTATCATGGGTATCATCTCAATGGTGTTAGGCTTCGGACTGGTCTATCTGATGGGTACCTTACATCTTATCTAAGCCAAAGAATTAACAAATTGTAAACTTATAGATAAAATTTTAGGGAATTTTCTTTGCCGTTCAAAGAAAATTCCCTAATTTTGCAGTATAAAAGATTACAATATGTCAATTTGATAATAAAACCTTAAAACTATGAACGTAGAGAAAATCATGCAGGACCTGGAGAAGAAGCATCCAGGTGAGGCAGAATACCTGCAAGCCGTCCGTGAAGTATTAATTTCCATAGAGGATGTCTACAATCAGCATCCTGAGTTTGAGAAGGCGAAGTTGATTGAGCGCATCGTAGAACCGGAGCGTATCATCACCTTCCGTGTGCCCTGGACTGACGACAAGGGAGAGGTACATGTAAACCTCGGCTATCGTGTTCAGTTCAACAGTGCCATCGGTCCGTACAAGGGTGGTCTGCGTTTCCACTCTTCCGTGAACCTGAGCATCCTGAAGTTCCTGGGCTTTGAACAGACGTTTAAGAATGCCCTCACTACCCTGCCGATGGGTGGTGGTAAGGGAGGCTCTGACTTCTCCATCCGCGGTCGTTCCGACAATGAGGTGATGCGTTTCTGTCAGGCTTTCATGAATGAACTTTACCGTCACATCGGTCCCGACGAGGATGTACCCGCTGGTGATATCGGTGTCGGTGCACGTGAGATCGGCTACCTCTTCGGACAATATAAGAAACTGACCCATCAGTTCCAAGGTGTCCTGACTGGTAAGGGACTGGAATGGGGCGGTTCAAAGATCCGTCCTGAGGCTACCGGTTACGGTGCCCTGTATTTCGTCAATCAGATGTTACAGACTCATGGTCATGACATCAAAGGCAAGACCGTTGCCATCTCTGGTTTCGGCAATGTGGCGTGGGGTGCCGCCAAGAAAGCTACCGAGTTAGGAGCGAAAGTCATCACTATCAGTGGTCCTGACGGTTACATCTACGACCCCGCCGGTCTGGATGATGAGAAGATAGAGTACATGCTGGAGTTGCGTGCCAGTGGTAATGATGTTTGTGCTCCCTATGCTGAGGAGTTCGACGGTGCTACCTTCTTCGAGGGCAAGCGTCCCTGGGAACAGAAAGCGGACATCTACCTGCCCTGTGCTACCCAGAATGAGTTGAACGGCAACGATGCCGACCAGATTCTGACCAACAAGCCTATCTGTATCGCTGAGGTCTCCAATATGGGATGCACGGCAGAGGCTGCCGAGAAGTTCATTGCCGCCCACCAGCTCTTCGCACCCGGCAAGGCTGTCAATGCAGGCGGTGTGGCTACCAGTGGATTGGAGATGACACAGAACTCCATGCGCTTGGGATGGAGCGAAAAGGAAGTGGATGAAAAGCTCCACTATATCATGTCAAGTATCCACGAGCAGTGCGTCAAGTACGGCAAACAGCCCGACGGCTATATCGACTATGTGAAGGGGGCCAACGTTGCAGGCTTCATGAAAGTTGCCAATGCCATGATGGCACAAGGAATCGTATAATAAGAAGGGCTTCCGATTGGAAGCCCTTCTTTTATTTCCTTCTCGTCACGATGATGATGTCGTGCGCATTGGAATCCACATCCTGATTATTGACGGTTGCCCCCACCCTGATCTTTGCCGTTCCGTCCTTCAACTTCTTGTCGGCAAGGATCGTCGCTGTATAGCGTACGCCACTGTTGGGCGCAATACTCTCCACATGCAGATTGGGCGAGATGTAGATATTCTTGTTGCCTGTCACGTCATAGACCATCGGTTGTACGTCATAAAGAGTATGACGGGTATAGTTCATGATCTCAAAAGTAATCTGGCACTGCTCACCGCCACGCAGGACACCATCATGGTTCTGGTCGGTGAAATGGGCGTTGCGGATGACAATACGTTCAGGACGGGTATTGTCGACAAGACGGTCTGTGGAAGGATTAAAAGTCTTTGTGTCATTCTGTCCTGCCTGCCTTGTCTGTCCGACCTTGGGACCTGCTATATCAAGATCGATACGGTCGTCACCGCTATTGGTAGCATCAAAACCACTGTCGCCAGACTGATAGCCGCCTTGCTGATAGCCCCCCTGATGGTTACCGCCATAGGGATAGTTACGCTCTGCCCTGCGCTGTTCACGCTCCCGTTTGTAAGCCTCGTATTTCTCTGCCTCAGCCTTGTCTGCCTGTGCACCGATGGCTGCACCGACAGCGGCACCGCCAGCCATACCGACAATCGTACCGATATCACTGCCGCGCCAGCCACCCGAGATGCCTCCGATGGCAGAACCGAGAATAGCACCGATGGTACCGCCTGTATAGGCTCCCTGACCTGTGTAAGTATCACAACTGCTCAGCATTAAAGCAGCACCGACTACCCATATACCCATCTTCTTCATAACGCATTCTTTTTATTGGTTTACGGTGCAAAGGTACACTTTTTCCTCAAATCCGCAAGAGGTATTTCCCGAAAATCAGTTAGGGAATTCCCTATCATGAAAACAGCGGCAGATGCATCACGCACCTGCCGCCACATTTTCCTCGAGGTTTAGAATATAAATCCGTTTCTTCTTAAGACACTCATGGCTTCGCGTACACTCTGTGTACCGCCTTTCATGATGATGTTCACCATTCCCACGATGTCCGTCACATTCACTTCGCTGTCCTTGTTCACATCGGCAGCGTCGAAGTTAAAGTCT
>JAEEGL013828709.1_pt1 | contig 12737 bp, 12 predicted proteins | sample 9134231 | NCBI WGS metagenome assembly JAEEGL01 (sample SAMN16246548, study PRJNA631951) | gut metagenome | biome: gut microbiome; feature: rumen; material: fiber-attached | host: Bos | place: Iran: Karaj | collected 2018-10 | reverse complement strand
TATGAAGTTTTTTGCCTGCTCAAAATCTTTTTGTGTATCTTCCTGAGAAGGAATTACTTTTGCAAATTTTACAAAATCACAGTTAACCAAAAAACTTCTTAATTCCCTATTGTTTTCAACATCCATTTTGTCTTTTAATAAAGAAAATAATTCTTTAGTTGTTTTTTCAAGACCATCAACTTTATAAACTCTTGAAACATAATATCTTAATATATCAGATAAAGTGTCGTAATAATCTTTAATGTGTCCTTTTTCCACAAGGTTTTTATTCTTTAATTCATTCAATTGTTGTATGGCATATTCCCTTGGCGGAATAGCTAAAATTATTTCTTCTTTTGTTGGTTTATGTTTCTTATGCTTAACAATATATCTTATTATAAAAAATATAATGAGCGCTATAAGAATTATTATTAAGATTATCTTCAAATACCATGATAAGCTGTGAGGAACTGCTATTATTCCTTTAATATCCTTTATATCTTGGCTTGGTTTTTGTGGGTCTAATACACTTTTTATTTCTATTGGAAGAGCCGTTGTTTTTATGAACTTAGATTGATTATCTATAGTATAGTAAATATCTGTAGATAATAGTTCAACTTTCCCTGCTTTAAAAGCGGATAATATTAAATCTACACCGCCGTTTTGATTTGATTGAATATCCAATAATTCAAAATCACCGAAATTCGATTCTTTCAATCTATCTTTGTCTATAGTATCTATCGTTAATCCATCTGCTTTTATAGACAGAACCGCTCTGTCTCCAACGGTTAAATTTTCTTTAGGATTAAAATCTTGTTCGAAAGTAAACCCATTAACTGCAAATATCAATAAAAACCATAATACGAAAACGAACTTTAAATTCATATTATCTTAATTCTGTGAAATAAATATAATAAAATTATTTCTTGCCTACGCTACTCTTTTCTTTTTTTGCTGATGATTTATTTTTACCCGCAGAAGCAGAAACTGAAGAAGCAACATTATTTTCTGCTTTTGTTGTAGAAGAAACAGCTACAGCCGTTTGTGTACTTTTAACTATATTTATTCCAGCTCTATGAGACAAATCCTCACCTGATAAAATTCTTAATTTTTCAATTGCTCCTTCATGTTTTTGATCGGCAGCTTTTTTAAACCATATTTTTGCTTGTTCTACATCTTTCTTTATACCATTTCCATTTAAATACATGTAACCAACCATATATTGAGCTTCGCTAGAGTTTGTTTCTTCGGCTACTTCCTTATAGTATTCAAATGCTTCTTTATAATTAGTATCTACACCTTCACCGTTATAGTAAATATGACCTAACATATAAGCAGCATCTTCATTACCACCTACATAAGCTCTTCTAAAATATTCCAATGCATATTTATAATTTTGATATCCGGTATATCCGTAGAAATAAATTAGTCCTAAGTAATATTCAGCCTGTGCATTACCCTTATTTGCAGCCTTTTCATACCAATTCATAGCTGCTTTATGATTATCATTATCAAAATAATAACTACCTAACTCACACTCTGCAGGTGTATAATCTTTATCTGCCGATTCTTTATAAAATTCCAATGCTTTTGTCATATCTTTTGTAACGTATTTTCCGTCTCTATACATATTCCCCAAACAAAACAACGCTTTTGCATCACCCTGTTCCTTTGCCTTCATATACCATCTATATGCTTTTTCATAGTCTTTCTTTACCATAGTTCCGGTATAATAAAAATCTCCCATCGTTCTTTGTGCATCACAAAAACCATTTGTTGCAGATTTTTCATATAATTCAAGCGCTTTTTGTTCGTTTTTTTGAGTTGCTCTTGCATTTTGATAAAACTCTGCTAAATAGTATTGTGCTTTTGCATGATCTTGTTCTGCAGCCTTTGTATATAAAGGAAATGCATCTTTGTCGCTTTGTTTAAAATTACCAGCACCACTCGCATATAATCCAGCTAATTCATATTGTGCCGGAGCATAACCTTGATTTGCGGATTTTCTAAACCATTCTCCTGCTGCTATGTAATTTTGCCTTACACCATCTCCGCTATAATATTTTAAACCTATATTATATTGTTCAACAGGATCTGTCTCATTTATATTTATTTGTGCTGCAGCAAATAAATTGTTATCAGAGAACAAAAAAAACAATGATATAACTAAGATAGAAAAAAACTTTTTCATAATATTTCTCCTATTTTCTATGTTTATATTCCTAGAAATTATACTTAATTTTAATATATTTTATCAAGCAACATAAAACGAGATATCACTATCTTTTAACTAATAAAAAAATTTACAATATTGAACCATTTTTTATAAAAGAAAGTATCATAGGAGCAAACAATAAAATAAATATTGTAGGCAATATTAAAAAAGTCATTGGAATGAGCATTTTAACCGGGGCTTCATGAGCTTGTTTTCGTGCAATTGCGGCATCTTCAATTTTCAACTGATTTGAGATTGTGTCCAATGATTCCGATATCCCAAGTCCTGATTCAAGAGAAGAAGTAATTGTTCTTATAAACAAATTAAGTTGTTCAATATTATATTTTTTTGCCATATCTTCAAATGCAGTTCTTATATCAATTCCCAAATTTACTTTTTTTAGAATTTCCTTTAATTCATTTGATAATATCCCATCAACAATATCAGATATTTTTATTACAGAATTATGAAAATCAATTCCGGAAATAAGCATAATTGATAACAAGTCGCATAAATTAGGTAATTGTTTTGTAATATCTCTTATAATTTTTTTATATTCTTCAATAATTTTTAAATATGGCAGTATAAAAAACAAAACACCTACACAAACAACTATAAGTATATCATTTCCTATTAAAACAAAATAAAATATTATTGATAAAAACATTAACAAAAATTGAAAAACAATAAAATTATAAGCATTAAATTCATTAAACGGATAATTTAAAATTTTTAGTATTGCTTCAAGTTTTTTAACATATAACATATAAAAATCAAATTCTATTTTTCTTAAAATATTTTCAAAAGGTTTCGAAAAAGAAAAAAACAGTGAAAGAAAAAAATATTTATTGTTGTTTTTTGCTTTATAAACAGTTTTTTTATTTAAAATATCAAAAGATAAACTAAAAAAACAAGTTATTATAAGAAACGAAAATATAAAAAATGAAATTAAAAACAAACTTAAATACATTAAAACTCCACCTGGGCTATTTTGTTCATTAAAAAGGAACCGAGAATTATCATTATCACAGAAATTAATAAAATAATATTCCCTACTAATGTGTTAAATAATAAACTTATCATATCAGGTTGAACCAAATATACAAAACCTATTACAAAAAAAGGAACTATACTTACAATTATTCCGGATATTTTACCTTGTGCCGTTAATGCCGTAACTGTAGAATATATTGATATTCTTTGTGAGATTGAATATTCTATCTTATTTAATATATCGGAAAGTTTTGCTCCGGTAACATTTGAAATTCGTATTGAATCTAAAAATAATTTATATTGTTGACTTTTAATATTTTTGGAAGAATCTGCCAATGCTTTATCTAAACTTATACCTAAATTTACCTTATTGTAAATTTCTTTAAGTTCCACAGATATAGGCTCTTTTACCTGTTTTGAAACAGTATCTATTGTTTGAACTATAGACTGTCCTGATAATATAATATTCTTAAAAAGTCTTATTGTTTCCAAAAGTTGTTTGTTTATATTATCCGTATATTTTCTTTTGTTTTTTTGCTTATAAATATAAACAAAATAACCTATAATTAAAAATGTTATAATAGCAAATATAATATTAATTAATGCAGATATTAAAATAAACAATAAAATATACAACAGTATCTTTAGTCTTAAATTATGTTTAATACTTTTTTTATTTGGATTTATTTTATTTTGGCATAATAATTGAAAAGAAAAAAGAAATATAGATGTAAAAAAGAAAATTATTGAAAAAATTAAATAGAAATTGTTCATTTTTATGTTTTTTCCAAAAAGTTTTCAAACAATTTACTTTGTTCATTATAAACAAATACCGGAACTATTTCATACTGTTTATCATTTGTTTTTTTCAATATTGATATTTCTGAAATTTTTCTTGAACCATCGGAATATCTTTTTATTTGAACTATAATATTTATTGCAGAAACTATCATTGATATAATTGCCTTTTCCGGTAAGTCTATTCCAGACATTAAAGACATTACCAAAAGTCTTGAAATTGCATCTTGTGGACTGTTTGAGTGAACTGTTGTCATAGAACCATTGTGTCCTGTATTCATAGCCTGAAGCATATCAAGTGTTTCACCTGCTCTACATTCACCTACTATTATTCTGTCCGGTCTCATTCTTAATGAGTTAATTACCAATTGTCTTATTGTAATTTCTGCTGTTCCTTCAATAGATCTTGCTCTTGTTTCAAGTCTTATAACATGTTTTTGGTTAAGCTGAAGTTCTGCAGAATCTTCTATTGTTATAATTCGTTCATCATTACCTATAAAAGAGGATATTACATTGAGCAATGTTGTTTTCCCGGTCCCTGTTCCACCTGAAATTAAAATATTTTTCTTTTTTTCTACACAATTTTTTAAAAAATCTATCATTTCTTTGTTTATACTATCATAAGAAATTAAATCTTCGGCTTGTAATTTATTTTTTGAAAATTTTCTTATTGTTAAAGTATGTCCGTCTAAAACTATCGGAGAAATTACGACATTTACCCTTGAACCATCTTTCAATCTTGCATCTACTATAGGGCTTGCTTCATCTATATGTCTGCCCACGGCAGAAGCAATTTTATCTATAACTATTTTTAATTTTTCCAAGCTTTGAAATTTGATATTAGTTTCTGTTATTTTACCGTTTTTTTCAACATAAATATTATTTAATCCGTTTACCATTATTTCCGTAACAGAAGAGTCGTTAATAAAATCTTCTAAAACGCCAAAACCGGCAATATCATCACAAAGTTCCTTGATAAGTTTTTGTTTTGCACTTAACGGCAATTGTATTTCATAATTTTTAAGTAGTGTATCGGTTTGAATATTAATATTTTCACGAATTTTATCATCAGATAAATTGTTCAAAATTTTAATTAAATCACTATGTAATCTTTCTTTTAATGCAAGGTATGCATATTGTTGTTCATATATCGAATCTTCAATACTATTTTTAACTTCTTCTTTTGAAAGAGATTTTTCGAACTTATTTAATTCCAAAACAAAAGGATTAGTATTATCATTGAATAAAAATTTTGTATTTGTAATTTCTTTTTGAATATCAAAAGAAAACGGGAAAACTACTGTATTTTTATTGGAAATAGTGTGATTTTTATTCAAAGAAAACACCAAAGATAAAATATTGATTTTATCGTATCCAATCAGAGCTATTTTTGAATTTAAATTGTTACATTCCTCAACGGATATCGGATTATTGTAACAACATAAACAAATATTCGTTGCAATATTTAATAAAGAACTATTCTTGTTAATATTATTAAAATTTGTTGCTATAATAACATTATTATAAATTTGAGAAATAAGTTCAAAAAAGCATAACAAATGTTTATGTTCTAATATAAAGTCTATGTTTTTAACACATACAACATCACTTTTTAAATTAAAATATGTTTTAAACATAGTTAAATTTAATTGGGAAACAACACTGATTATATCGTCAATATACTTGATATTTTTCTTATCATATAAAGACCATAAAACATTACTTTTTGAACTTCTTAAATCTACAATAGCAACAGATTCTTGTTTGCTTGTATATAAACAGGAAAGTCCTCTTATGATACTATCAACAGATATTGATGAATCCGTTTGAATAAATTCTATGATTTTACTTTTTGTCATTTTATTTTGAAGAGTATTTATTTATTATTTCAACAACTTCTTTTTGTCTTTTCTGCATTTCTTTTAATAATTGTGCATCTCTCGATGAATTTTTCACAATAGTTTTTTTAGCATCCTTTAATATATCGTTTATTTTTATATGTTCGACATTTTCCGTTGCAAAATCTGCGGAAGGTCTCAATGCTACTTTCATAATACCTTTTTCTTGTGCAAGCATTATTTCTTGTGCTTGTTTTAAATTTACGGAAATTGTCACAGGCAAATTAACCATAATATTTTCATTATTTAAATCATTTATTCCACCTATAACATTATTACCTACTGCCAATACCAACAAATTTTGTGCTATAACAACAGCTGTTTCTTCCAAAACATTATTTTTATCTTCGTATTCAATTATTGATATTAAATCTATTGTGCTTCCGGGACTAATTATGCCATAAATTTCTTCTCTGGGAAAAACTAAAGTTATTGCTCTCTTGTTGCTTGGTATACTATTTGATATTCCCCAATCAGATGATATTGATGTTATTTTTGTCGATGTTATTTGTTCTCCTTGCTCGAACTGAACTACCGAAACAAATATAGGCTTGTTATCAATATAAAACTCTTTTATTGAAGGAATATATTTCGGTTGAACATATTGTTTTGGGATAAACTTTTCTTCAATCATTGAAGAATCTATAATTTTCCCTTGTTCTATTTTTGTGCTTGCTACAACAACTTTGACCGGTTCAACCATAGATTTTTGTTTATTTTCGATATCATACAAATACAAAGCTACAAATAATGTAGCTATTAATGCAAAAACTACGGATAAAATTATATTTTTTTTCATTATTTAACCGAAGCTTCCGTTGATATTTTATTTGTTGAATCTTCAAATAAGGAATTAACTTTTCCACCAAACAATTTAACACCGGCAATAACAACTATTACAACTAAAACTATAATTAAAATATACTCTACCATACCTTGCCCTTTTTTATTTTTCAACATAATAATTCCTCCAAAAATTATTGTCTGTTATGTATATCATTTTTACATCCGCTTCCGGATAAAACAAACAATTTTGTTTTTATATTAAATTCTTTTAAACCCGTAAAATGCAAAAACAAAGGTAAATCATAACTATATGTAATAGATACACTCGAAAATTCTGTCGTAGGTAGTATGATACCATTTATTAGATTGGTTATATTACCAAATAAATTTGCTAAATTTGTAAAGTTAATATCAGTTTTAGGATAATCTCTTATATCTACTGCTATTTCCTTTATTTTATTTAGATCTAATCTTCTACCTTCAATATTTCTATGAGTTAAATAATTTTCTATATCTTTTTGTATATCCTCGTGAGATAGATTGGTATTTACTATCATATCCGTACCATATCTTGTTGCTGTTATAAGTTGCTGCCATGTTAAAAGAACTCTTGCCGTCCATACTATAAAAAATATCATTACAATTATTATAGGGAAGATAAAAATAGCTTCCGTAAAAGCCTGTGCTTTACTATTAAATAACATATATCAATCTTTTCTTTATATACAAATAGATTTTAGATTAAATCAAATAAAATATACTATTGTCAAACAAATAGGAAATTACAATTTAACATCTTTAAATAATTGCTTCATATCTTCGGGTAATGAAGCCACTAATTCAATAGATTTTGATGTCACCGGATGAGTAAATTTTACTCTGTAAGAATGTAACATCTGCCTTGTGAAACTTATATCTTTTAAATGGTCACTTCCGCCATAAGCAACATCACCCAATACGGGATGACCTATATATTTCATATGACTTCTTATTTGGTGAGTTCTTCCCGTAATAATATGAACTTCAAGTAAAGAGATATCTCTACTTCTTGATAAAACTTTAAATTCCGTTACTGCTTGTTTTTTTGCTAAGGGACCTACCTCCATAATTTTCCTGTTTTGCATAGATCTTCCCAGCGGAGCTTCTATTCTACCTTTTTCTTCTACAACTGTTCCTGTAACTGCAGCAACATAAGTTTTATGAACTGTTCTTTTTTGAAATTGTTTGGATAATGATACCTTTGATTTTTCATTTTTGGCAAAAATTATTGCACCCGTAGTGTCTTTATCTAATCTGTGAACCATAAACGGATTGCATTTTCCCTTAAAATGATACATCAAAGCATTAAGTAATGTTCCTGTTTCATGCCCAAAAGACGGATGAACGACTAAATTTGGCTGTTTGTTTATGACTATAATATCATTATCTTCATATATTATACTTAATGGAATTTTTTCAGGTTTTAAAGAAATTGTTTGTCCCTCTTCCAATACATATGTAATTTCATCACCAAATTTAACTTTATAACTTGGATTAACAGATTTATTATTAACTAATACTTTGCTATCTTTTATAGATTTTTGGAAATATGTTCTTGAATAATCTTTATATAAGTTATTCATAAAACAATCCAGTCTTTCTTGATTATTGTTTTCGCATACTATTTTATTTTTCATTTTGTTAATTATATTACAAAAAAATTGGGATATTATATTTTAAATTATTTTATTATAACTAAGTTATCTTTATGAATAACTTCTTCGCAAACTATGTTGGGATAAAGTTTTTTTATCTCTGCTGATGATTTACCGATAATTTTAGATAAATCTTGCCAATTGTAGTTTGATAGCCCCCTTGCTATCTCTATGTTATGTTTTTCAAAAGGATCTAAAACCGATACACTTATTGTGTCTCCCCTGTTAAATTTACCATTTACTTTTATTATTCCAGAAGCTAATAAACTCTTACATTTATTCCTTATTGCAATTGTAGCATTTGTATCTATTAAAACTTCGCCTTTGGATTTTTTACCAAAAGCTATCCAAGATTTTCTTGATTGTAATTTTTTATTAGATAAAATTTCCGTTCCCACGGATTTACCTGCAATAGCTTCATCTATTAAATTCAATTTGTTGCCATTAATTATAAAAGTTTTAATACCGGAACTTGTTGAAATTTTTGCGGCCATAAGTTTTGTTTTCATTCCGCCGGTTCCTTTACCGCTACTTGAATGAGGAGTTGCTAAATCAAGCAGTTCTTCGGTAATTTTTGTGATTGTCTTTACAAGTGGAGATTTACCAGGAATTCCCTCGTACAAGCCATCTACATCCGTTAAGATGAAGAGCATATCAGCTTGAATTGAAGCTGCAACTATTGCACTTAAAGTATCATTGTCTCCAAAATTTATTTCATCAACAGCTATCGAATCATTTTCATTTATGATAGGTATAATATCTTTTCTGCTCAAAAGTTCATTTATTGAATTTCGTATATTTATATATCTTTGTCTGTCATCAAAATCATATCTTGTAAGAAGTATTTGTGCTACAGCCAAATTTAATGGTTCAAAGGCTTGTCTATAAGCCTGCATTATTAAAGGTTGTCCTACGGAAGCAAGAGCTTGTTTTTGTCTGAGTTCTTTAGGTTTTTTTGCCAAATTTAGATATCCCAAACCTGCACCTATAGCACCGGAACTAACCAAAATAATATCAATTTGGTTATTATATTTAATTTTTGCTATTTCCTTAGCAAAAGATTGTATATACAAACTATTTAATTTACCGCTTTTATCAGTTAAAGTACTGGTTCCTATTTTAATTACTATTTTCATAATTTTTTATTTCTCGTTATAATATTTTCTGCCGGGTCTTATAACCAAAACCTGCCCCACCTTTAAATATTTTTGCTTTGCAATTTTAGGATTATCTTCCTTTATCGCTTTGGTTGTCGTTTTGTATGTTGCTGCTAATTTTTCTAACCATTCCCCTTTTTTAACTTTATGTTTTATATACCCAGGAGAAGGGTTTAAATCTTTCTCAAGAGCTATGTTTTTTAAAAATTCTTCCTTTGAACCATAAGGAAGTTTCAATTCAAAATCCTTATATCCATGAGGAGTACACCATGCAAGGATTGCAGGATTTAATTCTCTTATTTCTTCAACAGTAGTATTTGCACATTTAGCTACGATCTTTAAATCAATTACTTTGTTTATTATAACTTTATCATATTGTAACGGTTTTTCATAATTCAAGTCCGTAAATCCATATTTTTCCGGATTATTTGCTATTTTTACCGCAACGATAAATTGCGGAACAAAGTTTTGTGTTTCTTTCGGAATTGCATTTCTTTCACTCATTTCAGATATCGAAGATGCATTTGAAAATTTCATGTCCCTTATAAGTCCGTACTCACCTCTATTATATGCAGATAATGCTAAATGCCAATCGTTTAACAATATGAATAAATCTTGTAAATATTTTGCAGCTGCTCTTGTAGATTTTTCGGGATCTTTTCTTTCATCTATCCAATAATTTATATTTAAACCTAACGCTTTACCTCTGTGTGTCATTATTTGCCATAATCCAACAGCTTTGACTCTTGAAACTGCTGTATTTTTATATAGACTTTCAACTATCGGCAAATATACAAGCTCTTGTGGCAAGTTATATTCTTCAAGAATATCTTGAATAATTTGTTTATATTTTGTACTTCTTTCCAATGCTCCCTGTATACTTTTTTTGGCATTGCCGGTTGTATAAATTTGTGTCCATTTGTTTAGTGTTTCTTTATCATATTCTAAAGATATCTCAAGTGCACTATTTTTATTCAAATGCTCTCTGTTTGTATCCATATCATTAATATTTTTTATTTTTCTTATGATATTTTGACAATCGGTGAGCAAGAATTTTGTAACAGACTTATCTATATCTACAGAATTAATTTTATCTAAAAAAAGATGATAATTTATTTTTGCTTCTTCACTATCATCTTGTTCCAATGCAAGCATTGCTTTAGTTAAATATTCATCAGCTTCAATTATCATTTGTCTATTAGAGAAATCAATATCACTTCCCGAAAATACAGTTTCATTTTTTTGCTCACTTTTATTGGTTTCATCTGCAATACAAACATTTAAACAACAGAATAAAACCACACTAACTAGTAAAAAATTTAAGTTAAATAATTTATTCATACTTTAGATTTTTATACTTTTTAAATTTTGTAATGCAATCACCGGATCTTTTGATGCAAAAATAGTATTTCCACTAACTAAAACATCGGCACCGCATTCTAAGCATTTTGTAGCGGTTTCAACATTAATTCCACCATCAACTTCTATTAAACAATTATAATTATTGTTATCTATTATTTTTCTTAAATAAGATATTTTTGGAAGCATATCTTCCATAAAAGATTGTCCACCAAATCCAGGTTCAACCGTCATTACTAAAACTACATCCAATAATGGTAAAAATTCCAGTATTTCTTCTACGGATGTTTTAGGTTTTATTGATATTCCTACTTTAATATTTTCTTCTTTTATATCTTGTATAAGTCGTTTTTTATCGCATAAAACTTCTTCATGAAAAACTATTAGATTTGCACCGTTTTTAACAAAATTGTGCCAATATTTTTCAGGATTTGTAATCATTAAATGAACATCAAAAAATAACTTAGATAAAGGTCTTACAGCTTTTACAACTAATGGCCCTATTGTTATGTTAGGAACAAAATGTCCATCCATAACATCAATATGTAACCAATCCGCACCTGCTTTTTCAACCATATCTATATCTTTTTGTAGATTAGAAAAATTTGCGGATAATATTGAAGGTGCTATTAAATGCTTATTCTTCAATTTGAATATCCTCTATTGAAACATTATTAAAAAATACCTTTACGGTTGCTTTGCCGTTAAACTTTAAAGGTATTGAAATTTTTGCTCCAGGAGCTTTTATTCCGTTAAAAATATCTTTTTCGCCCGATTCATCAACTAAAATTAATTTTACCCTTTTACTTTCTCCCATATTTGGTATATCATACTCAAAAAGCTTACTTTTAAATGCCTTTTTGCTTTTTTCATCTGCAACAAAAAACTTTATTTCTGTTTTTTCTGTTATAACAGAATCAGGCATCGGAACCTGCTTAAATATCTCACCGGGATTTGCCATATTGGTTTTTCCTTCGATGACATTAACACCAAGATTTTCATCTTGTGCCCATTGTTTGGCCTCAATTGCATTTTTCCCTATCCAATCCGGCATTAACATTGTTCCGTCTTCAGGAGCTCCATTTGAAACCAAAAGATTTACGGAGGTATCTTTTTCTACAGCAGATCCTGGGACAGGTTCTTGTGCCAATACAACACCTTCTTCATACTTCATTGAAGCTTTTTTTGTTAGTTCACCTAAGATAAGTCCTACGGATTTTAAAGCTATGTTAGCACTTCTTATTGTATCACCTATTAAGTCCGGAACATAAACAATTTCGCCACCCTGACTTATTGTAATTTTTACAATTTTTCCTTCTTTAACATTTATTCCAGGAGGCGGTGTTTGTCTTATAACAACACCTGCCGGTATATTTTGATTATATTCTGCACCTTCTTTTATTAAACCAAGTTTTGCTTGTGATAATGTTTCCAAACAATCAACTAAAGTTTTTCCCTGTAAATCAGGAACTAACACTTCTCCTTTTTCATCTACAAACGATGCCATAATAATATTAAAAGAATAATATCCTACAGCACATAATATACACAAAATTATAAAAAGCTTTAAAATAAACAAAATAAATTTTTTCATTATTATCTCACCAAATTTTAATTTATATTGTACTTTTTTATTAATCCGCTAACTTTTTCTTCTATTTCTTTTTTAGCTTTTTCATCGTTACTATCAGATGAAATTTGAGATGCAGCATTTAATATAGTACTTGCATCTTTTATAATAAACTCTCCTTGAGTATTGCTTAAATCACACTTAATTTGGTTTAAGTATACATAATATAAAACAAACGCTATACAAGAAACTATAACTAAATATACTAACAAAGTTCCTATTTTCAAT
>JAEEGL013335968.1_pt1 | contig 12737 bp, 12 predicted proteins | sample 9134231 | NCBI WGS metagenome assembly JAEEGL01 (sample SAMN16246548, study PRJNA631951) | gut metagenome | biome: gut microbiome; feature: rumen; material: fiber-attached | host: Bos | place: Iran: Karaj | collected 2018-10 | reverse complement strand
GCAGAAGCCAACTACCAGACTTTCTTCCTCACCAACATGCAGCCGCAGTACCGCAACTTCAACGGCAGCGACAACAGCCCCTGGTACCGGCTCGAAGGCCAGGTACGCTCATGGGCTAATGCCACCACCACCGAGACGCTCTACGTGGTCAAGGGAGGCACCATCGAGGATAACCAGATACTGCCCACCCTCGTCAAAGGCGAGATGCGCGTGCCCAAATACTACTTCGTAGCGCTCCTCATGAAGAACGCCCAAGGCTATAAGGCCGTAGGCTTCTGGATGGAGCACCTCACCAACTATCCCGTCGCCCAGCCCCTCGCCAGCTATGCCGTCAACATCCGCAAGCTGGAGGAGCTCACCGGCATCGACTTCTTCTGCAACCTGCCCGACGACACCGAGAACCGCGTAGAAACGCTGCCCATCGAGAACGTGTGCAGGGCATGGGGACTGTAGAAAAATGAGGAATGAGAAATGAGGAATGAGAAATGAGAGACATTAATAATAATCATAATATCACTAATCACCCCTAAAAACAAACAATGAAAACAGTTTATGATTTCACTGTCAAGGACAGAAAAGGAAAGGACGTTTCGCTGAAAGAGTACGCCAACGAAGTGCTGCTCATCGTGAACACAGCAACCAAGTGCGGCTTCACACCGCAGTATGAAGAGCTGGAGAAACTCTACGAGAAGTACCGCTCGCAGGAGTTCGTCATCCTTGACTTCCCCTGCAACCAGTTCGGTCAGCAGGCTCCCGGCACCGACGAGAGCATCCATGAGTTCTGCAAGCTCAACTTCGGCACTGAGTTCCCACGCTTCAAGAAAGTGAAGGTCAACGGACCCGATGCCGACCCCCTGTTCAAGTTCCTCCAGGAGCAGAAGGGATTCGCAGGATGGGACATGGAGCACCCCATCGCCCATATCCTCGACGACATGCTCTCGAAGGAAGATCCTGAGTACAAGGAGAAGCCCGACATCAAGTGGAACTTCACCAAGTTCCTCGTCAACAAGAAAGGCATGGTCGTGGCACGCTTCGAGCCCACCGCCAAGATGGAGGACGTGGCAGCAAAGATTGAAGAACTATTAAAATAAAAGACAACAACAAAACAACTTAGGACAACTTTTCGCTCCAATCTATCAACCCAAAAGGAGATGTTGTCCTAAGTTGTCCTTGTTGTCTTCATTCAAAAAACATGAAGACAAAATGCCTGATCATCGGCAGCGGACCTGCAGGCTATACCGCTGCCATCTATGCCGGCCGTGCCAACCTCCAACCCATCGAGTACTGCGGCCTGCAGCCCGGCGGACAGCTCACCCAGACCACTGAGGTGGAGAACTTCCCCGGCTATCCTGAGGGCGTCGACGGCAATCAGATGATGCTCGACCTCCGACAGCAGGCCGAGCGCTTCGGTGCCGATATCCGCGACGGAGAGATTGTCGAGGTCGACTTCTCTGCCCCGCCCTACCGCGTGAAAGATGATGCCGGCCAAGTGATTGAAGCCGACACCGTCATCATCGCCACAGGAGCATCGGCCAAGTACCTCGGACTGCCCGACGAGCAGAAGTACAACGGCATGGGCGTCTCAGCCTGTGCCACCTGCGACGGGTTCTTCTATCGCAAGAAGACCGTGGCCGTCGTGGGCGGCGGCGACACCGCCTGCGAGGATGCCCTCTACCTCAGCGGACTTGCCAAGAAGGTCTATCTCATCGTGCGCAAGCCCTTCCTCCGTGCCTCCAAGGTGATGCAGCAACGTGTCATGGAGCGCGAGAACATCGAGATCCTCTTCGAGCACAACACCATCGGTCTCTTCGGTGAAGAAGGCGTTGAGGGAGCCCATCTCGTGCGCCGCCGTGGTGAGCCCGACGAGCAGCTCGTCGACATCCAGATCGACGGATTCTTCCTCGCCATAGGCCACAAGCCCAACACCGACATCTTCCGTCCCTGGCTCGATGTCGACGAGGTGGGTTACCTGAAGAAGATCGACGGCACCCCGCGCACCAAGCTCCCCGGCATCTTCGTTGCCGGCGACTGTGCCGACCCCGTCTATCGTCAGGCCATCACCGCTGCCGGCACCGGCTGCCAGGCCGCCATCGAGGCCGAGCGCTACCTCCTGGCACAATCATAGCAATAAAGGTAAACATTACCAATATCAATGCAAAAAAAGAGTGAAGAGCAGCATGTCTCTTCACCCTTTTTTAATGTACCCCACAATCCGCCCCAGAACTCCCCTCCCGCACGGGAGGGGCTGGGGGTGGGTTTTCACGGACGTGGCTCATCGTCGCCGCCGTCACCACCATCATCACCATGCTGGTCCTGATAGAGCCAGTCAGCGATGGGAGTCAGCTTCTGCAGGCGACGCGTCACCTTCTCCTGACCGTCCACTTGCTCGGTGACGTTAGTCAACTCGATGACATTGCCCAGCTGCAGCGAGCACTCACGCTTGTAGGCGCGCGAGGTCAGGGCACGCAGGTCAACATCGGTGGGCTTGAAGCGCAGATGGATGCCCTTCACCAGATTGGCTGCACCCATCTCCGAGGCCTGCTGCACCGACTCAGCGCCACCGGGCACCGACTCTGCGGTGGCGTAGAACGTTCCCAGGCCGTCGAGCACCACAGGGATGCCCTGCCCCACCAGCTCAGGGATGCAGCGCGAGAGCTGGCCCAGCACGAGGCGCAGCACCTCTTCGGTGACGATACTGCCGTGGTCAGACATATGCTTAGCCAGACCAACGGTGGAGAGAGGGTCGGAGTTGTGCACCACAGGGAAGTAGTGCCCGTAGACCTTCGACAATGCCTGACGATTCTGCCTAATGTCAATAGGCAGCACAATAGTGTTTTTTGCCATACCTTTTGTTGTGTTTTTTATGGTATTAGACTACTCTGCGACCAGCTACTTCGGGTGGCCGCTCCCGCCTTTGTAATCCACGCTTGAATTACGTTACAAAGGTACAAAAAATTTCTGAGACTACCAAATATTTTGGCAACTTTTTTCGTATTTTTTATGAAAAACAGGAGTGAAAAACAGGAGTACGGCTATACCCATCTTGCCAAGCCCAGAGGCCTTCGAATGGAAGCCTGCAGCCGTGGCCAGATCCTGCTTTTCGCTCCTTGGGAGCATCAGAACGAGAGAACAACCATCCGCCGCGACCAATGCCTGTCGCTCAACGATATGGCAAGAGTGATTTGTGATGGGTAGGGGGGAATAAAATAAGTACTACTGCGAGAATTATGGCACGACGGATGTTCACCTAATGATGCTGAAAAGTTGTTCTCACACCACGATACGTCTTTATAATCCTGATTGTTGTTCATACTTCTCCAACAACGCCATTGTACTCTCTTCAGGGAACTTTTCCAGCCTCTTCTTTACCCAGGAAATGAAGTCAGGCTCGCTTGTGAACTGAATGTTAAAGAACTTAGCAGAACTCTCGTTGTATTGTTTCTCAATTGTGGTGATCACGTCATCTTTGATGCCTTGTTCTAACAGATGCAGAGTCTCTTTACTCAACATTACAACATTTGTCTCATCGAAATATTCTGTGTTTGCATAGCCTCCGCAGTTTCCAATGATTTGCCTGATTACCCCCATGTCAGTATTGGGCTTGTTGGGAACATAGATCTCCAAACCATAAATGGGATTGCCATCGCCGTAAATAAGCGGAGATGAACACCGGACTCCCGTATCTTCATCATCATCTTCGTCTTCTTCAGAAAAGACTGGCGGCACCCAATTGTAATACGACATATCTATGCTTATCTGCTTTGTTGGAGTAGCAGGTGTGTCATATCCATTATAGTGACCCCTGAAAATGTTTTCCAGTTCAATTTCGCTTATCTTTAAAGGTTTCCATCCGTCATGTTCATAGCAAAGCAATCGATTCAATACTTCCTGCTTTATATCGCTACCCATCACGAGGATTTGCGTATCACGAGTTAGCCCGTCTTTACTCTTTTCTGAAGCTCCAAACTCTTTCACTTTCCGTACAAGTGCTGCACGGTTCTTGAACTTTCCAATAAAACCAACGCGACGGTCGGTCAATGGATTCTGCTGAATAATGGCATTATCGCCAAATAAATCTTGCTGTATCATAATCGTTTGATTGTTTCTTTAAATTCTTCTTCAGACATAATACGTGCACCAAATTCTTGTGCTTTTTGCATTTTGGATGGGCCAGCATTATAGCCGGTGATGAGGATGTTCGTCTTTTTGTTCACTCCGTCCTTAATGATGGCACCCAGTTCATTCAACTTGTGCGCATATTCCTGACTATCCGCTTTTGTAAATCCAGTCAGTACCACGACTTGATTCTTAAAAGGATTGTCAGCAACACTTTCTAAATCTGCACGTTGAACTTTATCCTCTGGATTATACTTCCGCCTTGGTGTTGAAGGTGTTTCTGCGACCTCAACAGTTTCCCCCTCACCTAGTATCTTTTGGAACAGCACCATCAGATTGCCACTCATTTCTGCATCGGCCAAAGCATTATGGTGATTATTACCTGAGATGCCAAACCTCCTGCAAACAGTATCAAGTTGATGGGTTCCAGGACCTTCCTCTGAAATGCCGAGCTTGGCTTCTGCTTGTCGTGATAGCGTCAGAGTGTCGTAGATATTATCGTAATCAAGTTTTGTCTCTATGCCATAGAATGCACTTGCATCTCTTATACAAGCTTTTTCAACGCAGGCATTATGAGCAACAAGAGGCAAACCGTCAACAAAGCTTTCCATTTCTGGCAAAACTTCCTCAAATGTCCTCGCGTCTTTCACCATATCCTCAGTCAATCCGTGAACCCATGTCAGTACGCTCCCGCATTTTCCCGGATAATCGAATGGCGGACGAATGAGAGTATAGAACCTATCAACGATTTCGCCATCTATATACTTTACCAAACCCACAGAACACGCAGATACACGCTGGGGATAAAGCGTCTCAAAGTCTATTCCTACGAAAGACTTGGGAAGACTGATTCCTTCTATAGCATCACTTTTCTCCTTTGCATTTAATTGATTTGGAAGCTCGAATTCATTTGGGTATTTCTGTAATATCTGTCTTTTCGTATTGTTCTTGATTCTTTTTATCTTAATTGTATAATCCAATGTCCATTGGTTAAATACAATTTTATATCCGTCTTTTACTCCTTCATACTTAAATCTATGATCTACATATTGCTGCCAATGGTCTATAAAATCGTCCATCGAACCGGTAAACCCTCCAGATATTATATCTTCAAGTATCAATAGCAGTTCATAGAACCTTTTCTTTTCCAACCTTGGAACATATATAGTCGCATTGATTAGTTCACCTTGGATAGCTTCGACTTTCATTTGATGTAGTGGCCAATGTCTTGGTCTTAAGAAGACGTATTGCTTTCCGTCTATAGGTGTTCCATCTTCATGACATAATGCATTCAAATCAAGACCAAAGAAATCTTCATACCATGCTTCACTTGAAAATTCTGGAAACAAATATATTGGAGAAGCATCTTCGTATTCTCCATGACTTAGTATTTCATTAATCTTTTTGTCAAATTTGTTTTTGGCAAGAACTTCTTCTGCTCGTTTTTCCTCTTCCTCCTTAATTCTTTCAGCCTCTTTACGGGCGCGATACCTTTCTTTCCTAGCTTGGTCTCGTTCTTCTTTATGCTCTATAGCATCAAGATGGGCTTGTTCTCGACGTTGATTCACTAAATCATTTCCGCATTCTGGACAACCTAATGGGGCGTTAAGAATTTGGTGGGGCAATCTTGAAAAGGCTCCATGAGTAGGACAAATCAAAGTAACTGGCGAAGTAGAACTCTCATATACAAACTCCTCCAACCCGAACTTGTCTCCAAACTTTTCTTTCAGTTTTGTAATGAACTTTTCTCCTTTCTCACATTTAGGACACCCCTTGCCATCAAGGTGCTCACGAGCATAAACTTGGAAGTCGCCATGAATAGGACAAACGATAGTAACCCTATGCTCTCGGTTCTTATAATCAACCTTACTATAATCATAGCGGTCGCCATATATCTCCTTGGCTTCTGCTATGAACGACTCTGTAGTAACTGTACGCCTACAAAGTTCAAGGCTTCTGTTGCTTAGGCTTTCGTCTTGTTCCGCCATATCGTTTTACATTATTATTTCAACAACTTCCTACTCTCATTGTCTTCCAGCACCTGCATCTGCTGGATGGCTATCTGATTGAGCTTCACGAGGCGTTCGCCTTGGGGTACACCATCGTCGATGAGCACGGCATTGATATTCTCCATGTTCGAGAGGCAGATAAGTTCATTGATGGTGGCATAGTCACGGATGTTGCCCTTGAGGTCGGGATTTGCCTCGCGCCATTGCTTGGCAGTCATGCCAAACATGGCCACGTTGAGGACGTCAGCCTCCTCAGCATAGATGATGCTCGACTGCGCAGGGGTCACCTCTTCCGGAATCAGATGGCGCTTGATGGCATCGGTATGGATACGGTAGTTGATTTTCGAGAGCTCGCGCTTGGCCGTCCAACCCAACAGTTTCTCTTCCTCAATCTTTAAACGCTGGAATTCCTTTACTATATAGATTTTGAATTCCGGGCTAATCCACATGGCAAACTCAAAAGCGATGTCCTTGTGGGCATACGTGCCACCGTATCGGCCTGCCTTAGCTTGCAAACTGATGGCATTTGTCTTCTCAACAAATTCCTTAACGCTGATTTTAAAGCGGTTCAGGCCTGCCTGGTTTCTAATTGTGGCGAATTCGCCATAATTAAAATTAGGATTATAAACTTTCTCCCAGATACCGATGTATTCTAACGTATTACGATTGCGCAGCCAGTCGGTTACAAAGAAATCGCCATCCTTTGCCTTCATCATGTCTGTCAGACAGATGTAATCCTCATCGTTAACTTTAACGACATTGATTTCGGTATTTTGTACAACAATCTTACTCATAGTTCTTTTCTTTTCTCGTTTTTACTGTTCCGAGATAGCCGGTAATTCTTCGAATCTCAATAAATCATCTACCTGTACCTCGAGGAGCCGGGCAATATGCATGAGGGTTTCGAGCGGTGGCTGTGCTGCATTGGTACACCATTTGCTGACTGTAGTAGGTGCTACGCCGAGTTGCTCGGCCAGCCATTTGTTGGTCTTGCACTTGTCAACCAATACAACTTTAATGCGATTAATGTTATGTTCCATTTTGGCTATTTTATTAGTATTACAGCGCAAATATAGGCATTTTTCAGCAGAATTCATTAAAAACGGCAAATTATTTGCAATTTATTAGCGTTTCGTTCACTTTTATGCCGATTATTAGTTATATTTGCAGTCAAAATTTGTAACTAGGCAAATCTTGTCAGTAAAGAAATCAAAATAGTAGTTTATGGCTATATACGCAATTTACTCATACGAAATTCAAGAAGGCAACAGAAGCCTTTTCTATAAAGAAACAGGTAAGAAAGCCATTGATATGGCAAATCAAATCATCAGCAATCTGTTGAAGGACGGATTGACTGTTATCGGCAAAAAAAGGAATGAAGACCAGTTGTTGACGAATCGCCATTTTATAGGAAGAGAAGGCGTATTCGCGTGGGAGTTGTGCAACGTGAAGGACAAGAATCTACTTGAAGGACATGAAAAAATCCCTTACGAGGAGCATCCTGGCAGCTATGTTATAGTTGACAACAGGCCTGATGTGTGCCAGATAGCCATAGAGAAAAATAGTGCTTTTGGGCCTGATACAGACAAAGTGGTGAAGTATCTCAAACGAGCATTCAAAGCACACTTGTTCGAATATGGCCTGAAAATGGTCATCAAGAGGAAATGGCAGGCAAGTAATTTCAAGGATGTTATTCGCGAGAGAATCATCAAGCAGAAAGATTCAGTAAAAAGGGTTGTTTGGGAATTCCCCAATCCTGACAGAGTTAAGGGAATTGATGCTACTCAGCAAATGAAAGAACACTTGAAAGGACTTATGCTTTTTACTCAGGCTTCAAATGCCTTAAAAGGTAAATTGACGCTGATAGGTTCCAAGAAAAGATCGATTGATGTAGATGACGACAAGATAGAGGACTGGGCTATGATTATGGCACTTAGTGCCCAGAACAACTATAAGTTATCGTACTATTTTTACAATTCCCCTGTGGTGAATTTCAAGGACGTTGCCGACGCATTTGCTACAATTGACAATAAAGTGATAAGAGACTTTGAATCGGGCCAGCTGATAGATAAAGGCGAAGGAACTACTTTCGAGTTGATAGACAGACTTGACGAAATAAGAAAACAAATAGCAGACTATGACCGTGAGAAGATTGTTGACGACGGAGAGTAAGCGGAGTATCAAGGAAGCTTTCAAAGGCAATGCTGTATTCCGCACGATTGACGCAGCATACAAAGAGCAAGAGCCGACTATCCGGTTTTCACCAGAAGAGATATGGATCAACTGCATCATCGGCTTTGACCAGATGCTAAAGAACCATGACGATATAGGCGAGATAACGCGCCGCATGTGGTACAACACTTACTGCGAACTGATAGATGATGCCAAAGAAGCGTCAAGAGCGTTTGAAAATAAAGAGCTCGAAACGGCTACTTCGTGCATTATCTATTCCATTATTGCCTGCATGATGGCAAGCGATGATTGGGAGATGATGAAGCATACAGAGACTCTTATGTTCCAAATTGCCGAGCACTCAGAACTGGAATCTATAGTCTCGCCTTTCGAAAATAATATAGAGAGCAATTTTGCTGGGTATATCCAACGGTATATCAGCATGGGCAAATACATTAGTGACAGATTGGAAAGTCCCAAAAGCTATGTTGACCCGATAAATCCTGTTGGGACACCCCACGAAAGGACAAAAGCAAAAGAAGGTGTAAAGAAACGACTTGAGTTTATGAAGGGTTATCTGCCAGAAAGCGAGACCCTGATTATGACTTCCTCGAATTACAATACGATGATAGAAGCTGTGGAATACCTTATAGAAAACGATGTCGTGAAGAAACAAGAGTCGAAGATTCGTACTAATCTGAAGATAGCTCATTTGCGTTATACATTCTATTTGGTTTACACTAATGAAGGCAAATGTGTTGGTCGCCAGTTGTGGATTGATTTCCTTTCTGAGACCTTTTCGCAGATGCAAAACAACAGGGATTCGCTTTCCAATCACTTTTCAGATAAGCCTGCAGACTATGATAGGTTTATAAAGCCAAAGAAGAAAAAGTGAGTGGGAAAATGGGATTTTGAGAATCCCATAGAAATTATTTTAGTGGAGATGGGAATTTTTTTATGTTCCTAATCTCCACATTTTTATTTGTATATCAGTCGGTTATGCTTCTCTGTCGAATGGGATTCCGATAATCTGTGAATGGGATTTTATGTCGAGTGGATCCCATCTTGCCCCCCTTTTTATCCCACACTTCCTTTGCAGCCGAGAATTGAATATTTCAGTTCTTGGCCGTCTGTTGCTATAGGGCTAAGCTGACGTGTCTAACGCCCTTAATACCGCATAAAAATGAAAAAGGTATTAAAAAACAACATCGAGGCAGGTTCACAGGAACAGAACGAACCTCGCCTTCTCGGAAGCATCGTAGAGGAGATGCTTCATGGTAACTCATCGCTCGCAAAGGGCTATCGTCAGTACATCGCTTCTCAAGAGAACGGGGAAGCCGAAGAGCAAGGTTGGCACGCCAACACGGAACTCGGCTGCGACGTTAAAACGATGCTTCGTAATGACAAGCGTATGTTGGTCAACAAAGAGTATCCGGGCATCTTGCGCCTCGACTCGGAAGCTGACATCGACGAGTTCCGTTGCCGCGACCCACACATGTCGTTCATTGAAGCAGTTCTCACGTCTTCTACAGGTCGGCGCAATGTCTGCATCTACGAAGGAAAGCATATCACGTGCACAAAACGCCTAAACGGTACGGCACGTTTGAACTTTAAGAGTTTGAAGCAGGATGTATATTCCGACATAGACAATTTCGCAATAGAAGTGGCTAACGAGATTCGCGAGGCATTGAAAAGCTTTGTAGAGGAATGAGTTGTTAATGGTCAATGCCGTTTCAGCGTTTCAGGCGTTTCAGGGGTCAGGTAGGGGTTACAACCTCTTCTTAAATATTTATAACTATCTAATAATAAGTAAGTTATAAGAATATTAAGAGTTTTGAAACCCCACAAACCCTTGACTGAAACGCGAAACGCTGAAACGCTAGGCTATGATAGTTTAACGTAAAGGATTGAAAAACAATGAAGTACGACATTACAAAACCCGTAGCGCCCACGATGCCAAACCTTGGCAAGGGCACAGAATGTTTCAAACTATTGCTCTCGCAGACCAGTTTTGATATGCATGCACCCCTCTTACCTATGTTATCTCCTGTATTGGGCACCAAGATTTCGAATGCAGAATTTCAGTATCCCAGCGGTCAATGGCTGGAAATGTGTGGTCAGCAGGCTGCCTTGGTGGCCGATAGTGCTGGCAACAAGGGTCAGCTGGGACTGCTGGTGGAAGCTTGCAACCGCGACTTCCGTCAGGAGGATGCGGAGGAATTGCAGAAATACCTACAGTATCAGAAGACTTACAAGAAACGTTCACAATCGAAAGAGCGTCCTGAAGAGGTCTTTCCTTTACTGAGATTCCTGCCCGCCGATTGCTCGAAGCCAGGCTACTTGAAGGCACAGATGGCTTGTCAGGAGCGTGGAGGACTGACCACCTACATCGACCTGAAGGAAATCGAGCAGCTCGACAACCTTTGCGGCTCTCACAAGCAGGTTACTCAGATGCTGCGCCTGATGTGGGACAGGGAGGTATATAATGCCTTACGTGCTACGGTCGACGGTATAACAGGCTCAGCTCTTTTGAGAACCAACTTAACCGTTAGCACAACACCAGTCCGTGCAAGGCATTTTTTTAGGTCAAATCTTTTCGACGGAACGCTGGGCCGTATGGTCTTTTCCTACAAGCCTCGTGGCAACCGCGACGGAAAGATTCCACGTATCGGTAAGTTCAGCGACGAGTTCTACAAGAAACTGGATGAGTTTCTGGCACGCCTCGACAACTGTAAGGGTCGTTATTTCATAAAGCCCTTGAACAAGCTCATCGAGCGCTTGGCAAACGACGTGGCCGAACTGGGCGACTTGACGGACAACGACTGCCTCTGGGACATGGGAAAGAGAAGCTTGATTTCAGCATGGAAAGCAGGTTGCGTCATGTGGGCACTCAATAATATGAACTGGTCTCGCTCAATGGCCGACGTCGTAGAGTATTTGGTCTTTCATGATCTGTGGAGCAAGTATCAAGTGCTGGGAGATATGCTGAAAGAAGGTGACACCAGCATTGCAGATGCCTCGAAAGCCGTACCTGCCAATATGCTTGATGACATCAAGGGCGATTCGTTTACCGAACAGCAGTTGGATGCGCTTCGCCAAAGTCTGGGCAAGCCCACAGGTAGCGCAACCAAGCGGCAGCTCCGTGTATGGGTTCATCGCGAGTTAATTACCTTCAATGCTGAAACGAACCTTTATACCAAGACCGAGACTTACCGAAACCGCACACGCTGATGGAAAGGCATGACATTGAGAAGCTTCGCTCGCTCCCCTGTGAGGGAGTGGCGAAGCGCCTTGGACTCACGGTTAAGCAGCACAAGGCATTATGTCCGTTCCACAACGACCACACACCCTCGATGACCTTCAAAAAGGGAATGTGGAAGTGCTGGAGCGGTTGTGGGAGTGGCGATAACATCAGCTTGGTGCAGAAAGTACTGGGAAAGAACTTCGTTGATGCTTGCCGCTGGCTTGCCGATGAAAACAACATCATCTTGACGGAGTATGAACCTCAGCCATCTGTCCTCAGCCATCAGCCATCTTTCGACGCGGCTCGCTATGCCCGTTTCTTCGAGCATCCTTGGCTTTCTCCGGAGGCACGGCAGTTCCTCTTCGACGAGCGACGGTTGGATCCGAGGGTGGTGGCTTGGTGTCGGCTGACTTCGTGGAAGGACCGGCAGGGGACGAGCTGGCTGCAGATACCCTACTACGACCGCGAAGGGCGGCTAGTGGGCGTTCAGAACCGCAACCTGGTGCGTGGCTCTCTGCCTCGCTTCCGGTTCCCGCAAGGAGCCGAGTGCAGCATCTACAACCTGCCTGTCCTGAACCGTCTGCGGCCGGGCGATGCGCTCTACATTACCGAGGGCTGCAGCGACTGCTGGGCGATGCTCTCGGCCGGTCACAAGGCCATCGCCATCCCGTCGGCCACCCTCCTGTCGGCCAAGGATGTGGAACTCCTGAAAAACCTCTCCCCCTCGGGGGAGCAGGAGGGGGGCCCCGGCCTCTCATTCCACATGTACCCCGACCGCGACGCACCCGGCGAGCGCCTCTTCCTACAGCTGCAGCAGGTGCTGCCCCGCCTAGAGCATCATCAGCTGCCCCCGGGATGCAAGGACTTCAGCGACTATTATGTGTCGACAAAACAGCGATGAGGAACAGTCAACACAGCAACCGCCCCTCTTGAACGGATCAAAAGCCTCTCTTGAACGGCTCATAAGGGGCTCTTGAACGGCTTAAGAGGGGCTCTTGAACGGCTTCATCATTTCTATTCCGTTATGACTTCAATGTCGCCGTAGCCCATGCGATTGCCGGAGGCGAGGCGGTCGGCATCTAGCTTGAGCATGCGTACCTTGGTGGGGGTGAGCTTGATGGTCTGCCAGATGGGATTGTTCACGATGTTCGAGAACTCGCCGGAGGCCAGCTTGGTCCAATGGTTCCAGTCGGTGG
>JAEEGL013027217.1_pt1 | contig 12737 bp, 6 predicted proteins | sample 9134231 | NCBI WGS metagenome assembly JAEEGL01 (sample SAMN16246548, study PRJNA631951) | gut metagenome | biome: gut microbiome; feature: rumen; material: fiber-attached | host: Bos | place: Iran: Karaj | collected 2018-10 | reverse complement strand
TAATTATATTATTTAAAATTCAATATCTGGTTCTTGAGCAATTCCTTCATTATCATCAACCATTTGGAAAGCATCTACTTCACTATCATCAACACCTCCATTATTTAATTCATAATCTTCTAAACTTTCATTATCTTCTGCAACTAAATCTTGTTGACCAACTTTTTCTTCTTGTTCAGGTTTTTCTTCTTTTTCTTCTTTTTCTTCTTTTTCTTCTTTTTCTTCTTTTTTATATTTTTTTTTTTCTTCTTTTTCTTCTTTTTTTCGTTTTTTTTCTTCTTCTTTTTCTTTTTTTTTTTCTTCTTTTTCTTTTTTTTTTTCTTCTTTTTCTTTTTTTTTTTCTTTTTTTTTTTCTTCTTTTTCTTTTTTTTTTTTTTCTTTTTCTTCTTTTTTTTTTCTTTTTTTTTCTTCTTTTTCTTCTTTTTTTCGTTTTTTTTCTTCTTCTTTTTCTTCTTTTTTTCGTTTTTTTTCTTCTTCTTTTTCTTCTTTTTTTTCTTCTTTTTGTTGTTGTTTTTTTTCTTCAGGTTCTTCTTCATTTTCTTCAGATGTTTCACTAACATTAATACCTAATTTTTCTGCATTATCCTTCATTAATTTAATTGTATTTTCAAGAGCAACAGACATATCTCCCATAATAGAAACAAATTTATTTTTAATATCATCATTATTTACTAAATAATCTTTTTTTTTTAATTTAATACTGCATGCTAATGTTAATAAAATAATAAAATAAACTGCTTTCATTTTTAATTATTTAAATTAAAATTATCGTTTTATTTTAAAATTAATAATTATTTTTTATTAAATTTATTTAATAATATAAAATAAAAATTGAATGATTGAAAAAACTTTGAAGCAAAATTATGTATTAGAAAATAAAATGACTGATAATAATAAAAATAATTCACAAATACTTAATTTAAATAATTTATCAAATTTTGAATTAATTAATAATAAACATTTAAAAAATTATTTCTTTAATCATAATTTAAATGATAAAAATAGATTAACTAAAAAACATAAAAATTTTTTAAAAAAATATATAAATGAAAATTTAAGTTCAGATTTTTATAATGGAATTATAATATTCTCTTTTTTATTAATAAAATTTTTATTAACAATATTTATAATATTAAATGAAAATGAAAACATAGTAAAAATTTTAGAAACAATATTTTTTATATTATCAGAATTATTTTGTTTAATTTCTATATTTTCATCTCCTGGAATTTTGCCTTCTAATATATATAATAAAGTAAATAAAAGAAAAAGTTATAAAAATACAAATTTTCCATATAAATTTAGACAACGATTTTATGTTTTAAAAGGACGATTATATACAATAAAAAGTTGTCACACTTGTTTAATAATTAGACCTTTAGGCAGTTCACATTGTGGAAAATGTAATAGTTGTATTGAAAAAATAGATCATCATTGCCCATGGTTAGGAAATTGTATTGGTATAAATAATTATAAATATTTTTATTTGTTTTTAATATTTATGATTATATATATGTCTTTTTCCGAATTTAATATTATATATAATATTATTTATAATTTTCCTAAATCAAAAGCAAAAAAAGCTTTATTAATAATATTTCTTATTTTTTGTTTTTTTATTTTATCATTTGTAATAACTTTAATAATAACTCATACAAATTATATAATGAAAGGTGAAACTACATATTTAAGAATTAAATTAAAAGGAATTTTAATTTTATATGGAAATCCTTTTGATAAAGGAATAAAATTAAATTTAAAAAAATTATTTTGCAATAAATACATAAATAAAAAAAGTTATTTAAATAAAGATTTAATGTTTAAATATATAAATTTAATGAAATTTAGTTTCAATAATGATAATAAAACAATTAAAAATCTTAATATTAATGATTTAAATAAAAATAAAAAATTAAATAAAACAAAAAAAAATTATAATAATAATAATAATCCAGAAAAATACAAACAAATTAATATCAATTATTATATTTCTAATAACATAAACACATCAGAATTAAAAAATAATAAGTTAATAAAAAGTGACTATAATTATATTAATAATAATAATTATGCTATTAATAAAAAAAATTTCAATATTAAAAAATCATATGAAGAAGATAAAGATAATTTTTATTCCTTACAATTTAGTTTAACATATAAAAGTAAAATATTAGATGATAATTCTTCTTTTTATGATAATATATATTTTACAAAAAATGATAATTCAGAAAATGAAAAAAGTATTCAGATTAAAAAATAATAATTTATATTATATAAATATTTTTTTAATTTATATATAATAATTTAATTCTTAATTCTTTATAAATTATAAATATAAATTTTTTAATTAAAAAGATTTAAATCTTATGTATTTTATAAATATATATATTTATTTATAATAAAATAATTAAATATTAATTTGATAATAATTTTGAAAATTTTTTAAATTCTTCAAAATATTTTTTATTTTCATTATTTAATTTATTATCTATTGTAAGTTGTTTATTAAAAAATTTTTTTTCATTTTTATCATCATTTAAATTGATTTCATTTTTAATTTTATTTATATAATCAATATTATCATCATTTAAAATTTTATTAATTAAAATATTATTATTATTACTTACTATATCTGTTGAAGTTTTTAAAATATCTGAATTATCATAAAGACAATCAGAAGAATGTTTTTTATTTGTTTTATTTTTTTTATTAATTATTTTTTTATCAAAATTAATATTATTCACTTTATTATTTATTTCATTTATATTTTCTTTTTTTTTATTTTCTTTTTTATTATCTTTTTTATTTATTTTATTTATAAAACTATTATAAAATTTATCATTTTCAATTAAAGGAGATTTTGACCTTTTTTCTTCTTTTTTATTCAAAATAGTATTAATATTATTATTTTTAACTTTTATATTTTTTATAGTTTTTTTAACATCAATTTTAAAAAGATTTTTTATTTTTTCTTTTAATTGAATATTTTCATATGATATTTTACTAAATTCAAATATTTTATTACTTAAATTGAAATTTTCTGTCTTTAATCTTTCATTTTCGTTTATTAATTCTTTCAATCTTTTATTAATTTTTTTATTTTCATTTTTTATATTTTCTAATATACCTTCATAATTCTCCTTAACAATAATATTTTGAGAAATATGTTTTTGCTTTTCTTTTTCAATCATTTCCAAATTATTGTTTAAAATTAATATTTGATTTTGTAAAGCTTTTTTTTCATTAAAGTTGTTTAATTTTTCTTTATTTATATCTTCATTTAATTGAAAAATATTTTTTTTTAATTCATCATTTTCTTCCTCTAAAATATGTAATTTATCATGCAAAGATTTTAAATAATCTGTTGCAGTTTTGGAATTTAATTTATTTATTGGATTATTTATTAAATTATTTTGATTATTATTATTATCATTAAAATTATTTTGCTCAATACACATTTTTTAATATTTAATTTAAATATTAATTAAATATTTATATGTATAAATTAAATAATAAAATATATAATTATTATAAATAACAAATTATTTGAAAAATTATTATTATTCTTCTTCATTTATACCTAATTTTTTCTTTTTTTCTTCTAATTCTTTTTTATCTTTACAATAATATTTTGAACCTATTTTTCCGAAAATTCTAAAACCATATAATTTAGGTATATAACTTATAACATTTTTATTTTTTGGATTTAAATCAGGATAATTCATTAAAAATGCTTGAGGAAAACTTGTTCCGAAATAAGCTCCATCTAAATCATTCACTCTTTGTCTTGGTTTATAAACTTCTTCACAAAGTGGGCAAAAAACTTTAACTCTGCTATATTTAGTATCTTCACTAAGACCAACTGGTAATAATATTTGTTTACTACATAATATTCTTGGACAATAACCATACACACCATTTAAATATTTTTCTCTCATTAAAGATAAACCTTTAGAAGTATAAATAAATCTTTTATGAATTAATCCATATATTTCTTTTATATTTTGTAATTTTTCCAAATATTCTTCATTAATTGAATTATCTTTAGGAGGATTAGGAGATAATAAAGTTTCTAAATATTTTTTACAATTTATACCTATTAAATTTTTATTATTTTGAATAAATTCTTCATCAATTTCTACAAAAAATTCGTTTCCTTCCAAATTACAAAACCACTCAATCCATCCGCCATCATTTGGGTCAGGAAATCTATTATCCGAATTTGAATCATTTTCCTCAATTTGTTGTTGTTGATTATCTTGAATATCTTCTAAATCATTTTCATTTAACATTTCATTATCATTATTATTAAGTTCATCTAAGGCTTCATCATCGTTATCGAACATATTATTTTAAATTTAAATGATTTATTAATAAAAATAATTATTATTTAAATAATTAAATATTATTAATTAATAAAATATTTTAATTGTTCTAATTTTTTACTTTTAATTAAAAAATTTTTATAGTTAATAATTTTATAATTGAATTTTAATTTAAATTTATTTTAAAAATGCAAAATTTAAATAATAATAAAAATATATTGAATATAGAAGAAATATATAATTCATATAATTCATATGATAATAATATTAGAAAAAACGCAGAAAATCAAATTGGAACAATAATTGAAAACAGAAATTTATCAGATTTTGATTACTTATTTAATTATTTAATTAATAATAATAATAATAATCAAATTAATTTATTTGTCAGTCTAATTATTAAAAAATATTGTGAAAATATATTAGAAAAAAATGATTTAAGAATAAAAGAATATATTTTATTAAAAAAATATGATATAATAAATATAATATTAAATATAAATGATGACTATAAAATTATTAATATTTTAGTATTTTCTTTTTCAAATCTTTTAAATATTTTTGAAGAAGAACAATATAATCAAATATTTGATGATATATTCTTAAAATTATTTCAATTTTATAAAGAGCAAAAAAATATAAATAATAATTATAAAAAAACATTTCAAATATTGTTTATATTTTTTAAATTTTTAAAATATTCAAAAAATAAGATTAAAAAAAATTTCAATGAAATGTATAAAATATTAATTAATGATTTTAATGATATAATGAATTTATTATTTTCAGAAAATAATAATTTATATGAAATACATTTAGAATATATAAATTTATATTTAAAATTATTTAAATATAGTTTAAATTTTATTTCATCTGATGATTCAAAAAAAATATTAGAAATAATATTTAATTTTTTAAACAAAATATTAAATATAATTTTAAATGATAATATAAATTCTATATCAAAATATTTATTCGATAATATTTTTTTATCAAATAAAATTTTAATAAAATATTTATCAAATTTAGATAGAATTGATATAAATATTGCTTCTAATTTTATAAATATATTTTATACTTATGTAGAAAACGAAAAAATTTTAAATAAAATATTAAGTTTTATTCAAAAACAAAAAAATTTTTTAATGGATATTATAGATTTTTTTATTGAAACAATTCAAATTGCAGGTAATAGTAGCTATAATCTTTTAGTTATTTTCAAAAATATTTATTCAGATAATGAAATATTAATATCAGATTATTTTAATAATTATTTTACAATTGATAAAATTCAAAAATTATTAATTTTTATAATTAAAAATTATTTGGTGTTTAATATCAATGACATTGAATTATCAAATAATAACCCAGAAGAATTTTATTATAATTTAGATAATTTAAGCATTGGTTATGATATGAGAGAAAAAGGTGGTTTTTTATATAGAATAATATATGATATGTATAAAAAAGAATTGAAAGATTTTTTTATAAATGTGGAAAATGAGCTATTAAATTTAATAAATAAAGAAATAAATTTATATCAAAATAAACAAAATCCAAATTTTAATGATATAAATTTAAAATTAGGAATTTTTTCAAGTTTTTATTATATTGCAGTAATCTATTTTAATAAAAAAAGAGATTATGATAAATGGATAAATAAAATATTATTAATTAATTTTGAAAATGAATTTTTACTAAAATCAAATGAAATATTTTCAAAATATTTAGTAATTAAAATTATTTCAAAAATTTCAGATTATAAAGAATTAGATAAATATCGTGCAAAAATTTTAAATTCAATATATAAAATTTTTACTTCAAATAATAATATTATTAATTTTGCTATTATTGATTTTCTTTTTTTTTATTTTAATGATTCATTTCTTGAAACAGATATACCTAAAAATTTTTTAGAAGATTATATAATAAAAATATGTGATTTACTTCAAAAAACTATAAACCCGGATATACATTCTAAAATAATAAAAACAAGTTCATTGATATTAGACAAATTTAAAGATGAAGAAATTGTAAAAATTTTTCCATCGATTTTTCCTGTGTTACAATTATTGTGGAATAATAATTGGGATATATATCAAAACAAATATAAACAAAATAATGTTTCTTATAATAGTATCGGAATTGCTAGAAAAAATATAATATTATTGTTAAGTATATTTATTAAAAAATGTGGAATATTTATTACAACAGATGGAGTTAATATAATAAATGAAAATTATTTTAATTATATTTATAATTTAATCGGTTTTTCAATTAATATAAAATCTACAGAAAATTGTTTATTTATAAATAATTGTTTTTATTTATTATTTTTAATTTTTGATGAATTTTTTAATACAACTGGATTGAGTATAAATTGTGAATTTAATTCATTAAAAAATCCTATTGAAAATTCGACATATTATAAATATTTTATTAAAATTTATGACTATTTAAATATAGTATTAGATAATTTAAATAATTCAAATGAATTTTTTATATATCAATTTATGTTAATAGAAAATTATATATCTTATTCTTTTATTAAACAAATTTCTAATTTTTTAGAAAATATAAATTTTATAAATAAAATAATATATATATTAAATAAATTTGAAAATCAAATTTTTGAAACTTTTAATTTATTTTTCTGTAATTTTATCGAATATTTATATTTTATTATAGAAAATTATTCTCATTTTAATAATAATGATAAAATGAATTATGAAAATTATATTTTTAATTTTATAAATAAAATATTTAATAAAATTTCAGAAACTCAAATTATTTCAATTATAAATAATAAAAATCAAAATGACATTGAAGAAGATGAAAATATGCAAAAATTATATTTAAATTTAAATATATATTTATGTGCAATTCAATTAAGTAGTAGATTAATTTATACAAAATTTAAAAATAATAATATTATTTCTTATGATTTTACAATGTTATTTTTTAAAAAATTTTTAATTTTTTATGAAAATTTAAATAATAATAAAATAGCATTCAATTTTATTCAAAAAAAAGTTTTAAATTTAGCATTAAATAATTTATATATAATTTTTAATTCTCCAAATTTTAATTTTAATAATAATGATTCAATTTTTGCAAAAAATAAAATAAATGAATTACATAATTTAATCAAAAAAGAAGAATTTTTAATGAAAAATGATAAAATATTAAATCATTATTTATATATTTTTAATAAATTAAATAACCAAGATTATTTTTATAATTTGAGTTTCGAAGAAGATAAAATGAGATTAGAATGGAGCAATATATTAGAAAAAACAGGACAATATGAATTTTTTCAAATAGAACACAAAATTAAATATTATTTTTTATATAATGATAATATGATATCAATCAATTAAATCTATAAATAAAAATTTTTAATATTATATTATTAATATTTAATAATTAAATTTATAAAATTAATTTATTAAATTTCTTTTTGATCTTCCTCTTCTTCTTGAGCTTTTTTTGCCTTTTGAATATTAGCTAAATAAACTGGATTTTCAGGACTAGTTTTAAATTCTTTTTGAATCATTGCCATATATTGACTTCTTTTTAAATTAGGATATTTTAATTTATAATCAGGTAAATTTTTTTCAAAAAAATCATTCCATGCTTGTTTCATTCTTTTTTCTGGGTGTTTATCATAATCTTCTAATTTAATTTCACTTAACGCATTATCTATTCCAGATGCCTCTATTATATTAATTCCTGATTCAGTTTTTTTCTCTAATTTTCCATAATTTTCATTAACAAATTCTTTATCAACATCTATTTCATCAATAGGATTTTTTTCTTCTTTTTCTTTTTGTTTTAATAAATCTTGAATTCTTTTTTCTTCAAATTCTTGAATTTGTCTTCGAGTTGGAGCTTGTAATTTATATTTATTTCCTTTTTCTAAAATTTCTTTTTCTTCTTTTTCTAAACGTTCTTTTTCTTCTTTTTTTTTACGAGCTTTTTCTTCTTTTTCAAATTCCTTCTTTTTTTTTTCAGCCTTTTTCTGTAAAATTTTTGGATCTGTTTCTGCCCAATAAGCATCTTCAATAGCTTTCTCTTTTTTTTCTTTTTCTTCTTGTTTTTTTGCTTTTTTACGTTCTCTTGCTTCTTCTTTCCTATTTTTATAAAAATAATTTTACTTAGTATTTATTCCAAATTTTTTTGGCATATTATTATTTATTTTTAAATCAATAAAAACTATTTAAATTGTTATTTTATAATTAAATTAATTTTAGAAATTTTATTATTTATTTAAATAATGTATATTAATAAAGTTGCATTTATATATTTAATTATATATAAAATAAAAAAATATTTAAGCATTAAAATGAAAATTTAATCTTTTTCATCTTCATTTTCATTTTCTTCATCAATTTCTCCCGTGCTTAAACTTCTACCAACCGGAAAACATTTAATTTCTTTATTATAAATACAATCAAAAACATAACTTTGATCCGCATCTAAATCTTTATAATTACTTAATTTTAATATTACCAAAAATCTAATATAATTTTTAACATTATGTTCGAATTTTAAATGTTCACTAAATTGAATTTTTAACCTTTCAAAAATCACTTTATCAATATTACATATAAAACATTTATTACTTATATCTTCTTCTTTAAAATTACTCTCTTCTCTTATCTGAGAAAATGTAGATACTATGACACCATTTATCATATTTAGTAACATTAAACTGACTAAAACAAAAAATATAAAATCGTTAAAAAATCTTATCCAATACATAAAACTTGGAAATTCTTTGTTTGATAATAAATCACCAATTCCTCCTCCGCTTCTAACTCCATGATTAAAATATGTTATCGTACATTCTAATAATGAACTGCATATATTTTTTTCTTCTTCATCGGTTTCTATGTTAAATTCTCCAGGGAAAAAATTATATGAAATATTTGAATAAAAAAATATTAAAATTAATAAAAATAACACCATTGAAATTAATTGAGTTATTCTTAGTTTAAATGCAATAACTATTTCTTTTATTGTAGCAACAAATTTAATAGCACTAAATAATTGTAAAGTAAATAAAAATGAACAATATTTTGAAGAAACTCCAATTGCACCCATAATCATAATTAATATCATTAAATAAATTTCATCATTGAATAAAAATGAATCTAAAAAATAAATTTTAATTAAATCAAATAATTCTAATTCTTTATTTTCATATTCACTTTTAGCTAAAATAACATAAAATTTATATTTACTCATAAAAAAGATAGAAATATAAATTAAATTTATAAATAATTGAATACCTGCTATAATAACTGTAATATAATTTATCCATGCTTCTGTTTCAGGGTCTTTATCTAAAAATAATAATAATATGAAATTTATTAATAATGAACAGTAAAAGTTTAATAAATCAACACTTTTATAATCAATGTTAAACATCCATTTTAAATAATTTGCTTTTTTAAAGGCATTAAATTTAAAATTAACTTCATATAAAAAATATTCTAAATTCGCAATAAATTCTTTTAATTTTGTTGTACTCGAACTTCGATCAACTTCATCGAAAAATTTATCAATATTTGTTTTTGAAATATAATAAACTCTTGGATCAATAACAAAATAAATAGTTTTTAAATCCATTTTTCCAAATTCATTTTCAACAACAAATTCACAAGTTTTAATAATTTTATTATAAAATTTACTAGTAATTATAAAATTATTAATTTCATTTTTCATAGAAGTTTCCATATTAATTGTTTGACTTCCAACTAATTTCGATCTTTTTAATTTATTTTTAGAATTATTTAAATCAAGAAAATCATTTAAATTTCCTTGAGCAATATTATTAACACCATTCATTAAATTTCCGCCAAAATCTCCAATTAAATTTCCAATTTTATTTAAATCTTTTCCAAATTCTTTTAAATTTAAATTAAAATCAACTTTTTTTTCAATCATTTCTTTTTCATTGTATTTAATTATTCTTTCACATTCAATAATATGATATTTTTTAGCTAAAATTACTAAAAATAAATACATTTCAGTGCTTAATTTAAAAAAATCATCATTGAAAATTTCTACATTTTCTTTGTAATAATTTTTAAAAATATTGTAATTATTATTTGTAAATTGAAATTTTTCTAAATAATAATGAAAATCTTCATCTTCAAAATCGTAATTCATTAAATATTTTAAATTGACTCCTTTTAAATAATTACAAATTATAAAAAATAATTTTTCGGGATTAAAAATTAATAATAAATTTTGAATAATAGAAGAATCTTTTAAATTTTGTTGAATAATATTAACTAAAATTGTAAATAAATTTAAAAAAATAACATTTAATTCATTTGAAAATAAATCGTTTGTAAAAAATAAAATTTCTTTTATTTCAAAACATAATCTCAAAAATGTAAATGAATTTAATGTTTTATAATTAGTTTCTCCTTTTTCAGTTAAAACTTGATATTTTTCATTGATTTTTAAATAAAAATTATCAAAATTTTTTACTTGCGTTCCTTGAATCATTTCTATTAATAAATCACAAAATTTTTGGAAAATTTTTAAAATATGATTTTTTTTAAAATTATTATTTAAATTAAAAATTTCTGATTGTTTTGTTAATTTAATATGGAAATTTTCAATAATTATTCTTAAATTATGAATAATAAAATTTAAATATGAATATTTTTTAAACAACAAAAAACTTTTATTTCTATTTTCAATTTTTAAATCAAATTCTTTCAAATTTTTAACATGCAACATAAAATCTTCTTCATCAGAAGAAGAATTTAATTCATTTTTTTTTAATTTATTTTCTTTTTCAATTCTCTTTTTTTGAATTAAATTTTGAAAAATATTGTGCATTGAAATAGTTTTATTTTTTTCATTTTTTTTCTCTTCAACATTCAAAACTTGTTTAATTTTGAAATTTTTTTTAACTTTTTGTGTTCCAAAATTAGAAGAATAACCAACTCTAATCGCAGGTTCATCATTTTTTCTTTTCGAAGGAGAAATTGTAGGTAACTTATATAACTTTTTATTTGAGTATCTATTAAATTGGGAAGGCATATTAATTTCCGGTGGAGGTTTTTCTTGCTCTTTTTCTGCGATAATTTTATCATCATCGAAATCATTTTCAATATCGAAATTAAAATCAAAAAATCTATTTTGAAAAATTTGATTGTGAGATTCACATAAATTCTGTAATAATTTTATTGTGTATCCTGATAATTTATATGATAAATTTTTTTTGTTTTTTTGTATTTTTTGATATAAATATGTTTTATAATTTTCATTAATGTTACAAATGTATATTAATTTATTTAAAAATATAAATAAATTATAAAAATTTTTTCCTATCAAACTCGAAAGATTTTTTTGAAATTTTGTTGAATAATTAAAAAATAAACTATTTAAAATGTTTATTATATATGAATTTTGAATTTTAAAATTTTTGTAACTTATTGTACTAATTTTACCCATTTGATATAATTCAGGATGTTTATTAAATTCTATACAATTTTCATCTGATAAATTATCAGATAATTTTCGTACTAAATAAATTAAAATTTCTTTTATAACTTCAATGTCCATTTCTTTTTCAGCTGAAATAAACGCACTTATAATTGATAAATTATTATCGAATATTTTTTCTGCTTTAGATAAATATTTTTTTGTTATTTTATATATTTTTAATAAAACATAAGGCAATTCTTTTACTTTTTGTTTTGAAAAATTTTCTTCTAAATTCGCTAATAAATTTCTATCTGTTTTGAAAATTTCTTGATATTCAATTGTATTATGAACGACATTAAAACCATAAATAAATAATTCATATAAATCTTTAATTTGATAAAATTTTATATTTTCACTTAATTTTTTTAAACATTTATTAAGATTAATTAATTCTTTTTCATTAATTTCTTTTCTTATTCCGATGTTTTCATAAAATAAAATTTTTTCTAAACTATTAATATAATGAGAAATATTATTATTATTTGATATGTTTTTTTTAATTTCGAATATTTTATCATAATAATAAATAATATTTTTTAATAATTGGAAAATTAATTTTTTATATATTATAAAATCATTGCCAATTAAATAATCAGAATATAATAAAATATAATTAAGTAAATTATACAAAGGTTTTACAATCACATTTTCAAAATATTTTGAAATAAAAAGATACATATCTAATTCATTTTTAAATTCGTTTTTTTTTATATTTTTAATACGATTTGGAAAGTTTGTAAAAATTTCATATAATAATGTTGCTATGTTATTAATTTCTTTTATATTTTCTCTAATTTTATCTTCAAAATCATTAATGTCATCAATTGATTTTTTTAAGCCCAAATTTATTAATTGAACGTTATTAAAATTTTCCATTTTATTAAAATATTTTTTATCTAT
>JAEEGL012712700.1_pt1 | contig 12737 bp, 5 predicted proteins | sample 9134231 | NCBI WGS metagenome assembly JAEEGL01 (sample SAMN16246548, study PRJNA631951) | gut metagenome | biome: gut microbiome; feature: rumen; material: fiber-attached | host: Bos | place: Iran: Karaj | collected 2018-10 | reverse complement strand
TATCTGGCACCAATGATATACTGCAGCACAGACATCCAGCCCATCACACAGAGGAAAGCCAAAGGCGTGAAAATGATGAAATATTTCATCGCAGTGGCATAGTACTCCGTCTTATCGCTGTCCTTGCTCTTGGCGAAGACGATGGGTTCGTAGGCGTAGCGGAAGGCCTGGGTAATCATCGCCATGATCATAGCAATCTTCACACACGAGCCATAATCGCCTAAGAGTACATTGGCCTGCGACTTGTCAGGATAGACCAATGGGAAGATGATTTTATCTGCCACCTGGTTCAGAATGCCAGCGATACCCAGTATCAGGATAGGCCAAGAGTAACTGAGCATGGTCATCAATAACTTTCCATCGAAGTTCCACTGGATGCGGAACATATCTGGCACAAAGAAGAAGGTAATCAGACCTGTACAGAGTAGATTGATAAAGAACACGTAGAAGACGGAAGTCTTGCCCAGTACCACGAAATAGAAGACGTTTAAGGCGATGTTCAGCAGGATAAACAGCATTTTCAGCGAGGCAAAGCGAATGGCCCGTTTCTGGAATCGCAGATAACTGAAAGGGATGGCCTGCAGCGCATCAAGGGCTACAACGACTGCCATCATCAGCAGATAGTCAGGATGAGCCGCATAGCCCAGAGCCTCACTGATAGGGTCGATACAGGTGAAGATAAGTATCAGAAATACCAGCGTGAGTGCCCCCACCACTGCCATCACTGTCGAGAAGACGGTATCGGGCTTGCTTCGCTCATCATTCGCAAAACGGAAAAGTGTGGTCTCCATACCAAAGGTCAGCAGCACGAGTATCAGCGCCGTATAGGCATAGACATTGGTGCTGATGCCATAGTCGCCAGTCTCGTGAGGCATATAATAGGTATACAGTGGCACGAGCAGGTAGTTCAGAAACCTACCTACGATGCTCGATAGCCCATAGATGGCCGTGTCCTTAGCGAGTGATTTCAGATTTGCCATAATTATTCACTTTTCACTATTCACTTCTCACCCAAAGAACAGATACGCTATTGCTATTGCGGCGATGATGCCGGCGAGATCTGCTAAGAGACCACAGGCAACAGCATGTCTTGTCTTCACGATGCCCACACTGCCGAAGTAGACGGCGAGGATGTAGAAGGTCGTATCCGTAGAGCCTTGGAAGATACAACTCAGGCGACCGATAAACGAGTCTGCACCGTATGTTGTCATCGCATCGACCATCATGCCTCGGGCGCCACTGCCTGAGAGTGGTTTCATCAGTGCTGTAGGCAGGGCTCCCACGAAATCGCTGTTGGCACCACTTGCCTCCACGCACCACCGCACACCATCAATCAGCATATCCATCGCCCCGGAAGCACGGAAAACACCGATTCCAACGAGGATAGCCACGAGGTAGGGGATAATCCTCACAGCTGTCGTGAAGCCATCTTTGGCACCCTCGATGAAGGCATCGTATACGTTCACCTTCTTCCTGACACCAGCCAGGATAAAGGCGATGATGATCAACATCAGCATAATGTTCGCTGCCGAGGTGCTCACCTTGTTCATCAATATCGAGTCTAACTGTCCGAAGCCCCAGATGACGGCAGCCAGGAAGATGGCCGTACCTCCCAGTGTGAGCAGAATCGTGCGATTCAGCAGGTTGATTTTCTGGAAAAGACTGGTGACGATGATACCTGTGAGCGTTGAGAAGAATGTGGCCAGCAGGATGGGAATGAAGATATCCGTGGGCTGTGCGGCTCCCATTTGGGCGCGATACACCATAATAGAAATAGGTATCAGTGTCAGACCAGAGGTGTTCAGCACGAGGAACATAATCATCGGATTAGAAGCAGTTATCTTCAGCTCTTGGTATTCCAGATCGCTGATCTCGCCAGCCTCTCTTTTCACTTTCAGCTTTTCACTTTTCACTTCTTCCAGTTGTTCCATCGCTTTGAGGCCTAAGGGCGTAGCGGCATTGTCAAGTCCCAGCATGTTTGCAGCGATGTTCATGAAGATAGAGCCTGTCACAGGATGTCCCTTGGGAATGTCAGGAAACAGCTTCGTGAACACAGGACTCAGCAGTCGGGCCAGCACATTCACCACGCCACCCTTCTCGCCAATCTTCATGATGCCCATCCAAAGCGACAGAACACCCGTCAGACCCAGTGAAATCTCGAATGCCGTCTTCGACGACGAGAACGTGGAATCCATCATGGCCGGAAAGACCTCGAAGTCTCCCAGAAACACCAATTTCACCAGCGCCATCACGAACGCAATGATGAAAAATCCGACCCAAATCCAATTTAATACCATACAGAGTGCAAAGGTACGAATAAGTGAGCGAAATACCAAATAAAAGCATAAAAAAAGAGGCGCCTGCATCTCGCAGCCGCCCCTCAATCTTGTATTTGAGTATTTTATAAAGTATTTGTCGGATTAATACCATTGCGTCACGCCATCCTTTACCCATTGTGGGAAGGCCGGGTAGACAGTCTCTATATCGTCTCTTTCGTCACACCATTCATAATCGGTTGTAACACAGATCTTGCTGGCCACCTTACCACGAACAGCAGTCAGCGTAATCCACTCACCGTTTTTCTTCACCTTAACGGGAATGTTGTTCGCATTTTTGTTATAGAGGTCGTTCAAAGTAAGTGTCACAGGCGCGGCACTTAAAGAATATTCGTTACCCGTGTTAATCATCACACCAGTAGAGTAGAAACCAAACAGATAGTGTACTTCATAGTTTTTCCATGTCCCATCTGTCGAGTCGTCGTTGCCTTCCCATCCTACGGTCAAAGGAAGCGTACCGCCAGCAGCCTGCAGTGTAATGACAGTCTTATTTCTATCTTCATCAAATTCTACATCGAAAACAACATCGTTGAAGTCGAAATCTGAGTATTCACCTACGGTCAAGTCCTCTGCAATGATGCGGATGCCTTCGCCTGGTGTTCTGGTGCCGGGCTTCCAGGTAGCAGCACATTCACCATTCTTCAGCGTAAAGCCAGTCTTGGCGAAATCTGCACCTGTAATAATGTTTGTAACATCATGTGTGTTCCATGTTGAATTCTCACTCTTTGCTTCTCTTAATGACTCCTCTGTACTTTCACTCCAATAACTTGTATTATCCCACTGGTTATTGAAAGACATGCCACTATAGAATGTTATATTTTCGTAAGCTAAAGTAAGGTTCACTCCCTTCAGATGGAAAGCCGATCCTTTGTGATCCGGGATGTAGTTATTGCCACCAAGACGCACGTAAGCTTTTGCACTATTGGTAGCCTCAAAGCCCTGAATCTCATATTTTCCTCTGAAATCAGCTCCATCGCGCCCCCATTTCGTACCACTCTTAATATTAAGGCCGGCGTTGTTGCCCATATCAAATTTCAGGTTATCGAAGATACCACGGTTGAATTCTGCATAGCTATTGTCCATCAGATGGAACACACCATTTTGTATCATAGCGTCTTGGGTTACGAACAGCTGACAATAGTTATAGTGCGTGCCGTTCCACGCAGCACTCTTGAAGGTTTTTGAGGTGAAGGTTCCTTTATTGATCCACCAAATCAGACCATTGCCTTGAGTGCATTCATATCCACCAGCGACAGTGAAAGTGCCTTCGTTGTAAAAGTTTGCACAAGAGTTAAGTTGGAAATCGCCTCTTAGGTTGACTTCACCGAAATTATAGAAGAATGAGGAATTCCCGTCGCCTGGTTTGCTGGTGATATCCTTGCCATTCACAGTACCTTCGTTATAGAAGACTGCACTCTGGTTTACCTCGAAGTTGTCCTTCTTCAGGTTTACGGTTCCACGATTGTAGATTTTCGCAGGACCAGTCTGGCTATAGAGTTTATCGTAGTTGTAGTTCAATGTGGCGCGCTCTGCAACATAGATTTCCAGACTATTGATGTAATTGCTCATGTTTAAGGTAAATGTCTTACCTGGCAACACGTAGATGCGGGCTTGATTGATAAAGTCTGGTACATTGAGGGTTGCATCACCAGTAACATAGAAATCGTGCGAACCAGCTATGAACTTGATTTCATGCTCTCCAGCAGAAAGAAGAATCTCTGCGTCAGATTTTTGTGCAGTATTTAGGTCAGGAACTTGCCATCCTTCTGGCCAGAATTGATTACAAAAAGCATCATAAGTCATAGCTGATGCAGGAACATCATTTGCTGTTTTGTAATAACCGTCAGTATTCTCAAAAGTGAAGGGATCGCCTGTAACGACGGCGCTTGAACGTGTCAGAGCAGCATTCTGTTCTGTTGTTTCAAAACCCCATGTCTGGTTTGCTGCAGGCTGGCCAAAGCGGGAAATAAAGGCCTGCTCATAATTGTCAATCACACTGATGCTGCCATTACCAGTCGTGATGTCATCGTGCGAACAGCTCATAAACAACCCGCCAAAGGCGAGCGCGGCAGCTGCGGTCATCAAATACTTCTTCATAACTCAAATACTGTTTTAAATAAGCTTATTTCTTAATAGATATCTTTAATCGTGCAAATTTACGAATATTTTCTCTACGAACCAACTTTTTCCTCAAAAATTTAACCTAAATTCACAACCTCTCCAGATAAGTGCCACTTATTGAATAATAAGTGCCTCTTAATCCGCCATAAGTGGCACTTATTTCAAGTTAAGTGGCTCCAAATAAAAAGAGGCATCTGCATCGCGCAGACACCCCTTTCCAATTTAGTTTATTTAAGTATTTGATGTTTATTTCCACCATGAATCCCAAGAAAGCTCGCCCTTTACAAATTTAGAGAATTTACCATTGTAATGCTTGTCAATATCTACACGCTCACTGAGATAACCGAATTCAGGCAGAATTCCAATTTTGGCAGCAGCCTGACCTTTCTTAGCCGTTAGCTCAGATGCTACACCATTTTTCTCTACCCAGATATGAATCTTTTCTCCTGCTTCCTTGCGGGTTTTGATAGATACGTTCAGATTAACTGTTTTTGTTCCTAAATCATCAAATCCATAACGTTCGATAGCTGGTGCGCCTGTATTTATCATTGGCAGCAGGCCATCTTCATTCACATCAGTTTTACCATAGAGAGCATGAACTTCTACATTACCTGCACCGTTATATGTAGTACCATTAGTACCAACCCACAATGGCAGCGTTCCTCCTGCAGCATATACTGTGAGCGTTGCGTTATCTCCAAAATTAACATCAAAGACAACATCGTTAAAGTCAAAATCAGTACCCTGACTTGCACTCAAGTCCTCGCAGATGATACGCAATACTGTTATTTCTTTCTTTTCTCCCTCATAACCTGGGTTACATTCGGTCTCTGTTATACTTACAGGAGCCTTACCATCTTCGAAACCAGAAGCAAAAATCTTGGCGTTGCCTTTGATGTCAATGTAAGGATACTGGCCAGAGTAACCCTGTGCAAAATGACCATTCTCAGCATATACGTACAGGTTGCCTCCGTATGTGACTTCGTATCCCTGGTTTGCTGCACCTGCTTTAATATCTTTAGCGTCTAATACGGCATAGTCACCGCTTTCAGGACCATAGAAACCATAGTTAGCCTTGGTTGCGTTCATGGTAGCTATTCCTGTTACTTTGAAGACTGAATTAGAGCCCATGAAAACATAGAATGGACCACCTTTGCCCTCACTCCAGCCTGTTGAGTAGTTCTTTGCCCAGTTTCCGCCACCATTGAAATTCTTTGTTACTACACCAGAATTGGAATTCATTTTGAAGTTACCTGTACCAGGATTGTCTCCAAGGTTGATATTGAAATCATCGTCAACAGTTAATCGGCAGTTGTTGATAACTTCATTGCTAGCTGCATTATAAATGAAATTGCCAGTGTGATACTGACCATTGTTAACCCATGTGTTGTCGTTACTGTTGACAAAAGTTGTGCCGCTAATAGTAGCATCACCGGTGTTCTCAAACTTTCCACTTCCAGCAGTGTTCAAGTCTGCTGCAGTCAGAGTTCCGTCATTAACAATTACGGAGAGGTCATTTTCTACAGAAATCTTGCCTGAGACGGTTACAGTACCACTGTTTACTAACCAACTGTCACTGTTTGTTGAAAGCTTGTTGGCTTCAATTGTACCATGGTTAAAGATGTGCAACCCATTGTTCAGTTTTAGTTCTCCTGAGGTCACAATTTTAGACTTTGCGGCCATGTATATGTTTGTATAAGTCTGCAAGTTGGTTGCGTCATTAGCACTTAAGGTTAAAGTCGCACCTTCGATTAGATAGAGTTCAGAGTGCCCATCAAAGTAGAAACTTCTGTTAGAGAAATCACAATTCCCTTTGATATAGAGTACACCACCAGATCTATCCTGCCAATTACCTTCAGCAGTGGCTCCACCCCAAATATTGAGATCACCCTGCCAGGTTTCATCGATGTAGTTGTTTGCGCGCGCCACATTTTGCGTCAGTTTTTCTACACCCTCAGGAACATCCTTCAAAAATTTGCTTTCATCAGCGTCTGCTGGGAAATCGTAATAATCAAAAGATACGGATGCACGAGTGAATGCGCGTGTACCTGCTTCATCGTCACCAAAGCCCCAGTCCTGATCAGGGTCGGGCTTGCCGAATGTGTTAATAAATGCAGCCTCGTAAGCAGCCTGAATCTCTGCTTCAACAACCTCGGGATTCGTTGTTGGATTCGTTGTCTTCGGCTCCTCTGTTTTTGGACCATCATAGAGATCCGTGCTCTTTGAGCAACTTGTGAATGCAGCGGCGAATGCGAGGGCTGCAACACCTGACATCAAATACTTCTTCATACTTTTGTAAATTTTAATGTGGTTAATATCTTATTGAATAATTATCGCGATTGGCAATTTGCTGGCAAAGATACAAAAAAATAAATAGGTAAAGCTGTCTTGGCGGTTAAATAAGGTTAATTGTTCCGTAATCGTTTGAGAAATCTATTTCCTAATCGACGGAAAATGATGAAAGAAGGGCATCTGCTCGCGCAGACACCCTTCACGTTTGCAATGATTTTGTATTTTGATAACTATTTCTTACTTATGAACCACCACAATGTTGGTAATCATCAGGTTCTTGCCAGAGAGAATCATTGCCGCCTTATTCAGATTGTTTTCCAAGGCAGTCAGAATCTTCTGGGTCACATATACGTTGACATATCCTGTCCATGCTTTGTTGTCAGAGCTTTCTACTACGAGACGATTTGCAGCTCCGTCGCTGACAATCAACTGCCAATCGTCGGGAGTATTGGTTGTAGCATAGAAGCGGATATAATCACCAACTTTTGGTTTGGTGGCAGGACCTTCGAACATCGATTTGGTGACGTGGATGGTCTTGGAGATGTCATAAGCATTGCTGAAAGCAGCTACACCAGAGATGTTTTCGCTGGTCTGACCAGATACACTCTTAATCACACTGCCCTCAATCTCATTACACTGAGGAACGGCTGAACCACGCTCATAGAGGCAATCATTATTGCCATTACTCCATACCTGATCTTGAATCAGATTGTCATTCACAAAACTGAAGAAATTGGGATAGGCCTCGTCGATAGCAAAGCGCTCACTTGGCCATATTGCATAGGCAAAATTATTGCTGCTAATAGCACTGCTGGCCATTTCGATAGGTGTGACGGCAATCTTTTGTGGGGCCTTTCCACTTGTTGCATCCAATGACAGCACATCATTGCCCGAGAATCTTACGATAATGGGGATATCAATCAGACTGCCATAGCCTTCAAACAGATACTTGGATTGGAATTCTGCATTCATGCCTGCAGCATTGTCGTCTTGTGCCAGTTCTGCAGGATTGTCTGGGTTCTCAAGCCGCACAGGATCTTTGGTGGTGTATGAACCAAAGGCTGATAGAGTCTCTGTTTTTCCCGTTGATTTGTCTATTACGTATGTACTTTCGTGTGATGCAGAGTGGCTGTCGAAGGTGTTGACCATTGTGGTCTCACCTACGCCAAAGGCATTATGCACTTCTTGATCAAGCACACTGACAGCCTTCGTGCCACCAGCAGCCAGCAGAGTTACCTTCGCGAAATATCTCTTGCCGGGCTCGTAATATGTACCCTCGTCGGTATCTACGTCTGATGCCTTGCGCCAGTTTTCCTCGATAACGTCAGCTACTTCAACATTCTGAGCCGGGACTGCTTCGTCGCTCGAAATAGTATTGCCATCTCCGTCTGTATAGGTAATCTCCGTATCACCTGAATACGAATAATCCGGGTCTCTGCTATCAACGATAGTGGAGGTAACAGTGATTTTCTTCCAGTGGTATTTCTTTCTATCGGTATGGGCAGTCCTCTTATAGGTTCTTTCTACGATATAACCATCGAAGACAATGTCATTATAGTCAAAGTCCTTACGATTGCTTGCGTAGTCAGAGGCGAGGTCTTCACAGAACACACGGCCACTCTCTGTGATTTTGTCTTCAATTGCGAATTCGTATGTCCTAACGTTATCGTAATTGATGAATTCCTCAGTAGTCGTTACTGTTGTTGTTGTCAGGGTATATGTTCCTAATTCATATGTGATATCTTCAGATGTGGTTACAGGATCACTCACTTCACTGTCGTAGAAATTTTGTGGAATCTCATAGTCGTTCTCGCTAACAGCATTTTTGTCGTTGGAGGTTCCTTCAGCAATAGTCTCGGCGATAGCATCATTGTTGCCAGAATTACCAGTGTAGCCAGAGTTACCCGTGTTACCTGTATTACCACTTGACCCGCCAGAATTCCCATTGTTACCAGATGAGCCACCAGCATTTCCATTGTTGCCCGTGTTGTCCGTTGAGCTGCCAGAACTGCTTGATGGATTGTTCACAACTGTAGGAGCATTTTTGCTTTTGTCTATAGAGAATACCAAATTGTTGCAATCATAATTACCATACTGAGTATCTTCAAAACCAACTAAATAGGCCTTATTATCATTCTCAACAACAGCATGGTAGTTGCCGTCATGATTTAGTGATTTATTTGTATAGTATGTACGAGATTGGCCATTCTCGTTTGTGTTAGTAATATATAATCCAAATCTATATCCCTTAGGTACATTAATCTTAAATTTCTTGGCTCGGCATTTGGTAATCTCTCCATTCCAATTACCAGTAAGAGGATCAATACTATTGCCAGGTGCCCAACTGTTAAACCATGAGCCATTATAGAATTGGAATATTTGCTGGTATTGACTTGTGCTGAACATTTGAACAGTTGTTTTGTCTGCAGCAGTTTGTGTACTGGGGTCATAATAGTAGAAACCAATATAATAAGTAGAATAACCACAGCGGGTATAAACTAATGCAATCTCTATTTCTCCTTTGGAGAGAAACTCAAAATTATTGGTTTTATTACTTACACTACCACCTTCAGGCAATTTTTTAAGGATGGTATTATTGTAATCATTTTCATCCAGTTCTAGCCACTCTGAGGTTTCTTCGAAACCTCCAGACTGAGCGCGGGTAAATGCTCTGCCAAAGTCAGCTGTGGCAAGAGCCGACCTCGTAGATGCAACACTATTATCTCTGCTTAGTGCTGTAGATGGCTTGAATCCCCAGTTCTGGCTGCTGGAGATTTCTCCAAAGGCTTTTACGAAAGCCTTGCTGAATTCTTCCTTTTTCTTGGAGGCCGCATCGACATTGCCGGCAGACAGGTCTTCCTCATGGCAACTGACCAAAAATAGACCAGCTATCAGTGCCCATGCTCCACAAATCAAATACTTTTTCATTGCAAAAAAAACTTTAATAGACGTTACGTAACTAAATATACTAAATCGATTCGGCTGCAAATTTAAGCAAAATATCGATAACTTGTATCACTTTTAGAGTTAAAATCTGTAAAAGAGGCAAAAATATGCTCTAAGTATGCGAGATTTTTTGTAATTTTGGCCCGAAATAGGAATAATGATTATGAAGTATATCCGTAAAGCTATCATTATAGTCGGTAGTGTTGTCGTTGGCGGACAGATTCTACTGACAAATACCTCCTGTATGAAAAAGGAGCTATATGACCCTGAGATTGTAGACACAATCATGACGAAGGCCTCTCCTGTGGATAAGGTTGATGTGACTCACGACTGGGTGATGACTAAGCAAAGTGACCATGTCGTCAGCATCAATGTCAGTGTGAATGCGAAGAAGCTGCAGATATTGACTGAGGACCCCAGAGTGAGTAAAAATGCCGAGGTCGTGAATGAGGCGATTGCTAACGATGGCGATATTGTGACCATCAGGGCTACTTATCCGTTGATTCAGGAAAATCTGTATGCGGCATTGGTGGATGATGAGGGAACATATACTGTGATGCAGTTTGACCCAGCCAATATCAGGGTCGACTTTTCTTTCCCCTTATACTCGAAAGAGCATCTGACATATATCCCTCAGCCGCAGACCTATGTCTATGGGTATGAAGCCGAGTTCCCGGAACCAGGTGACTACGACTATAATGATATCGTGTTACATATTTCGAATGAGCGGGAGGACATGAATGTCGTTAAGCTGAATGTCACTCTGGCGGCTGTGGACTGTGACCATCAGTTGTCAGCAGCCATCAGGCTCATTGACTATGACTTTGAGGAAATAGACAGCGTCAAGACGGTAGGCGGCATTACCTTCAACGATGGGGTTCCGAGCCAGATACTGACGGTGATGACAGATAATGTGGAAGATCTGTTGCTGAAAGGGCAGCACGACGAGGCAGTAATCAATCTCTTTGCCGACGCCCATTGGGCCACAGGTGATAATCTGTCGGAGAACTATGGCGTGATTACCAGAAAGTGCTATAACGTGACAAAAGGTTCTGATTCAAAGAACCAGGTGATAGTACCTCGCACAATCTCATACCTTATATATTTTAAGGATGCATCAAAGCTGAAGAGTTTTTCGCTTGATTCGCTCGATCCTTTTATCATTACACCTTATAATGGTGGAAATTTTGAAGTGCATTTGAATGAATACCGTGATGCTCAGACACTTTTCTCCTATACTACGCATGATCTGAAGAACAAACACCTGCCTTGGGCCCTGAAAATTCCTACAGGACAATTCCGACATCCTTTGAAGGGGGTGAATATCGGATTCTATATCAAAGGAAAGTCGGCGTTGTTTGGAGCCTATTCAAGGAAAGATCATGCCTTTGGCAACTGGGCATCAGATCGTACGCTGGCCACAGACTGGTATCTCTATCCTCAGGAAAATAGCGTGTTCTGAGGCATCCATTAATATGTGACTGTCTTCTTTTCGGCGGGCTGAAGGTACCAGTCTGTTGCAGCTGTGGCGTTGCTCCCCCAAATGTTGAAGCGTGGATAAGACAACCCAATGTTCATTTTGTTGTTAGGCCAGAACCATTTGCCAGCATGATTTCCGCTGACAACGATGTAAGAGGGGGCTCCTTCAATAATATGTTCTGCGCCGGAGAACTGGTTCTCGGCATTATTGCTGTTGACAATGTAAAGTGAGAAGTCCTGTTTGTCAAGTTTGAAATCTGGTGAATTGAAAGTCAGCGTGTCCAATGCCCTGAAATTACGGTTCATGTTTGAGATATTGGCAGTACTTGTCGTTCCTATGGCAAGGTGTACTTCTTTTCCAAAATCTTCTGGATCAAGACCTTCTCCTTTTTTGATTTGTACTGTCGTGCTAAGGTTCGTTCCCACAGCAGTAATTTCTGCGATGGCTGAAAAAGTACCGTCGTTATTGTCCGTTGGCGTCGGAATACGGAAGACGACATCGTTATAGTTGAAATCGTGGTTGTTGTCTGCAATCTCAAAAGCATAATAGATGTAATTGGTGATGGGATCACTTTCATAGCTCTTGCTGAATGTGGCCTGGTAAGTATCGTAATCAGAACCGAAAACGGTGTAGGAAGGTCCGAGGGAATAGGTGCAGGTCTGACGGCTCTCATCAATACTTGCGGCACGTGGCTCCTGAGAGCTTGCCCAAAGGAAGTTGTATTTGTTGTTGTCGTCTATAGTCCATTGATAGTTAGAGACATCAATCATCTTACCGCCATAACCGTTGAACCAGTCGTAGAGCAGTTGTACTGAGTATTTGCCTGAGGAGGTGTTTGACAAAGTGCCTATACCATAATATTTGATGTCGCCTCCCCATTCTTGAAGGACACCTTCGTCAAAGATGGTGGGATAGTCTGCGGGTAGAACGAGCTCTACGTGGTCAAGCATATAGGTAGAAGCAGATTCTTCGGTAGTATGGCAGTAGTTGCAATTGTTGATCTTGAAAATGGCATTGGACTTGTAAGCACTGCCAGAAGGTCCCCAGACACCATAATTGTTTACCGTGATGTAGCCAAGACAGTTCAGATAGCTTTGATTGCCCATGAAAAGCACACTGCCGCTTTCACTCTCCCCGTTGAGGGTGAGAGCGCCACATTCGATATAGGCACCATCGTCCATCTGGGAATTCCTGCTAAGGATAATTCTGTTTGTAACTTGGATATGAGCTGCATTCTGTATTGCCAAAGCATTACCTTCTGCTTGAGAGAAATAGGCATATCCTTGATTAATGAAGATGCCCGCATCTTTGTTCTCACTGTTTTCACCGGAAAGACTCGTAATGGGGTCGTTAGTACGGCCAATGGTCCCGTCGTTGTAAAGGATGCCGCCATTAATGCTTAGATCTTGAACATTGATGGTGCCTGAATTATGGTGGTGCTCGCTAACTGCACTTGAAAGCTCCAATGCTCCTTCTCCTGTGATCTCGCCACCAGGCAGGATGTAAATGACACCAGGAGTACCGCTGCTGACAATAGGCGAGGTGGTGAGTTTAAACTCTTT
>JAEEGL012461973.1_pt1 | contig 12737 bp, 9 predicted proteins | sample 9134231 | NCBI WGS metagenome assembly JAEEGL01 (sample SAMN16246548, study PRJNA631951) | gut metagenome | biome: gut microbiome; feature: rumen; material: fiber-attached | host: Bos | place: Iran: Karaj | collected 2018-10 | reverse complement strand
GATAAGGCCTCCTCTTGAAGTGTTGATCAGGATAACGTCATTTTTCATCTTTTTGATAGTGTCGATATTGATCATATGATACGAATCATCTGTCAACGGACAGTGAAGAGAGATCAGATCGCTGCGCTCGTAAAGTTCGTCGAGAGATACATATTCGACAAAATCCTTGAGTGCCGGATTCTCGTAAATATCATATGCAATGACTTTCATTCCGAAGCCGTGACAGATGCGGCACATGCCCGCACCGATCTTACCGGTACCGACGATACCTGCGATCTTGCCATACATCTGGTGTCCGCGCAGTCCTTTTAATGTAAAATCGTTCTCACGGACTTTATTGTATGCCTTATGTATGTGGCGGTTAACGCTCATCGCCAGAGTCATGGCGTGCTCCGCTATGGACTCGGGTGAATATGCTGGAACGCGCTTCACAACTATTCCCAGTTCATGCGCCCTCTCAACGTCCACGTTGTTGTATCCGGCGCAACGCATCAGCACGGCCTTGACGCCGCACTCGGCAAGAACGTTCAGAGTATCGGCTCCGACATCAGCGCTTACAAATGCGCATATCGCATCGTAACCCTTGGAGAGCGTTGCGGTCCTAGGATCCAATTCGGGCTCGATATAATCCACCTGTATCTCGGGAAAATCAGCCTCACCTACGCGTGTAAAATACTTGATATCATAGTCTTTGGCAGCATATAAAAGCAGTTTCATTTTGATTCACCTCCGCATATGTTTACTATATCACAGTTGACGGTGTCGGGCACCGTTACAAACAGTTCAGGGATGTCGGGATAGTCGGCGAGATATCTGTCTTTAGTAGAGTCATCCTTGCAGAAAAAGGTCATGAGCAGGCTGAGCTGTTTGCCAAGATATTTCTCATTATCGGGATGCTCCGAAAAGATAAAATGATACTGTCTACAATGGACAAGATTATACGAAACGGCATCGGTGAGCGTGCACATTTCAAACCCTTCCAGGTCTTCGGTGATGAGCACATCGGGCTCCTGAGATTTGATATCGGCCATTATATTTCGCATATCTCCGGTCGCTCTGAATATGAAAAAGCACTTATCGCCGTGCGTCTCATACTGCGCCCTTATCTTCTCTTTATCTACATCAAATCTTCCGTTTTTCGGTGCTACTATCACAATATTCATATCATGTTTCCATCCATTCAATGCAGTGAATCTTGAAGGATATATTCCAGTTTAGTCCTGTAATCGAATTCCTGCTCCAGGATCGGTCTCGCATGTCCTGCTATCCGAGCCCTCTCATCTTCATGTTCCAGATACCATGCCGCTTTATCAACAGCCTCCTCGAGACTCGAGTACATGATGACATCCTCTCCGTCCGAAAAGTATTCGGCAAGTTCGGGCTGCCAGTTCGACATCAGTACTCCTCCGCATGCCAGAATATCCAGACTGCGAAGCGGTATGCCTGACACGATACTTCTAAGTGTCGGACACAGATTGATCCGGCTTGCCCTGAAAACATACGGCATCTGTGAATGATATTTCACCGGACCCATGAACTTAACCTTGCTCTCAAACGGATATTCCTTAGTTGAATAGAACCGCATGTCGCACATGCTTCCGAGTGTATCTATAAGTGTCACACGCTCCGCAAAAGTAATCTGCTTCTGTATCGCAAAAGCAAGACCTTTTCTGTTTAAAGTGTTCTCGCCACCGACAGAACCTCCGGTCCGTTCATTCAGCATCCTGTACTGCCCATTGATCTTATTCAGTATCTCATCCGATATCGATGGCGTCAGGATATCCGTTCCGTAGATTTCCATCTGAACCTGCAAAAGAGCTTCAATATATCCCTGAAGATACTTATCAAGAGGAGCGACCAATCCCTCTAGAGATGCATTGTAAAGTGAGCCGACAAAACTCACGTCACAGGAATACTTCTTATGAAGATCGCCGCCATTCGAGCCGGCAGAACCGCCATCCAGCATCGTCGATAGTCTCTTCATATTGACCGCCAGCGGACAGTGGAACACATTCTTGTGCCCCTTCTTCACATATCCTTCGACTTCCTGTCTGTCAAAAAGCCAAATCCTGTTGGTATCATAATCGAAGTATTCTTCCAATCCTTCTGCAAGAGGAGAATCGCAGCTCCACGACACATAAATCAGTCCATGCTCGTTCGCAAGCTTAGCGACCAGCGGAAAGAAGTTCACGCTGAAGATGATCTCAGGCTTGATCTCACGGACTTTAGCCTCAAATCTCTCACAGAAGAAATCATCCTCATATCGATTGTCGAAGTGGTAGTATACCGTTCTGACTTCATGCCCCATCTCTTTTAAAGTAGCGAGACAATCGTCATACAGGTAACTGCCCATGTCGTAAAAAAGTATCTTCATCTCAATTATCTTTTTTCCGGATCATATCCCGATCTCTTTTATCTGTCGTGCAAAAACTCCGAACTCTTCTTTGGTAAGCGGCGAAAAAAGGCTTTGCAGAATCAATGTATAGAACTCGTTAAGTGCCCCCTCTTTGATATATCTGTTTTCCCATATGAACGGGATATGTGTCTGGGTAAAGACGCATAACAACTGATACATGGAATAAGGCGGTGTCTCGAATCTGAGGGCTATAATCTTCCAAAAAGCCAGAGCACAGCTGTAAACAAATTCCAGCTCGATCTCCTCCCGATAATCATCGATAAGCCCACGTCTGATATATTCATTCCAAAGCTGCTCCTGCACGGTGAGCATATCGTAATGATAACCGCCTCCCGCAGAGAGGATTGTTGCATTGGGATTGATGAAATAATGATACAGTTTCCTGTCGGTCAGACATACATCGGATGCATACATATTGAGCAGGCCGCCCCAATATATGTCCTCATATGCAAGCCCCTCCGGAAAAGTGATCTCGTTTTCGATCAGAAAAGACCTGCGTATCAGTTTTGAGTAAACAGCGTAATCAAGCACCCTGTTTCTGACAAAAGATATCCGGTCGGAAACAGAATCAACGCGGATATGCTTATATTCCCATCCGTTGTCATCACTTATCCCGCGCTCCGCAAAAGAAAGACCAGCCCGCCCGTCATCACGATCATATCCGCATGTAACGATCTGAACATCTTCTTCAGTACGTGTCGAGATATCATACATGTGTTTCAGATAATCGGGTTCAACCCAGTCATCGGAATCAACATATGCTATCCATGTACCCGTCGCCTCATTAAGAGCAATATTTCTTGCTCTTCCCTGACGCCCGTTCTCGGATAAATGAATGACCCTGATAAGATCCGGATACTCGTCCCTGTATCTTTCCAATATGGATAACGTCCCGTCCGTGGAAAGATCATCGACGCATATGATCTCCATCTTATCCGTTCCCACGGTCTGAGCCAGAAGAGATTTAAGACATCTTTCAATATAATCCCCGACATTATAACAGGGTATTATTACGCTTATATCAGGCATGTTCATCCTCTTTGATCAGGAGTCTATATTCCGGATTTTCGAAGTATATCCATCATCTGTATAAAAACGGTTTTACCGACATATTTGTGGATCAGGCCAAACAGCAGTCTGTGTATTTCCGGTATGGAAGCATCATTCTGAAGAACGGCGCATGTCTGCTCAGGAACTTTGGCACGGGTGAGTTCCTGCAAAAACCTGAATACGGAATATGACGGCTCATCATATCTGAGAGCCAGGATCTTCAGCATGGCCAGATAACCGTTATACAGATATTCGTATTGCAATTCGGGCATATATTCATCACCGAATCCACGTGATATAAGCTGTGCCCACATAATCTCCTGAGTGGTGATGTGATCGACATGATAAGCTTCGTTTTTCTTAAGAACTATCGATCCGGGATTGACATAGTAGTGGTACATGATCCTGTCAACACGTCCGGCACGCTCAACCATCATGTTTACAAGATTTCCCCATACTATATCTTCATAGGCCAGCAGTTCGGGGAATGCAATATCATTATCCGTAAGAAAAGACTTCCGAATAAGCTTTCCCCACGCATATAGTTTAAGCGGCTGTGTACGGAAAAAGCTTTTTCTGGACTGTATTGAATCAATCTTATACAGTGTCAGATCATTCCTGTAGATAGTGTCTGTTTCCGTGTCCGACACTGAATCGATATTTATATATTCAAGTCCGGGAGCAGCATCTCTCTTATCGAGACATGACACGATCTGCAGATCATTATCCGAAGCAGTCTTGTGCAACACGCTTAAGTATTCTCTCTCGATCCAGTCATCAGCATCAATGAATGCTATCCATTCACCTGTCGCATACTCCATACCGATATTACGCGCTCTGCCCAGATGCCCGTTCATCTCACAGTCGATCACGCATATATTATCCGGATATCTGCTCTCCCATTCCTTTAACAGATCAAGAGTCGAGTCGGTCGATGCATCATTTACGCATATTATCTCAACACACTCCGCGGGATAGGTCTGATCGACCACGGATTGCAGACATCTGTCCAGATATTTCTCTGCATTATAGCAGGGGATGATCACGCTGATCTTATCGCTCATTACCGTCACTTGATCCTGTCTTTTAACCTGTCAACGAACCGTTTCATGGAATCATCCATGACCTCATTGGTATGCGTAACTTCTTCTTCTGTTGCCAGGCGCTGTCTTCCCGCTTCACTTCTCTTGAAGTTCAGTCGCCTGCTCTTGTATTCCTCTTCGGATTTAACGTAATAATGATTGAGTCTGAGAATATCTCCTATTGAATCATAGAAAAAAGGCCCCGGGATCAGAGATCCGTGTTCGCTTATGCACCAGAAACCGCTCTCATATATGGCAAAATGAGGATTGACGAACTGCTTTACAGCCAGGGGCTTACATATGGTCTTAATATGGCTGTTGACCATAAGGCCATCCAGCCCGCGGTGATCATATTCTTCTATTACGAGCCCCTCTGCAGGAGTCGCATGTCCCGAAGTACCGAATATTCTCCAGTTAACGCCTATTCCGCCTGCCGCACATGAACCCACGGCTTTAAAAGGAGTTTCCTCATAGGATCTGAATATATATTCGATGGCATCTATCGCGCTGTCATGTTTCATCGGAGTAAGAAACTCATCCGTATCGATCAGAGCAAGATATCTCGTATTGTACCGCGCGCGTTTCAGGGCATCGTTATATACACTTATCTGAGTGGGCAGATAGTCACCCTCCACCTGTGTAAGTTCAACCACGCCTTTATCTATGTATGGACGCAGCACCTCCATGGAACCGTCAGTGCTTCCGTGATCATATATATAGAAATGATCCGCTCCCATCATAAGATGGTATTCGATCCATTCTTTCAGATATCGTTCTTCATTCCGCTCGATGAGGGCGATGGAAAGCTTCCTTTCTTCCCTGACAAACACTTCATCAAACAGCCCTGCCATAGAAGCGAGTTTATTTCTGATACTTTCTAAAGCATCCGTCCCACCTTCAACAGCCTGATACAGCAGTTCGCATATCTCCTCAAAAGCTCCTACTATCTTATCCGCATCAACCAGCCAGTCATCTTCCATAGCAGTGCATGTATCGATCACCGCCTGCTGGTATGCAGCCAGAGCCTCCTGATTTTCAGTATCCGAAGACATCTTACCAATCTCGCGGCTTAGAAATTCCAGTTTCTCACAGTATTCTTTTTTCAGGGAATCATAATACTCCGGAAGCATATATCTCTCCCAACAATCCATCTATCAGCGCTGTTGTTTTAAAGGCTCCTGCCTCACTTAAGTGATCTGCATCTCTAAAGTCATCATCCGTAAACAGTCCACGATCAGCATTCATATCACTGAAATGCAACGGATACGGAATCTCTTCCATTACACTTATCAATTCATCCATATAACTGCCATCGATGAGTTCCATATAGTTTGATGAATGCGGATACATAGCCAAAACAGGTACTATGCTGTTCTCAACACATATCTTACATATATCTGTAAGTATACCGACGTTTTCTTTGAATGTTTCTGTATATTTCTTCAGTTTGTTATGACTCGCAGTTCTTTTCCCCGCAGCGGTTTTTTTAACCTCCTCAGGCATACTTATCCATGAACTGTATCCACTCCAGGTATCGGCAAAATCCCTGTCCGCCCTCATTACGGTCCCGTAGTATCTGTATCCGTTTTCTTTGATCAGTTCACGCGTCCACTTATCGGCAAAAGCAAGAAATTCCGGCTCTCTGAATAACTCATACGAAGTGTTAAAGCATCTGGCAGGATCAAATTCCAAGTCCTTATCCTTATGGTGCGAAACTCCATATACTCTGTAGAGAGTTCTCGGAATGGTGATCGATTCACGGCTCTGCATGGACAGATCGTGATATAGTATGTAACATCCTCCGGAGAAGATAAAAACATCCGGCTTTTTAATCTCACTTATGTATCGCTTCAGAACTTCTCTGATATAGTACAGATCCTGGGAACTGATCGAGAGATTAACGGCATTATACTCCGAGACATCCTCCCTGAAACCGTCCATCATGTATGAGGATCCGCACATCACCACATCAGGTTTGGTATCATGGCACAGTTTCCATTTCTCATCCAGGAAACAGTAATCATAATTATCAAATGCATAGGTGAGCAGCAGTGTCTTTATTTCATCAAAAAATTTTTGTTCAAACAATCGATTCATATATTCCCGTCATCGGTCTCAATAGTGTATTCATGCAATAAAATATCGTCCAGGATCCCCGCACCGATCCAACCGTTTCGGTCAAAATACCGGCTTTCATCTATGATCCGATAAGGGTTGGCTTCGCGGATCACTGATATCAATTCCTTCTCTGAATGAATAGATATATCCGTTCTGTCACAGATGTTTATTACTTCATTTCCTTCGGTTCCGGTGATCCTGATATGATTCTTTTCTTCAACAGGCTGTCCTTCTCCCGCCATATAACCATATATCGTAAGATCGCCGTAGGAGGTCCTTTTGTTATATTCGTTTCTTCTGTTCAGTTTATAGAAAAGTGAATCTTTATTCAGCGCTTCAACATCCGCAAGTGACGCTGCCTGATTTACGGTAAGCTGCAGATCATATACGGCAGGAGGGCTTGCAGGGATCGCATCTATTTGATCCTTTATCTCCTCAAAGTGCCTGTAACCTGCATCCATACAATAATCCACAACGAAGTAATCTATGAGTTCATCTGCCTGCTCCCAGTATATCCACAGGGATTCCATCAAAAACTGCATCGCGGGATTCCCTTTTTCTGATACCAGAAGAGACAGAGTCCATCTGCCGCGCTGAAGATCCATCTGCCATAAAGGAGGTCTGAATGCTATAGAGTATAGACCGCTCGTTAATATGTCATCCGGGATCTTGTGGGATACAAAGTAAGTCGCATCGATCCACATCCCGCCATACCGATACAGCAGTTCCGCTCTCAATATATCCGACAGATGCGTATAGGTTATGATCTCACGATTGAACTTATCTATCACGGAATCCGTGAACGTGACATACTCGCTCCAATTGTCCATCGTGATCAGTATGATCCGTGCATATTCCGGAAGACTCTTTTGTAACGAGTCGATACAGACCTTAACCATCTCGGGAGCCTGATCCAATCCCTGCCACCAGCATATCCATACGGGAGTCTTACCATCGAACCCTTTATCATAAGGGTTGTCCCCGGCAAAAGAATCAGTAAATCCAGTCTGTTTTCTTAAGTTAATATATTCCCCGAGAAGAGAATCCATGCACTTCTGAACTACACGAATCCTTTCGTAACCGTTGTTCCATACCTCAGGATTCTCTTTGGAAAGCATCTCGCCTTTTACTTTCAGAGACCGATAAGATATCCAGGATTTAAGGAGGCATGCTATATCCGTCAGATCCGTGCTGTCACCAAGTACATCCTGCGCTATATGAAAGAATTCTTTAAGCAGATCACATCGGGATATGGCGGCACCGCCATCAAAAATTCTGTGTGAATTAATGACCTTATCATAGTATTCACTCAGGAAACCATATGACCGGTCTATCTTTTGCAGGATCGCATCTGTTCCCGCGACTTTCCCGCAAAGATCCTTAACTTTCCCCTCCACATTTCCCTCAAAAGGAAGGATCATATCAAATCGCTTCATCACATTTTCTATGTGATCAGCCGAAAGAGGAAGATTACTGCGGACCAGAAACCTGTTTCCGAAATACAGGCCTATAACATCGGTGTCATTGACATTATCAAGCAACGCAATGACTTCCGACAATGCGCCGTTATATCTGAAATATTCATATACAGGGTCTTCTTTATACTCGGGGGTCCCTGCAGATTTAAGAGAATAGATCTTGATCATTATCTGTATATAAGGATTCTATCGGCTTCTTTCCGCGGTACAGTTCGTGAGTACACTCACGGATTTCGCTTATCATCAGTCTGCAATCTTCAATCTGCTGCGTAGAAAAATCATTAGCCAATATGTCTTTTATCCGTCCGATAAGAGTGATGGCATGCACTTTTTCGCTGAAATCAGACAGAATTATGTTTCTTAGATTATCAAAAAGACTTGAGATCCCGCGTGCCAGTTCTACGCTTGCCTGACCTGTGGGATCTGAGGCCATGGCAGTGATCGCTCTGTCGCAGACATCTATGATCTCATCACACTGCTTATCATGCTCCAGATGCTTATCTGCTGTTCGGTCTATATACTCAAGCAATCTGTCGTCAGGATTTGCTTTAAGGTACTCAAGAAGGATTTCCTGCTGTTCCCTGTATACGGGATATGGATGTGATACTCCATCTCCACGAATGATCTGCATATAATCACCATATTCCGACCTGAGAACTTCATCGTAATTACCGGGTACGGGTATGATTATGTTCTCAAACGGCAAATATACGGTTTCCTTAAACCACTCGGGCTTAAACCTGTATCGGTCGTATGAAGCCCACCCGGACATGTATGCTACATCCTTGGAAGTATTAGGATCACATGCAGTATACAGATCATTAAGGATCAGTGACAGTCTGTGTGTCAGATTTCTGCACTTTCTTAAGTCGACGGAGTATTTCTGCTCTATTTGACGGATCTGATACATATATTCTGCAGAATCTGTCTTTCCGTTATCGACCATCCCTATGATCTTCTTGATCAGTCTGACCTGTTCTTTTCGTTCCCTTTCGTCAGCCTCATCTTCATACACCCCATCTATAGGATAAATATCGATCCCGGATGTATATGGGCACCCGTAAAATTCCGCCAAAAAAGACTGGTCAAACTGTATACGATCATTATTTACGACACGTCCGAACGGGTCATCATATTCCACATCCGATCCGACATCAAATACCCTGTATGATCCGGGAAGCTCGTCCGGAGCATACTTCATGAACGCTTTGTAATCCTTCCTGAGCATCATGATGTCCATATCATCATCCCAGGGAACATACCCCATATGTCTGACTGCGCCCAAAAGGGTTCCGAAATTGGCAAACCACCGAATGTCGTGCCTTTTACATACTGCGTCAATCTCCGAAAGGACTCTGATCTGTACAGCCCAGTAACGCTTAGTCATCTCCGCGATCCTGAAGCCCTCCCTGGTCTCATGCAGAAAAAAAGAATCATCAAAAACAGGCTTTATCTCATGTGTTTCAGTCATATTCTTAATACTCATCTGATCAACTTCTCTATCCAGGCTCCGAACAGACTGTATTCATCCGCCATGTGAACGTTTATGCCGTTCTGACCGATCAGTATCTCTAATATTTCCATGTATTGATCTGCGGATGCAACACTGTCTGCGATCTGAAAATATGCATATTGCTGCCCTTTGCGGGTTACCACACCGTTCGAGGGCAAAGCAGGAGTACTGCTTCTTTTGGACTCTCCTCTGAGATAAACTCTTTCACCTGATAATCTCTCTCTTGTATTTATTATCAGAGCAGCCTTACCTGCCATTGAATGGTGATCAAGATATTCGAATGCGCTGAATTTATTGTCTTCATCCGTTGAGGAAGCTATGATCACTTCAATGTTTTTACCACGCTTCAAACATTTATCTGTAGGAAGTCCTATCTGAGCGATCATTTCGTCGGCCAGCTCGTCTACAAGTTTACGGGCTGCTGCGATTTCTTCATCGGTCAGCTTAACTTCGTTGCTGTCGAGAAGCTGTCTGAGCAGATAATATTTCTCTCTCCAATTCAGGAACTCATCGCTGCCGATATTGTCAATCCAACTAAGAGCGTCTTCTCCTATACCCTCTTCCCACCATTTTCCGGTTCTCATCAACGGAATATACAGACCATGTTTGGACAGATTCCATATCTCGATATCCTGATGATATTTCACCTGATCACGTATCTGACCGGAATATAACAGAAAATTGACCGCAGAATACACCATACTGCCATCATTGGATCTGGCCATGGGAAGTGTTTCGGTCTCGGGATCGTCCTGGTCATTCATTCCCTTGGAATAACGAACTCCTCCGGGATATGCAAGATCCATTCCCATAACATATACCCGTTCCGCTCCCATAAGACAAGCTGCTTCTATAGCCATACTGGTTACGGTTCCTCCGCTGTTCCATACCGGGTATTCTATATCAGGTTCTGTCTCATCCCCGGCCTGAGCCATTAGATATAAGGGACCTCTGTATGACTTTATGAATTTCCAGTAAGTCTGCGCATGGGCAATCAGAGGAATACCCTCTGTAAAGGCTTCATGACCTTTAACATGCGGATAAATGGATTTATATGGATCACATACTATTATAAGATCCGGCCTAATATCCTCTCTCTCCAGCCTTGGTATTACAGTACTTACAGCTATAATAGTCCTCTTCCCCACGCTGTTTCTGAGGAAGTCAATATTCTCATCAAAGGATGGACCGGCAGCGACCACAAGCCATTCAGCTTTAAGTATGTCTGAAGGAATATCCAAATGGGTCTGCCGAATCAATTCGCGATTAAACGATCTGTTGATACTCCATATCTGTTCGGATACTATAGCGGTGCGATAGATGGCAAACCATGAATCCAACCGGTCACCATATTCGCTTTGTACCATACTCTGAAAATATCCTGACGGAAAAGCATCATATTTGTGATCGCCTGATATGAGAGAAGTGTACTCATTCACCAGGGCTGCAAAGTCAGGGAATAACTGTATATCCAACATATCTTCATCTATCAGATCGATCGGCCCAAACAGGTGAGCATATTCAACCATCTCGCTCTTATATTCGCATATATGTACTTTTACAGATCCGTTAGAAATTTTCCACATCTGATATGGAAGATAACCTAATCCACATCCGAAGAAATAGAAATCTTTCTGACCCACCTTATACAGATTATTAGCCAGTAGATATGCTTCGTTCATCGGATCGTAGGCGGAGTGCAGATACATCCCGGATTCTATGCATTTCAGAGATACGAATCCTGAAGGAGTGCCGCATATACTCCAATACCCATCGTCCACATCTATGGATCTGTATCTCTCCAGATATCTCATCATACCGGGAATAAGTCTGTCCTGAAGAACATACTGCATATATCCATCATTATCAAAGGATTCTCTGGCAAGAGTGGCAGCATTCATGATCGTTGTGGCAAGTTCACGATCTTCCACCGAGATCCTGTTGCACAGAGACACGATTCTTTCAGTTGTCTCATTCCATAGCATTATGACAGAATGCTTATCGGTAATCGCATACAAATCAACAAGTTCCCTGAGATCCTCGCAGATCATTGCCTCCTCGAATATCTCTCTATAACTCTCTTCCACTTTATGTATAATCCTTTCAGGAAAGTATTAGAAACACACTAAATACAGTATACCATAGTTTAGAGTTGATCAGATTTTCATAAAAAAAGAGGAAGCCACTTTTGTGACTTCCTCTTAGTATAAACTCTATTGGGTACGATCTGATTATCCGAGCAGTGACAGAACACCCTGATTACTCTGATTAGCCTGTGACAACATCGACTGACCTGCTTGTGCCAGAATGTTGCTGTTCGAATATTTAACCATTTCTGTAGCCATATCGGTATCACGGATCTGGCTCTCAGCAGCGGTTGTATTCTCAACGATGTTATCAAGGTTCTTGATCGTATGCTCAAGTCTGTTCTGAACTGCACCAAGTTTAGATCTCTGGCTGTTAAGGACGGAGATAGCAGACTTAATGGTACTGATAGCTGCTGCAGCCTTGGACTGAGTCGCTACGCTGACAGATGCAACACCAAGTCCCGATGCCTTCATCTTCTTGATATCGATTGTAATATACTGGCCCTTTTCTGCACCAACCTGAAGCAGTTTTCCTGAGAAAGAACCATCGAGAAGATTCTGCTGGTTGAATGTGGTGGTGGAAGCTACACGATCGATCTCACTTATGAGAGCCTGAACTTCCATGTTGATGTAATCCTGATCTTCTGTGGTATTGGTATCGTTTGCAGCCTTGGTTGCAAGTTCGTTCATTCTCTGAAGCATATCATGTACTTCATTGAGGGCACCTTCTGCTGTCTGTACGCAGGAAATACCATCCTGTGCATTTGCGGAAGCCTGTGTAAGGCCTCTGATCTGGCGTCTCATCTTCTCGGATATTGCAAGGCCTGCTGCATCATCTGCTGCACGGTTTACTTTGTAACCGGATGAGAGCTTCTCTGTAGTCTTGGAAAGTGAATTAGTTGTCAGACCAAGCATTCTGTTTGAGTTCATTGCTGTAAGATTGTGCTGTACTACCATATTATTTTCCTCCTTGAAGGTGGAGCGTCCCTGCTT
>JAEEGL016269885.1_pt1 | contig 12738 bp, 13 predicted proteins | sample 9134231 | NCBI WGS metagenome assembly JAEEGL01 (sample SAMN16246548, study PRJNA631951) | gut metagenome | biome: gut microbiome; feature: rumen; material: fiber-attached | host: Bos | place: Iran: Karaj | collected 2018-10 | reverse complement strand
TATATTAAAAACTGGGCAAAACTATAGTCAATCTATCTCTGATTAGTGCTTAAATCAGTGAATATTTTAAAACTTTATCATAGATATAGTTTTTTCGTCGTGGACTTTAAGAAAAAAATACTTGATAATTGTAGGTATGAAGAAAGAAATAAAAATTATAGCGATAGTCTGCTTTTCTTTAATAATGGCCGCTTTAGGGACCGCAATCATTAGTGATGCTATTATAGTGGGTCAATCTATTTTAGGTTTTATATTAGCCTTAGTAGTCGCGGTTGTGGCCTTTATCGTTGGTGTCTTCCTCATGATTATTAGCTGCATACTGATATTTGGTATATATCTTTTAGAGAATGATGGCTTTTGGCCCATTACTTGGGCAGAAAGCGCTTTTAAAGATGTGATGAAAGACTATCAAGTAACACAAGCACAGATTGACACTCTTATTACTATAAGGCTTGTGTTACTTGTTATATGCATATCAGTCTTTATTATGTCCATCATAGTCGTAAGACATGTTAAGAAAATAAAGAAACAAGATAAGACTATTAATGGAAAACCAACATCAGGATTTGGTAAAGCCTCATTAGTGTTATCTATATTGGGCACTATTGCGTGTTTAGGCGTTTTAGCAGTACTAACAATCATGAGGTAATAGTGATGGCAGATTTAACTGAGTTCTATATCCGTATGTCCATAAATGAACTAGTGGAATACATCACTGGAAGAAAAATAATAGACAATGAACAAGAATGTGCAAGAGTGTTAATGAAAACGGATGGCATTGTTTATGACTATTCTGACGACGAGGCTATGGAACTGTTTGAAAGGTTTGACACAGAAGAATTAACATGTGAACAAATGTCATATCACATCTCTCTTCTTTTTACTCTAGCGCTGCACGTTGAAGCGAATAGTTTAGAATCACTAAGCAGATCAAAACGACGACTGATTAATTATTTCCGTATTGAACACGCTGATATCTATCTTGATGCGCCTTTACCAATAGAAACAATCAAGACAATAGAAACATTCTTTGAAGGACAAGTTGCTACTTGTTAAGTGCCACATAAGTGGCATTTTTTTGTGTATTGACCAAACTTTTTAAAAGTCATATATAATAAAAGTGAGGACACAACAAAATAATGTAAAACTACTAGAAATCTACATTTAATATATTTTTACTGTCCTCACCCACCGCTTCGCCTCCTTTCTTACATATTCGTTGGCTCTCGGTGGGTTTTTCTTGCCTAAATAGGCCAAAAGTCTTTTCCAACACAGCCACATGTATATATGATTGTTTCAAAGTTTTAAAAATTTTTAAAAAGCATGGTTAAAAGCTTTAACTATTAACGAGCACACAAATCTTTGATAAAATAATTTTGCGGTCTAGTGAAACTGACAGCTTTCCTAGAAAGCCGATTAACCAATCTTCTGTAATGCTATTATGAGGATTACCCCTTGAGGTTCATAGCAGTAGGTCGTCCTACAGTTAATCACATGCTTTTGCTAGATTGCCTATAAAACAGGAGGTTTAGACATTTTTTCTGCGTATAGGAAAAATGAAAAGAAAAAACATGGAATTAAACAGAGAAACTGCTATGAGGCTCTGGAATAAGGCTTTTGGCAAACAAACCAAAGGTGTTGATTTTGCCTTCCGAGCAATTGCCAAAGGCGCTTACGGAGATAGGAATAGCGATTATGGTTGGAATGTAGACCACATTTTGCCAGTGAGTCAAGGTGGAAAAACAAACGATTCCAACTTAATTATTACTCACATTAAAACCAACGATGAAAAAGCGGACAAATTCCCTTGCTTCACGGCAAATGGAAATAAGTACGAAATTATCAAAGTTCAAAATCACTACGAGATTCGCTTGTTGGACAAAAACAAGAAAAAGAAAGCCGCCACTGATGATGATGTGAATTTTTTTGATTCAGCAGATGGCGTTAGATTTTTCAAAAAACTAACAGGCGCTCAGAACGAGTCACGTTTTGTTGGCTCGGTTTTAATTAGGCTCAACAATCTTAAAAACACAGCGGTTGTAGATTTTATCGAACAATTCTTAGACAAAGAAAACATAGCTTATTCTTTGAAAAGGAATTATTACAACAGTGAAACGAGGATTGTTGCCAAGAATTACAACATGCCACGGAAAGATGATATAAGTGTTCTTTTAGATAAATGCATCTTATTGAATACATATTTATCACACTATTTTGCTAAAGGACGTTATATTGACGATTATGATATACGCTTCCGTGTAGATTATTATCAGGAAAAAGAAGAAATGTATATAAAGGATCAAGGCTTGGATTTGACTGAAGCACATTCTGGAGCACCTTATGTACTTTTCAGAACAACGGGAACACCATACAAGAATTCTTTGCTCATTAATAATCTTGTTGTAAGAAACACTGAAGCTAGTGAAAAAGTTGAATTAAGTCCTAATAACGAATGGGTCGAATATAACTATATATACACCAATCTTGCTAAAGGACTAGAACAGGAGGTAAGCAGATAACGTAACCGTTTAAGCCTCCGATTTATGGTTGAGTGAAGGACGACATTCACTCTACTTATTGTCTATACACGTTATTTTTCTTATCGAACTAGCTTATTATTAATATTTCTATAATACACATTCATTAACTATCTCCAGAGCAATAATGGAGATTTTTAATTACAAAAAATAATTTTAAATATCCCTCCCTTTATATATTCCCTTCCCCCCTCTTTATGAGAGGGGAGGGATATATAAAATTATTCCAAAAAATCGCTTGTTTTTCCCAACAAAAACCATATATTGAAGGTATAAGGAGGTAATTAAAATGATCGCTGAAATGGTTCAATGTCTACTGTCGGGGATGTATGCTGGATTTATGGCTTTTTTGAAAATACTCCCTATATTTGATGAATTAGGAAATCTCAAAATCGAAATAATTGCCGCCATTCTAGGCATACCAGTTGCTGTTATTTCTGGTGTTTTCATTACGATTAAACTAATTAAAAAATAAGAAATTAGAAGATTATAAAATCTTTATATCCGTCTTTTATATAAAGGAAACATGGTTTACTATGTAAATATGAAAAAGATTCCATACAAGGTTAGAGTATTAATCGCTGTTTTATGCTTTATCACAGCCTTAGAAGGATTATTTGCGGTTGGTTACCTATATTATATTTCTGCACCAGTTGTAGGATTGGTGGGGACTTCTTTAACTATCGTTGTTTGTATAATTGCAGGCATCATTTTTGCACCTACTCATAAACCTGATGGCACTCCAGTTGTATCAGAGAAAAAGCCAAAACCAAAATCAAAACCAAGCTACACGGTATATAACAAACCAACAAATTATGTAAAATCTCTAGAAGATGAAATAGAAAATGTAGAGGAAGAAGAGGAAGATGAAATCTTAGCCATGGAAATGCTAGATGATGTCCTTAATGATTAGGAGATAATATGGATAAGTTTGTGGATTTTCTTGATTACTTAAAAAGAGAACAAAGAGATGATTTTTATATTGATTTATCAGAAATAGAAAGAATCATAGGTCAACAACTTTCAAACTCTGCATATGTTCATTCAGCATATTGGTATGCGGATGGTGTACATAGATTTGCTGTGCAAATATATGAATGTGGTTTCAAAGTGTCTCCTGACTTAAAAAATAAAAGAATTAGACTTGTAAGAATCGGATCTACTTATGAAAGACCTGTTATTACAACACAAAGGGTGGAAAGAAACTCTGAAAGACTAAATCCACACCTTATACAAACAGAAGAAATAATGATGCATCTCCAAGAAAAGGGAACAATGACGCATAGGGAATTATCAATCGCAATGTATGGCGATGGCAATCATATGGGTAATATTAACGAAATGCTTCAATCACTCGTTAGAAAAGGAAAAGTCTATAGAATAGGAAACAGGCCATCATATTATTCATTAAATCCAGATGTTGTTATTTCAGAAAAGAGCAAAGAGGAAAGGGTGATAAGACAATATCAGCCGGCACAGAAGGCTCATTTACCAAAACCATCAGAGGAAATATTGGAGAAGTATTTATCCCGTTGGGACTCGCTTGAAGATTATTCCGCTCAAGAAAGTGCGATTGATAGATTGTTCCTTGGTGAGTTTAATTCTAACGACAATCTAGAGCACATCCTCATTAAATGTAGTGTTTTAAATGACTTTTATAGCACAAACATCTTTAAAATTTATCCAGTTGCTAAACATATCTTGTCACTAAACATCGATGAAAGACTAGAAGCTGGCGATCCAACTCTTGTTGATGAAATAGCGAGAGTGGACTTTAATGGCGAAGAAAAGTTCTTCTATTCTTTTGCTTCTAAATACTGCTCTCACCACAATCCGCTAGAATATCCAATCTACGATTCATATGTCCGTAAGGTACTTAATTACTATAAAAAGGCTGATGGATTTTTCTCTTTTGGAGAGGAAGATTTAAAGAACTATCCAAAATTCAAAGAAATCCTTATTCGCTTTAGAGATTTCTATAAACTCAACAAATACAATCTTAAAGAATTAGATAAGTATCTATGGCAATTTGGCAAAGAACACTTTCCTAATAAGTATTAATAAAGCATTGATTTGTCCGACACTTATATCAATAAAGAAGCTCCAACCAATTCCAGAAAAATGAGAGTGCATGGCTTTAACCATAAATTAACGCTTTCTAAATTCATTAACTTGGTGTTTCTGTAATAAGCTTTTTTGGACGAAAATGGTAATAAAATCGATTTTGATTAGTTTATTCTTTTTTAAAAGTCAGTAAGCTTTTTACTTTAAGCTTCATACTATTTTATTTCTAACTTCTTTTTGTTTACTAACTAACAAGCATTAAAGAATTCATTTTTTCTATCATAAGTCTTTTTCTTATTCAGAAAACCAAAAAAAATCTGGCTCTTTATTTGGCTAATAAATATAATAATGAAGAAACGATTAAATTATGGAAAAAATAAAATTAGCAACCGTCTTTAGCGGAATAGGCTCTATAGAACACGCTATGATGAGATTGAACATCCCTCATGAGATTGTTTTTGCTTGTGATGTTGATAAATATTGCAAGCAAAGTTATTTTGCAAATTACGAAATTACGGAAGATAAATGGTTTTGGGATATTAATGAGCTCGACGGAAAACGGTTCGAGAATAAAGTTGATCTTTTTGTTGGCGGAAGTCCATGCCAATCCTTTTCCATGGTTGGAAAAAGAAAAGGTTTAGAAGATAAGAGAGGAATCTTGATTTTTGAATTTATTAGATTAGTTACAGAAATAAAACCAAAAGTTTTCATTTTTGAAAACGTTAGAGGATTGTTAAATCATGATGGTGGAAAGACTTTTCAATGTGTCTTAGAAGAATTTGAAGCCACTGGATACACAATTAAGTATAAAATTCTCAATTCAAAAGACTATGGAATCCCTCAAAATAGAGAAAGACTGTTTTTGGTCGGCATAAAAGATTCAGAACATAAGTTCGAATTTCCACATCCTTTGCCTCTCAAGATAAAAGTAAAAGATTTACTCGAAGATACGCCAAATCCTAAATATTTTTTACCTCCTAAGGGAATTGCGTTTGTCACAGACCCTGCCAATTTAAAAAAATCCTATACCCAGATTAATGGCGACATAGCTTTGTGTGAAACTCGCAACCAACAATTCAACTGGCATGGTGATTTCGTTATGGAAGAGCCAAAGGAAATAGATGAAAAATATTTTTTATCAGAGTCTGTAAAAAAATACGTGTTGGCTGAGGGTACAAAAAATTTTCACACTAGACCAGCTACAGATTTAGATGTTGCAAGGCCTCTTTTGTCGACGATGGCGAAAATGCATCGAGCTGGCGTCGACAACTATTTCACATATGGTCCAAGAATTAGAAAATTGACACCGAGGGAATGCTTGAGACTAATGGGATTTGATGACAGATTTAAAATCGTTTGTAGTGATACACAAATGTACAAGCAGGCTGGCAACAGCATAGTTTCTAATATTTTTATTGAGCTCTTAAAAGTTTTGTACAACATCTAGATATCTTTGGTATACTTTTCATATGGTCACAAAAGATATATTAGGTGTCACTTTTGAAGTAATAGACGCTAAAGAGATGATTACTTTAGCTGATTCTTTTGTTATGAACAAAATTGGAACTGGTCACGGAGAAGGAAAACTTTATGTCGGCCAATACAATGAGGATACTAGGAATTTTTGGGACGATTTTGTAAGGCCTAGCAATAAGTGCTTTATGTTAAAACAGGATATGAATTCTTTTTTGAAAGATGCTTCATTTGAATTTTTAAGTCCCTCCCAGCCATATCAGAATCCTAGACGACTATCTTCTAAGTACACCGAGCTTCTGTCCTTGGTGGCGAGATTACCAAATGATTTTTTATTTTTTAATGTCTACAGATCGGCCATCACTCCTCCTAGGGTTTATATTAATTCAGGTGATGATATCTACAGATTAATTAGAGAAATGGGCATACCAAATATTTCATATTTATCAATATTGAAATTAAGACGTCTGTCAGACGGAGAAACATTATATTATTTTCGGCAATTTATTGAATACTCCCCAGAAGTTTTAGCTGAGCAGGAATCCTCAGAAGAAGAGCAAGAGGAGACTGTGAAAAACGATCAATCGATTTCAAAAACTGAAAGAGATTCGATTGTAAGGGCTAGAATAGGACAAGGAGAATTTAGAGAAAAACTTCTTCTAGATTGTCCGTTTTGCCCAATTACTTTGGTTAATGATGAAAGACTTCTTATTGCATCCCATATTAAACCATGGGCTGCACCAGGAATTACCAATTCAGAAAGAATCGATCCTAAAAACGGTCTAGCTTTGACACCAACCTATGACAAGTTATTTGACAAAGGTTTTATTTCTTTCACTGATGATAAAAAAATGATGGTTTCCCCTTGGCTATCACCAATGAATCAAAAGAGATTAGGAATCTATGACGGTAAACCTGTCCCACATTTGCCGCTTGACAGCAAAAGAAAGGCATACATGGTTTATCACAGAGATCATATTTTTAAACAATAAACAAATATGTATTAACGGCATAATATGAAAAAAGAAACTATTAAACGTATTCGCGATTTTACTATAGATAGAGATTGGGATCAATTTCATAGCCCTGCTAATTTAGCTAAATCTATTAGCATCGAGGCTAATGAGCTTTTGGAATGCTTTCAATGGGATGAAAAAAACTATAACATCGCTGATGTTAAAGAAGAACTTGCTGATGTCATAGTGTATTGCCAAAACATGTTGGACAAACTCGGCTTAGATGCTGATGAAATAGTTAACGCCAAAATGGATAAAAACGAAAAGAAATATCCAGTGGAGAAAGCTAAGGGAAAAGCAGACAAATACAACAAACTATGATTATCTATAAAAACAGTATCGCTAATTTTCATAGAGACGTCTTCCAAGGTGTAATTGCGAACAAATTGGAAGAACTCTTTTTAGAACACAATATTGGTAAAGAATCACGTGGTGAATATAGAAGTTGGAACAATTCATTAGAAGTAGTGTCCTCTACTCTTAAATATTCAAATGTAGCTGAAGACTTACAAGTCGCTATTGAGTATCAAATACCACTCACATCTAAACGTGTTGATTTTCTTGTTTCTGGACTAGATGAAAACAATAGAGAAACAGTAGTGGCTATTGAACTTAAGCAATGGGATAAAGTTGAAAAGACTAGTTTAGAGAATTGTGTTAAAACAGTAGTGGATGGTGTTAATGGTGTTAGACCACACCCATCACAACAAATACTCTCATATTGTCAATTAATCAGTAATTTCAATGTAAGTGTGCAAGAAGACAATATTAATCTAGTGCCATGTGCCTTCCTTCATAATTATCCAAATGAAGATAAATATATTCTTGAAGATGAGGATTATTCTTATGTAGTATCTAAAGCCCCTGTATTTTGTAAAGGAGATAGAGAAGCTTTAGGTAATTATGTTAAAGAACATGTTAAGAAACCCGCCAAACGCGATTTGTTTGAAGTGATTGATAACGGCAAACTTAGACCATCCAAGGCTTTGCAAGACTCTATTTTGGATTTAGTTAATGGTAATGATGAATTTGTGATGGTGGATGAACAACAAGTAGCGTACGCCACAATTACAAAACTAGTTAGAGACAATATCCATAAAGGTGGAAAATATACCATCATCGTTAGAGGTGGCCCAGGTACAGGCAAATCAGTTATTGCTATTCAAACAATGGCAAAACTATTAAGTGAAGGATATGCCTGTAGTTATATGACCAAAAATGCCGCTCCTAGAGAGGTTTTTAAAATCAAGTTAACAGAAGGCCATAAAGATAAGAAATACATTGGAGAGATTCTTAAATCGCCTATTTCTTTGGAAAGAAGCACTAAAGAGAATATCTATCCATGTTTACTAGTGGATGAAAGCCATAGATTGTGCAAACACTACGCTCATAATCAAATCGAAGATATCATCCGTAATAGCCAAATCAACGTATTCTTTATTGATGAAGATCAAAGAGTCACTGTAAAAGACATTGGAACAGTGGATATGATTAAGGAATACGCTAAACAATTTGGCTCCAAGATTATCGATGATCCATCATTAACACTTAAATCACAATTTAGATGTAATGGTAGTGATGGATATATGCAATTCCTAGACAATGTGTTAGGTATTAGAGAAACGCCTAATACATCTTTAGAAGGATTAGATTATGACATTAGAGTTTTTGATTCACCTATGAAAATGAAACAAGAACTGGAAAAGATAAATAAGATTAACAATAAGGCACGTATTGTAGCGGGTTATTGTTATGAGTGGATATCAGAACAAGCACCACGTGCATATGATATCTACTTAGATGATGGCTTTATGGCTCAATGGAATTTAAGAAACGGTCAACCATTCGCTATTGCAGATACATCATTTGAGCAAGTTGGCTGTATTCATACCTGCCAAGGTCTAGAATTCGATTATGTTGGTGTCATTATTGGCCAAGATATGCGTTATGAAAACGGCAGAGTCATAACTGATCAAACTAAGATTGCAGAATCGGATAAGTCATCCGGTATTAGAACTTGTAAAAATAAAGAACTAGCAGATAGATTAATTCGCAATACGTATAAAACATTAATGAGCCGTGGACAAAAAGGATGTTTCATTTATTGTGAAGATAAGGCGTTGGCTGATTATTTAAATAAAAGAATTAGTAAGTAATTTTTATAGTAGCAAATGGAAAATACAACAATTCAACAAATAGGTACGCTTTCTATTAAAGAAAAGCAAGGCGAATTATTGAAGCTAATTAGAAATATCACGGAAATACAAATCAATAGCTTAGACAAAAAACTTAAAATCATAAAGCCAGAACTTATCGAATATGAGTTCATTGATTTAGTTGCTGAGGCTATTTTTTCAATACGCTCATTTTGCTTATTAATGGAAGATGGCCTAGTTTCCAATGCCTCAGCAATAATGAGAATAATCATTGAACAGATTACAATCGTCTCATTAGCATCTTCAAGCGTTGAGAAAAAAGAGGCTTTCCTTAGGATGAAAAAAGAAAGAAATATGTACTATTCAAGTGGCGAAGAATATAAAAAAACTTATCAAACAATAATCGCAAAAGAAAAAAATATAAAGCGAAAAGTAAAGCAATATTTCGACTATGGTTGGTATGAACAAAACAATAAGCCAGTTTTAGATTTGAAATCTATGTGTGAAGCAGCTGGCTTTACGGAAGCATATAATCTCATAGAAGAACTATTGAACAGTTTTTCTCATGGCCAAGTTAGCATCTTTAGATTCAAACGAAATAAAAGTAACTTAGATAAAGTTTATGTGAGCAATCTTTTTCATCTTTTGGGCGTTATGTTCTTTAAACTATGCAAGATTCTTATGGATGAATACGATGATGACTTTTTTGAAGAGGCAGATATAAAAACAATTGATATGGCATTTGCGATATCATGTAATCTTGACTCTTATTATTATGAATCTACCTTAATAGCCGGTATTAATTCAAAAGAATTAATGCACATTAAAAATTTACAGCCGAATATTGATTTGTTAAATGGTTTATTGCGGAGATTTAACAAATCCAACAATATCAATGAGCGTTATTTACTATCACAGACTTACCTGAGTTACTTTAAATATATTTTTGCGGCCGTTGTTCGCAGTAAGCACTATGTGCAAAACGACTATATAATCGATTCATTAGCTATGAAAGAGGTCTTACTGAAATGTAAGCCACAAACGATAATTGATGAATATAAGCGTAAGACAAATAAGGATATAAATGAATTAGCAAACTTCATTGATTCTAAGGATGACTTTTGGTACTTTTCTTCCTCCGATAACAATATCTTGATGAACATAGATAGTCTGCTTAAAATCTTGCAAGATGAGTCCAAAAATGTAGAATAAACCTTGTGAAAAATAAAATCATATCATTAATTGAATTAACAAAACTGATTTCAAACGAAGAACTATCTAAAAAATACATTAATTATCTTTGTGGTTTTGATAATGACCACATTTATAGACATGAAGAAATAATCTCTATAGATATTTTGCTCGGATTAACACATTTAAGTGAAAAACATGCAAACGGTTATATTTATGGGTATCAGGTTCCACAACTAAACAAGGAGTTCGATTTATTAAGAATCGGTAAAGAATGCTGTGTTAATGTAGAACTTAAATCTCATACCGTTGCAAACGAAAAAATAGTCAAGCAATTAAAGCAAAATAAACACTACCTAAAAATGGTTAGTGATAACGTTTTTCTATTTACCTTTGACTCCGAAGCTAAACATCTTTATCAATTGCTTGACGATGGTACATTAATATCTTGCGAGTTCGAGAGTTTGACAAAGATACTTTCTTCATTTGAACCAACACAGGGTCTAGACCTAGACAATATTTTTTTGCCTAACCGAATACTGGTTTCACCTTTGAATGATTCCGACAGATTTTTGAAACAACAATATTTATTAACTGAAGACCAAGAAAACAAAAAAACAGCCATACTTTCTTTAATGCGCGCTGAGGGAAAACAAAGATTTTTTGGCTTAACTGGTGGTGCAGGTACCGGAAAAACGTTACTGCTTTATGATATAGCCTTTGAGTTAGCCCTTAGTAATGAAAGAGTTCTTGTAATACATTCAGGAAAAATGTGCAAAGGACATTGGATTTTAGATGGTCAAACAGATCAGCTGCACATAATTGAAGCCAAGGAATTAAGATATAGAGAAATTAAGGGATATGATTATGTTGTAGTTGATGAATCTCAAAGAATTTACACGGCCACAATGGAAAAAATTGAAAGATGGGTAAATAAAGCGTGCAAAAAGTGCCTGTTTGCTTTTGACGAACTTCAAATTATGTCTAGACGCGAAAGCAATAGAAATACTCCTTCAATTATTAGAAAACTATGCACTGACGATTATATATTCACACTAACAAACAAAATAAGAACCAACAAAGAAATCGCTCTGTTCATTACTTGCTTGAGAGATTTATCCAAGAAGCATAAGGATTACACATTTAAGAATGTTACGATTCAGTATGAACCAAATAGAAAAAAATCAGTAGAAATTGCAAAAGAATATGAAAAACAAGGGTATAAATTCATTTCATATACTTCTTCTTTCTTTTATGCGGATTTGGATTATCAATCAAGTGAAACTAATACACATTATGTCATCGGCCAGGAATTCGATGGTGTTGTTATGATAATTAACGAAAGATTCTTTTATGAAGGCAATAAATTAAGTGCTTATCAGCATCCGAACCCAGATTTTATTTACACGAAGCTCTTATATCAAGGCTTGACTAGGGCGAGAAGTAAACTGCACCTTATTATCCAAACAGAAGATTTGCTTGATAAAATAATTACTCTTTTTAAAAGCAACCAAAGTTCATAATATAGGCGAGTGTTTTTATTCTAATGTTGATGCTGTTATTATCTATGTTTTAATCGTTGGATAATAATGGCATAATACAAGATGAGAAAATAAGTATATGAAAATCTTAATAATTAATGGCAGTCCACGTTTAAAGGGCAATTGTTCAAAGTTGATTGATGAAATGGTCAATATCTTTGAACAAGAAGGTATTGAAGTAGAGAACTATCAAATAGGCGCTAAAGCATTTAGAGGCTGTATGGCGTGTGGTTACTGCTATGAAGCACATGAATGTGTATTTAAAGATGATGTTAATCAATTAGCAAGAATCTTTAATGATTCAGATGGCCTAGTAGTGGTCTCTCCTGTTTATTATGGTTCCGCGAATGGATCACTTATCTCTTTATTAGATAGATTGTTCTATAGTACGCATTTTGATAAACGCTTCAAAGTGGGTGCAGCGTTCGCTGTTGCTAGACGTGCAGGAACAACTGCGACATTTGATGAATTAAATAAATATTTCACTATCAACCAGATGCCTATCGCATCAGGTAGATATTGGAATAATGGCTTTGGTAGAGAACAAGGTCAAATTGAAAAGGATGAAGAGGGTATGCAAAATGCTCGTATAGTGGCCCGTAATATGGTCTTCCTAATGAAAGCTATAAGAGACGCTAGATTGAAATACGGTTATCCTGAAAAAGAAGAAACCAAATATACCCACTTTATCAAATAAAGATAATAGAAATATTTCTAAGCAAATAGAATCTCCGCTTCGTCTAAATGGGCGGAGATTTTT
>JAEEGL015801533.1_pt1 | contig 12738 bp, 11 predicted proteins | sample 9134231 | NCBI WGS metagenome assembly JAEEGL01 (sample SAMN16246548, study PRJNA631951) | gut metagenome | biome: gut microbiome; feature: rumen; material: fiber-attached | host: Bos | place: Iran: Karaj | collected 2018-10 | reverse complement strand
CAGAAGAGGTTTTCAGGAGGCAAACAGAGCCGCGGTCAATCTCTTCCCGGAGCTTGGCAGAACACCTTACGGAGAGCTTGTTGCAAGCAAGGAATTCTATGATCTGTTTGACCGTAAGGACACCAATGAAGTCGAGATAAACGGAAGATATTATGACGTTCATATAAACGAACTTTATTCACGAAGCGGTATCGAGAGTAATTTCATAGGATACTCGATCATATTCTTTGATATAACGGAGACGAAGCAGCAGCTTGTCAGAATGGACGAACTGCGTATCGCGGCCGATTCGGCCAGTCAGGCAAAGTCGGCATTCCTTGCAAACGTTTCGCATGAGATACGTACCCCGATAAATGTAGTTCGCGGAATGAGCGAAGTCATCATGAGGGACTACGAAGACGAGAAGTTGCTTGAATATGCCCAGAACATAGAAAATGCCGCAGACCAGCTGCTTGACCTTATAAACGGCATACTTGATTTTTCCAAGATCGAATCGGGAAAAGTCACGCTATCCAATTCCGAGTACCGGGTTGATGAGTTCTTCAGGGATCTGATCATGGTATTCGACCGCAAAGGTGAGGAAAAGAACCTTGAGTTCAAGACGGATATAGCGGGAGATATCCCGAGCGTATTCTACGGCGATTCGCTCCGCATACGTCAGGTTGCGACGAACCTTTTGTCAAACGCGTTCAAATACACGCGTGAAGGGAGCGTTACGCTTCGGGCGAGGTACGAGAAGATATCCGAGGAAAAAGGAAATCTTATTTTCTCTGTTGAGGATACGGGTATCGGTATCAAGAAAGATGAGATCGACAAAGTATTCGAGTTGTTCGTGCGTCTTGATGAGAGACTGAACCGTTCGGTTGAAGGAACAGGGCTCGGAATGAACATCACGAAACAGCTTGTGGATCTTATGCACGGTGAGATCAAAGTCTATTCCGAATACGGCAAGGGTTCCGTATTTACCGTCATAATACCTCAGTTTGTACGAAGTGCAAAAGGTGATACGATCGGAAGCCTCGGTAAACGCGACGTCGTTAAGCGACGTCGCGGTGTAGGTTTTGAGGCACCCGATGCACGTGTGCTCATAATCGATGACAGCAAAACAAATCTCATAGTCGCGAAGGCACTTCTTCGTGATACGAAAGCACAGATCACGACAGGCATCAGCGGAGACGAATGTCTCGATAATGTCATCAGGGAGCATTATGACGTTATCTTCCTCGATCACAGGATGCCCGGAATGGACGGCGTGGAGACGCTCCACAAGATGCAGATGATGGATCACAAGTGTCAGGATACGCCGGTGATAATGCTGACAGCAAACGCGATGAGCGATGCAAAAGATTATTATCTTCGTCAGGGATTTACGGACTTTATATCAAAGCCGATAACGGAGCAGTCGATCTGCAGGATGTTGCGTGAATATCTGCCGGAAGAACTTGTCATCAAGCTTGACGAAGATGAGAATGAAGAAGAAAAAAATGATGACCAAAACGGAGAGAACTGATGGGATTTGATCTTATTGAAACAGGAAAAAAAGCAAGGGAGGCTGCATATGAGTTGCAGTCTCTTTCATCAGATAAGAAGAACGCGGGATTATATGCGGTGGCCGATGCGCTTGTTGCGGCAAGTGCCGAGATCATATCCGAAAACAGGAAAGATATGGACGCCGCAAGAAATGCAGGTACGAGCCCTGCGCTTCTTGACCGGCTGGAGCTTAACGAAAAACGAATAGAGGACATGGCGATCTCGATACGACAGGTATGCGATCTGACGGATCCCATAGGTGAGGTCCTTGATGAGCGTACCCGCCCGAATGATCTTCGGATCGTGAAGGTCAGGGTACCGATGGGTGTTATAGGGATAATATACGAATCCCGTCCGAACGTTACTTCCGACGCGTTCTCGCTTTGCTTTAAGACAGGAAATGCCGTTATACTGCGCGGCGGAAGTGATGCGATCAATTCAAACATCGCAATAATAAAAGTCATACGCGACGCCCTGAGTTCGGTTGACATAAATCCTGATGCGGTCCAGCTCGTGACAGATACATCAAGGGATGTGGCAAATGCGATGATGAAGTGCGATAAGTATATAGATCTTCTCATTCCGCGCGGAGGCGCCGGACTTATAAGGTCTGTCGTCGAGAACTCAACGATTCCCGTGATCGAGACCGGAACCGGAAATTGTCATATATTCGTGGATGAGAGTGCCGACATTGATATGGCGGTTAACATAATATTTAACGCCAAGACGCAACGCATGGGCGTATGCAATGCGGCGGAGTCGCTCCTTGTTCATGAGAAGATAGCGGACAGGGCAATACCTGCGATATGTAAGAGCCTTCGTGCGAAGGATATCGAGATAAGAGCCGGAGAGCGTGCATTTGTACTTGCCCCGGAATCGGCAGCGGATATGAAGAACGCAAGCGAGGAAGATTACGCGACAGAGTTCCTCGGCCCCGTAATCTCACTTGAGATAGTATCATCCGTCGATGAAGCGATAGCCCATGTCAACAAATATACAACACATCATTCCGAGGCGATAATAACTAAAGATGCTGCCAATGCGGAAAAGTTTTTAAACGGCGTGGACAGTGCCTGCGTATATGTCAATGCGAGTACGAGATTTACCGACGGTTTTGAGTTCGGTTTCGGCGCGGAGATAGGCATCAGCACGCAGAAACTCCATGCAAGGGGACCGATGGGTCTTAATGAGCTTACATCATACAAATACAAGGTATACGGAAACGGCCAGATAAGGTAGACGAAAGATATCGCAAGGCTTGACGTAGTGACGCGCTTTAACTATAATGTATGAAGCGCGTTTTGGCGTTTATACAGTGATTTTTTGGTACCGGACGAGGGTTTATATGATAAAGAGCATGACCGGCTTCGGCCGCTCGGAATATATCGATGAAAAGCGCAGGATCACGGTTGAGATAAAGGCTGTCAATCACAGATATCTTGACTGTTCCATAAAGATGCCGAAGAAGCTCGGCTTTTTTGAGGCGTCGATAAGGACACTTTTAAAGGATTACATCCAGCGCGGTAAAGTCGATGTATTCATAACATACGAAGATTACACGGAGAACAATTACAAGCTCAAATATAATCGTGACATGGCAAAGGCCTATATCACGTATCTTCGTGAGATGGCTCAGGAGTTCGGACTTGAAGACGATGTTCGTGTGTCGACGCTTTCAAGATATCCCGAAGTATTCTCGATCGAAGAGACCAATGTGGACGAGGATGAGATATGGTCAGACCTCGACAAGGTAATCAGGGAAGCCGCCGAGGCATTTGTCAAAGCCAGGATCACCGAAGGCGATAACTTAAAGAAAGATCTTTGCGAGAAGCTCGATAAGATGCTATCGTATGTTGACGAGATCGAAAAACGTGCGCCTGCGATCATTGAAGAATACAAGAAAGATCTGTGTGCAAAGGTAGCTGACCTTCTTGCGGATTCCAAGATAGAAGAGTCGAGGATCCTCGGAGAGGTCACACTCTATGCTGATAAGATATGTGTTGATGAAGAGATAGTCCGGCTTCGCAGTCATATCAAGACAACGAAAGAGATACTCGAAACGGGCGGATCGGTCGGAAGAAAGCTTGACTTCATAGCGCAGGAGATGAACAGGGAAGCAAATACGATCCTGTCGAAAGCGAACGATCTTATCACGAGTGATATAGCGATCAATCTCAAAACAGATATAGAAAAAGTCAGAGAGCAGATCCAGAATATAGAGTAATGCTCTAAGGAGGACGCGTGAGAGACAAAGGCATTCTCATAATCCTGTCGGGTTTTGCCGGATCAGGCAAAGGAACGATAATCAGGGAACTTCTCAAGAAATACGACAACTATGCGTTGTCAGTATCGGCCACTACACGTGCGCCGAGGGAAGGCGAAGTCGAGGGCGTCCACTACTTTTTCAAGACCGAAGAGCAGTTCAAGGAAATGATCGCGCAGGGCGAGCTTCTTGAGTATGCCAACTATGTAGGAAACTACTACGGAACACCGAGAGCGTACGTAAAGGAGCAGCTTGCAAGCGGCAAGAATGTTATCCTTGAGATCGAGACCGAAGGTGCTCTTAACATCAAACGTGAATATCCCGATGCCGTGCTCGTGTTTGTTATGCCGCCCAGTGTCGAGGAAATACATAACCGTCTGAAAAATCGCGGGACCGAGACCGAAGAGGTCATCGAGAAACGCATGAAAAAGGCGGGCCTTGAGATAACGGTCGTCGACCGGTATGATTACCTGATGATCAACGACGTGCTCGAAGAGAGTGTTGAACTCTTTAATGCCATAGTTGAAAGCCAGCACATGGCAGTGAGCCGCAACCGTGATTATATAAACGACAAGAAGAAAGAATTCGAAGAATATCTTAGCAGGAAAAAGGAGAATTAAAATGTTACATCCGTCTTATTCAGATCTTATGAAAGTTGCGAACAGCGAGGTTGAAGAGGGAGAACATCCCGTAGTCAACAGCCGTTATTCGATCGTTATGGCAACATCAAAAAGAGCACGCCAGCTTGTAAACGGACGTCCGACAACAGTCAGGAATTCCGACAGCAAGAAGCCTCTTTCGGTTGCCATCGAAGAACTCGAAAAGGGTGATATCAAGATACTTGCCGACGAATAAGGAAGTATGTTTATGAAGCTTCTTCCCGTATCGCTCGGATGCGATAAGAATCTTGTGGACAGCGAGCACATGATCGCAAAGCTGCTCGGAGCCGGGTATGAGCTTTGCGATGATGAGAATGAAGCAGACGTGATACTTATCAACACATGCTGTTTCATACACGACGCAAAGCAGGGGAGCATTGATACCATTTTGGAAAGGGCACGCCTTAAGGATAATAAACTTAAGGCTCTTATTGTTTGCGGGTGTCTTGCGGACCGGTACAGGGAAGAGATCTTTTCGGAGATACCCGAAGTCGACGCCATAGTCGGCTCACGCGAGTGGGATGATATCGTTAGCGTCATAGATTCGACGCTTGGTTTACATAACTCGGACAGCGGAACGCCTGAACGTCTCGCGTCCCGCGGAAGAGTCATAACCACTCCCGGACATTTTGAGTACCTGAAGATCGCCGAAGGCTGCAACAAACACTGCAGCTACTGCATCATCCCGAAACTTCGCGGCCCCTACAGATCGGTGCCCATGGAAGAACTTCTCGAAGAGGCGCGCCTTCTTGCGTCGCGAGGCGTAAAGGAGCTTATCCTCGTAGCCCAGGAGACGACACTGTACGGCGTGGATCTTTATGGGAGAAAATCATTACCCGAACTTTTATGTAAACTTGCCGAGATTGACGGGATCGAGTGGATTCGCCTGATGTATGCATATCCTGAAGAAGTCACGGATGAACTAATTCAAGTTATGTCAACCAATCCGAAGATCCTTCATTACATCGATATCCCTATCCAGAGCGGGAGCGACAGTGTTCTTCGAAGGATGGGACGGCTTACGGATCAGGCACACATAAAGGAAACGGTCGCAAAACTCCGCAAGGCGATGCCCGATATGTGTATAAGGACCACGCTTATCTCGGGATTTCCCGGAGAGACGCAGGAGGATCACGAGGAGACGTACAGGTTCGTCAACGAGACGGAATTTGACAGACTCGGAGTGTTCGCGTATTCAAGGGAAGAAGGAACAAGCGCATATGATTTTAGGCCGCAGGTCGATGAGAATGTGGCAAAGAAGCGGCAGGAAGAGCTGTATGAACTGCAGCAGGCAGTTTCTTATGAGCTGTCGCAGGATCTGATAGATAAAGAAATACGCGTGATCGTTGACGGTTATCTGCCGGAAGACGATGTGTATGTTGCAAGGAGCTACAGGGATGCTCCGGATATTGACGGAATGGTATTTGTGTATTCGGACAGGGAGCTTGTCACGGGCGATATGGTGACGGTCCTTGTGACCGATGCAAAAGAATATGATCTGGAAGGAAAACTGATAGATGAACCTGCCTAATAAACTTACTGTAATGAGAGTTGTGGCTGTACCGTTTTTTGTCGTACTGATGCTCGTGCCCTTTACGGGAGCGCCGTGTGAGGGATGGTGCAAATGGACGGCACTTGCGGTGTTTATAGCAGCGGCTCTTACCGATCTTGTCGACGGAAAACTCGCGAGAAAATATGAGCTTGTCACAAACTTCGGTAAGTTCATGGACCCGCTCGCCGACAAGCTTCTCGTATGCTCTGCGCTCATATGTCTTGTTGACCTGCAGCGTATACCGTCATGGGTCGTTATAGTGATAATAGCAAGGGAATTTGTCATAAGCGGTATCAGGCTCATCGCCGCAGATGACAATGTTGTCATAGCAGCAAGTAAATGGGGCAAGGTCAAGACCGTGTTCCAGATGATAATGGTCGGGTTCATGATCGGAGACCTTAGGATATTCGATCTTCTGACGACACTTCTCATGTGGATAGCACTTGCGCTGACGATCATTTCGCTTGTCGATTATATCGCAAAGAATAAGGAACTGCTTAAGCATGTGTGATGAGACAAAAACATGCATCGAAGATAAGATAGTTGCCGAACTGGCAAGCCGCAAGCTTACCGTTTCAACGGCTGAATCGTGCACGGGCGGACTGCTTGCCGGAACCCTGATAAATGTTCCGGGTGCGAGCGATGTTTTCGATGCGGGATTTATAACATATGCAAACGAAGCAAAGATAAAGTACGCAAATGTCAGTAAGAAGACGCTGAAAAAACACGGAGCCGTAAGCCGTAAGTGTGCAAAGGAGATGGCCGAAGGTGTTGCAAAGACCGCAGGAGCGGACGTCGGAGTTGCAACCACGGGAATAGCCGGACCCGGAGGCGGCACGGATGAAAAGCCGGTAGGACTTGTGTATATCGCGTGCTCATATAACGGAAAGACAAAAGTAAAAGAATACCATTTTGAAGGAACGAGACAGGAGATAAGACAGCAGAGTGTGAAAAAGGCACTTAAGCTTCTGTACAAATGTCTGACAAAGGAAAACCAATCACGATCGGAGTAAGACCATGAAGAATAAAGTATTACTTTTCTATCCGCCGGGAATGCTCTTTCAGCGAGGCGAAGACAGATGCCAGCAGAACGTAAAAGATGCATCGGCAGAGGCGATGCGTGCGTGCAATGATCTCGGATACGGTGCAGCGATATTGCTGCAAAAAGGTTATGAAGTAAAACTTCGCGACTATCAGACCGAGGGAGCTTCCATGGAAGATCTTGAACATGACATGGAAGAGTTCGCCCCCGATCTTCTTATGATGAGCATTACGAACACGACGATATTCGATGACTTAAAGCTCCTTAAGGGCCTTAAGGAAAAGTATGATCCCGTTATCGTCATAAAGGGCGCGCTCTTTTATGCACCCGAAAAAGAGATGCTCGACATGCTCGACCTTTCATGCGTTGATTACATGATCGGCGGTGAAGTTGATTTTGCGATAGGTGAGATAGCAGACTATGCACTTCGCGGCGAGGGAGATCCGAAGGATATACTGTCGATACTCTATAAAAATCCGGACGGCAGCATCATACAGACAAAGTTCCATGAGTGGAACGACGATCTTGATTCAAGACCGTTCCCTGCAAGACAGCTTATGAAGAATGAGCTTTATGTGCGTCCCGATACGGATGAGCCCATGGCTACGATCACCGCATCACGCGGATGCCCGAGCGCATGCGTTTTCTGCCTGACACCGTTCATATCGGGTAAGTGCGTAAGGTTCAGAAGCCCGCAGAATGTCATGGACGAGCTTACCGAATGTTATAACGTATACGGCATAAGGAACTTTTTCTTTAAAGCGGATACGTTTACGATCAATCCCGAATGGGTGAAGGAACTTTGCAATCTCATAATCAACTCTCCGCTTTACGGAAAGATCGCGTTTACCGCAAACTCGAGAGTCAATCCTCTTGCAAAGGAAACGCTCGAGCTCATGAAGAAGGCGGGATGTTTCATGGTCGCTTTCGGATTCGAATCGGGATCGGATGAGATGCTTAAGACTCTGAAGAAGGGTACAACGGTAGAGATGAACCTTCGTGCCGCAAAGTGGTGCCACGAGGTCGGTATCCCGTTCTGGGGATTTTACGTTATCGGCTTCCCGTGGGAAACAAAGGAGCACATACTTGAGACGAAGAAGATGATCATGAAGCAGAAACCCGATTTCATCGAGGTCAAGATGGCTCTTCCTTTCTACGGAACGCCTCTTTATGATGCTGCAAAAGAAATGGATCTTCTGGCTGATTCGCCTCTCGGAAGTGATTTCTTCCATTCGGCGCTAAAAGGAACGAAGTATCTGTCGCAGGAAGAAGTAGAAAAACTCCGTAAGAAGATAATCCTCGGATTCTATCTTCGTCCCGCATACATACTTAAGAAGATGGGTGAGTGCGTAAAGCATCCTTCCGTTTTCGCAAACTATGTTAAATACGGTTTCAAGATGCTCGGATCGTTCATGAAATGATTCCGGCATTTCCTTAAAAGGAACAGTTTAATGTTATATGAACTTTCAAACGGCCGCGTAATGTTCGCGGCCGATACTATACTTGAACACGTTGATTTTACGGTCAAAAACAAGAACGAAAAGATCGCCGTAGTGGGTCGTAACGGCGCCGGCAAGACAACGCTTTTAAAAGTCATTGCGGGTGAAGTTGAGCTTTCCCGCATAGACGGTGAGGACTCGGCGATATCAAAATCATCCGGACTTACGATAGGATATCTTCGGCAGATCACTTTTGATGACCTGGGCGTTACTCTCGACTGTGAGATACGAAAAGTTTTTGCGTCGATCCTTGAAGAGAAAAAGCGTATCGATGAACTTGTTACGCTTATGAACGAGGCATCCCCCGAAGAGGCCGAGCGCCTTGCGGCGGAGTATACGACGCTGATGGATGATTTTCGCGACCGCGGCGGATACTACTACGAAAAAGAATACGACGCGATGCTTACATCGTTCGGCTTTACGATGCAGGATAAGGAAAAGAAGCTGTCGGAGTTTTCGGGAGGTCAGCTTACAAAACTTGCGTTCATCAAGCTGCTTTTGTCAAAACCCGATATACTTCTTCTTGATGAGCCGACGAACCATCTTGATATATCAACGATAACATGGCTTGAAGATTACCTCCGCAATTATGGCAGGGCAGTTGTTATCGTCAGCCACGACCGAATGTTCCTTGACCGTATAGTGAATGTTGTGTACGAGATCACATACGGTGTTGTCACGAGATTTTCCGGGAACTATACCGATTACGTCGCGCAGAAGAAGGAGCGGTATGAGCGCCAGCTCAAGGAACACATCGCACAGCAAAAAGAGATAAAGCGTCTTACCGAGCTTGTCGAGAGGTTTAAGAATAAGCCGTCGAAGGTTGCCATGACGCGATCGAAGCTTAAGCAGATCGAGCACATGGAACTCGTGGCAAGGCCTGCCGATTATGATACGAAGTCGTTTCATGCGGAATTTGAACCGAAGCTTGAGACGGGAAAAGATGTACTTTTTGTACAGGATCTTGTTGTCGGTTATGACAGTCCGCTTGCAACCGTAAACCTTGACCTTAAAAAGGGCGAGAGACTTGCGATAATCGGTGACAACGGGATCGGAAAATCGACGATGTTAAAAACCCTGACCGGTGATATAAAACCTTTGTCGGGTGATTTTCGCTTCGGGGTAAATGTCGAGATCGGATATTTCGATCAGCGCATGGCGCAGTATACATCAGATAAGACCGTGATACAGGATTACTGGGACACATATCCGACGCTTACCGAGACGCAGGTGCGAAACCAGCTCGGTGCTTTCCTCTTCACACAGGATGAAGTGTATAAAGAGGTCTCGATGCTTTCCGGAGGTGAGCGCGTAAGACTGTGTCTGTCAAAGATATTCCATGCGCGTCCCAATGTGCTCATTCTCGATGAGCCGACGAACCACATGGATATGATCGGTAAAGAGACGCTGGAGGCTATGCTGAGCAGTTTTGCCGGCACCGTGATCTTTGTATCGCATGACAGATACTTCGTAAAGAAAGTCGCAACGCAGATTCTCGATATGCGCACGGATTCAGTGACGCTGTATCCATTTGGGTACGAAGACTATATTGAGCATTCCGGTGCGCGGGGCCTGTCCGCTCTTCGCGGGTCGGTAACAAGGAATCTTCCCCCTTCGGGGGCCCCTCCTTCTTGCCAATACTCGCTTTGTGGCATCCCTGCGGACACCCGCGCGGAAACGATTAGTGATTCACAGGCCGAGAGGCTGGCCGGTAAGGAAGCCGACAAGAAGAAGCGCCGCATCAGAAAACTGGAAGAGCAGATCGAGACTCTTGAACAAAATATAGAAGATCTCAAAAAAGAGTTATGTAAACCTGAATATGCAAGCGATTACCCGAAGCTTGCCGAGATCCAGGCAAAGATAGACGAGAAGGAAGCTGAGCTTCTTGAAACTATGGAGAAATGGGAGGAAGAACATGAGGGATAATCTGACACAGTCCGATATCGACAAGATGGAAGCGGAGATAGAATATAGAAAGCTCACGCTTCGTCCGAAACTCATTGAGGATGTAAAGATCGCGAGGGCACACGGAGATCTTTCCGAGAACTTCGAATACTATGCCGCAAAACGCGAGAAGAACATGAACGAGTCGAGGATCAGATACCTCGACAGGATGGTCAGGACCGCGAACATCATCGATGATTCATCGGCGGAGGACGAAGTCGGTATCAACAATACGGTCACCGTTGAGATAGTTGATGACGGCGAGATTGAACAGTACAAGATTGTCACTACGATAAGGAGTAATTCTCTCATCGGATACATAAGCATAGAATCACCCATGGGCAAGGCTCTGATGGGCCACAAGATCGGTGACCGCGTAACGGTGGTCGTAAACGAGAATGTTTCATACGACGTGATCATCAACGACATAGACAAGTCGACCGACGACGCAAATGATGAGATTTCTCAATACTGAATGTCAGGACCGAAGGTCGTGGTTTGAATGGGTATGGTAACCTATGATATAATACGTAAATCAATTGAAAGGCGAGGTACACGTAATGGCTTTACTTGAAAAATGGCGTAAGATGGCATACGACGAGAATGCCGACAAGAACGCACTCCAGAAACTTTGGGCTGATTATTTTGAAGTTGAAAAGGGAATATACCAGCAGCTTCTCTCCGATCCCGATACGGTTGTTGAAGGAACGGTCGCTGAGCTTGCCGAGAAGTACGGAACGGACATCATGACGATGACCGGTTTCCTTGACGGTATCAATGACAGTCTGAAGAAAGCCAACGATATAGAGAAGATGACTGAGAAGACGAAAGTCAACCTCGGTTTTGACAAAGAACTTCTTTACAAGAACATGGTTGCAGCGGGAGCCGACTGGCTGTACGGACTTGAAGAGTGGAATGATATCTTCGATGAGGAAAAGCAGAAGGAACTCTATAAAGAGCAGAAGGCCAGCCAGACCGTAAGACATGAAGGCCCGAAGATCGGAAGGAACGATCCGTGTCCTTGCGGAAGCGGCAAGAAATATAAAAAGTGTTGCGGAGCGCGTGCTTGAAAAAGCACGCTTTGCATATTATTTGAAGGCCCCTCGTATAGGTCTTTAGAAGGAGGAAAAAAATATGAAAGTTACATTAAAGGACGGCTCATCAAAAGAGTACTCATCGGCAATGTCCGTGATCGATATCGCAAAGGATATCTCTGAGGGACTTGCAAGAGTAGCATGTGCCGGAGAAATCGACGGAGAGCGGGTTGACCTTCGTTATGTTGTGGATAAGGATTGCAACCTGAACATTCTCACGTTTGCGGACAAAGGCGGTTGTGACGCATTCCGTCACACGACATCGCATATCATGGCTCAGGCCATAAAGCGTCTGTGGCCCGATGTAAAGCTTGCTATCGGTCCTTCGATCGATGACGGTTTCTATTATGACGTCGACAGCGAGCGCCCGATCACGGAGGAGGATTTTCCCGCGATCGAAGAAGAGATGAAGAAGATAGTCAAGGAGGACATTCCCCTTGAGAGATTTGAACTTCCCCGTGCGGAAGCGATCAAGATGATGGAAGATGCGAAAGAGCCATACAAGGTTGAACTTATCCGTGATCTTCCCGAAGATGCGATAATCTCATTTTACAAGCAGGGTGATTTTACCGACCTGTGTGCGGGACCTCACCTTATGACGACAAAGCCCGTTAAGGCGGTCAAGCTCATGAAAGTTGCCGGAGCGTACTGGCGTGGTAACGAAAAGAACAAGATGCTGACGAGAATTTACGGAACATCCTATACGAAGGCATCCGAGCTTGAGGAATACCTTAAGATGCTTGAGGAGGCGAAGAAGCGCGATCATCGTAAGATCGGCAAGGAGATGGGTCTGTTCATGATGGCGGATGAGGGCCCCGGATTTCCTTTCTTCCTTCCGAACGGAATGATACTTCGAAATGAACTGATGGACTACTGGAGAGAAGTTCATTACCGTAACGGTTATCAGGAAATAGAGACGCCAGTAATGCTTAACCAGTCGCTCTGGATCACCTCGGGACATTGGGATCATTACAGTGAGAATATGTACACATCGATGATCGATGAGGAGATGTTCTGTATCAAACCGATGAACTGTCCGGGATCGATCCTTGTATATAAGAACCAGCCCAGATCATACAGAGAACTTCCGATCAGATATGCCGAGGTCGGACTCGTACACAGACATGAGAAGTCAGGCGCGCTTCACGGACTCAT
>JAEEGL015764633.1_pt1 | contig 12738 bp, 8 predicted proteins | sample 9134231 | NCBI WGS metagenome assembly JAEEGL01 (sample SAMN16246548, study PRJNA631951) | gut metagenome | biome: gut microbiome; feature: rumen; material: fiber-attached | host: Bos | place: Iran: Karaj | collected 2018-10 | reverse complement strand
GTCAGGGTGATGTCCACGCAGAAAGCCATCACGACAGAGGCAAACAACGCGCTGGGGGAAAAGGTGAACATGAGGATATGCAGCTATCCCAACAAGAAAGCAGAATACATTTACGACATCCTAAAGTACAAGAAAATGCCACTCAGAAAAATAAAAATCTGTAGTACACAGTAAGACAAGCCTCCTCAGTTAAATAGCTGACAGACAATAAAATATTATTTTAACCGTAAAAGTTGGGCTAAATGGCATCAAGTAGAAAGATTAACATATAATGAATCAACAAAAGAATCATTTGTCTCCACTCCTGAACTCCTAAACTCCTAAACTCCTGAACTCCTAAACTCCTAAACTCCTGAACTCCTGAACTCCTCAAAAACTTTTCTATGCATTCGCTGCTCCAAAATTTGGCTCTTCTGTAACTATTTTGTAATTTTGCACCCGAAAAGGCAATCAGGTGACAGCTGTCGCCTCGATGTAAGGGAATCCGGTGAAAATCCGGAACAGTTCCTGCTGCTGTAATCCCCATTATGGAGGTTTACTTGTATAACGCCACTGGCCATCAGGCCGGGAAGGTAAAGTAGACCGGGGAAAGTCAGAAGACCTGCCGATATCAAATGCTGCCCGTACAGGAAGATGCGGTTGCAGAAAAGCAAACAACAGAAGATGAGACAAAGACTGACAGCAGTATTGCTGGCATTATGCTTGACCGTGGCTGCACAGGCTCAGGACGATATATGGCGTTCTGACAGCCTGCAGGAGGTAGTGGTCACCGGCACCGGCACCCAACATCTGCTCAAAAACGCACCCGTCCAGACCGAGGTGATCACCAACAAGATGCTGCGCAACTATGCGGGCAAAAGCATCGAGGACATCCTCTCGGGCCTGATGTCATCATTCGCATTCAACGAAGATGACATGGGCTCGCAGATGCAGATGAATGGCCTAGGCAATAGTTATATTCTGATACTCATTGACGGGAAACGCATCCATGGAGACGTGGGCGGACAAAACGACCTCTCGCTCATCGACCCCCAGAACATAGAGAAAATAGAAGTGGTGAAAGGGGCCTCCAGCGCGCTCTATGGTTCGGATGCCATCGCCGGCGTAGTGAATATCATCACAAAAAGACATGACCAGGACGGGGTGTTACTAGAAAACACGAGCCGGGTGGGCAGCCATGGCGACATCAGACAGCACGATGGCATCGCCCTCAACTTCGGTAAAATCAGTTCCTACACCAACTTCCAGCTCCAGCATTCCGATGGCTGGCAAAACACGGCAGTGGAGCATACAGAAGGGTCGGAGCCACCAATCTATGACTCGAGCAACAAGACCGTCAACCGCCATACCAACTGGCAGGTGGCAGAGCGGTTGACCTACACGCCCATGAAAAATCTGGAACTGTATGCCGACGGTAGCATTTATTGGAAGCGTATCTACCGCCCGAGTGGGAAATACCCCCATTACGATGTGAAGACATACGACATGAAATACCGTAATGCCTCCCTCTCTGCTGGCGGCAAATGGAAACTCAACAAGACCGACAACATCACGCTCGACATCGACTGGAACCGCCATGCCTACTACTATCACTTCACGGCGACAACGCTGGTGGAAGACTATGAGAAGAGCAAAGGCACCATGTATTACCCCTATTTCCCCTATCTGCCCGACCAGGAAGAATTGCAGAGCGACCAACAGCGCACCATGGCTCATCTGAAGGGAGTGTTTGACCTGCCCTATGACAACCGACTGAGCGCCGGCATGGAGTTCCGCTACGACTGGCTGGAAGCACCCAATAGGGTGGAAGGAGGCAAGGTGAGTGACTGGACAGGCGCCTTGTATGTGCAAGACGAGATGAACTTCATCCGCAACATCAACATCACTGCTGGCCTGCGTCTGAACCAAAACCAGCAGTTCGGCACACGGCTCACACCGAAAATCTCTGCCATGTGGAAAGTAGGACAGCCATGGCGACTACGTGCCACATGGAGCCAAGGGTTCAAGACCCCGACCACCAAAGAACTGTTCTACCGCTATGTGCGCCAGATGAGCGGCACCTATCTCTATTTAGGCAACACCGACCTGAAGCCGCAGACCAGCAATTACTACAGCGTCAGTGGCGAATATACCTGGCAGGGACTCAGCGTCACCGTCTCCGCCTACTACAACAAGGTCAACGACATGATAGCCCTGGTGACCATCCCCAACTATCAGGCGCCCGATGAGTATATCGTGCAATACGACCCCGTGAAAACACGCCAGTATCAGAACATCGAAGACGCCAAAACCTATGGCGTGGATGTGAATGTGCGCTACTCATGGAAAGAAATCGCCTTTGGTGGCGGATACAGCTATCTGGACACCAAAGCCAATCAGTATGACACGACACACGACAGGATGACGGAGGTGACCATCGACGGCATGGCCCATCACAAAGGCAATCTGTTTGCCACATGGACCCACGCCTTCTCTCCCGACTACAACCTTGGCCTAGGCATCTACGGCAGGTTCTCCACCAAGCGTTACTACCAAATAGATGGCGACGGCAAAGGCTATCAGATATGGCGTCTCTCCACCACACACGACTTGGGACACTCGAAGACCATGGCATATCGGGCAGAAGCAGGTGTAGACAACATCTTCAACTATGTAGACCGCACCCCTCACGGCCTTCACTTAGGCACAACGACACCCGGCCGCACCTTCTACGTGTCGTTCAGCGTCCGCTTTAACAAAGGAAAGAAATTGAGAAACAATTATAAGTCTAATTTAAACAACACAAAAGACAATGAAGAAAATTAAGTTTTTAATGATTGCCATGATGGCAATCTGTGTGGCAATGAACTTCACGGCTTGTAGTGATGACGATGATGACAATGCCATCGACAACAACTACACCATCTATCAAAAAGCCGTCAACGAAACAGTGAAATCGCAGAAAAAGAACTCAAAGGTCATCCTGCTCGTCGCTTTTGGTTCTACATGGCAGCAAGCCTATGATGCGTTCGACACCACCGTCGATGCCTACAAGGCCGCTTTCCCTGGCTACGATGTCTTCCTTTCCTTCTCTTCCGCCATCTGCATCAACCGTGCCGCTGCCGGTGAGAATGTGAAGCCCCGCAACTTCTATGCACCTCCATTCTGGCTCACTGCTTTCGCACAGGATGGTGTGAAATACTCTGAAATCGTGGTGCAGTCGCTGCAGGTGATCCCCGGTGAGGAATACACCCGCGTCATCAACTACATCAAGGACTTCGCCAACAACGCCAATGGTGACATCGACGACCATTATCTGGCCAACGTGACACTGAAACTCGGTGTGCCCCTGCTGCAGGATGCTGAAAAAGACGTCAATGAAGTGGCCACCCGGCTCAATGGACTCTATACGAATCAGGCAAAAGAAGGCGTAGTGGCTTTCATGGGACATGGTAACCCTGACTCCTACGACACCTACAAAGCCAATGTGCGCTACACCCAACTTGAGAACGCCCTGCAAAAATACAACAAAAACTATTTCGTAGGCACTGTGGACATGATGGGCAACTTCAAAACCCATGTGCTGCAGCGTATGAAAGCCAGCGGTTTCACAAGCGGAAAAGTGTATTGCCATCCGCTCATGTCTATCGACGGTGACCACGGACACAATGACATGGCTGGCGATGACGACGCCTGGGACAATGGATTTGAGGAGAATGAGGAAGGTGAAGTGGAAGACACCAGCTGGAAGATGTACTTCCACCACATGGGCTACACCTGCGACAACTCAACCATGATAGAGAAGGGTCTGCTTGAATTGCCCGCCATCCGTCAGATCTGGATGGACCACACCAAAGATGCCATCAACGGTGAACCCCTCGACTACTATCACTCAAAGAATCCTGAAGAATAAGCTCTTTCATGGCTCATCAAAAAATATGTTTAATGATGGCAGCACTCCTATCTGGGAGTGCTGCTTTTGCACAAATTCACCAGACGACACGCCGCGACTCCTCATCGGTGAGCCGCTCCTATAACCTCAACCCCATAGTTGTCACAGGCTCCGGCCATCACCAGCGGCTCAAGTCCACTTCCACGCCGGTCCATGTGCTCAGCAGCAAGGAAATCCAAGAACAGGGCATCACCACCTTCGACGCCGCCATCCAAAGAATGATGCCACAGGTGTCGATGGCACCCAACTCCATGGGCTCCTTCCTACGTATGAACGGCCTGGGCAACAAATACATCCTCATCCTCATCAACGGACAGAAACTTTCTGGCGACATCTCCAACAATGTGGACCTCAACCGCATCAACATGTCTAGGGTGAAACGTATTGAGGTGCTCGACGGAGCCGCCTCGTCACTCTATGGAAGCGACGCCATCGCTGGTGTCATCAATATCATCACCGACCAGCCAACACAAAATTTCATCAACGTCAGTTCCGACACACGTGTCTCAGGACATGGCCAACTGACAGAAGCCGTCGGCATCGATATCTTCAAAAACGGATTCGGTTCCTACACTTCTTTTAGCCACGACCGCGCCGACAGTTATCAGAACAATGACCTGGAATACGTCAAAGGCTCCGACACCGAGACACAACCCACCATTGCCCCACTTTTCACGGGCTATCGCTCACACGTCCTCGGACAGAAATTCACCTACGCTCCCAACAAGCGTCTGGCTCTTCATGCCGGTGTGGATTATTCCTACAAAATCACCGACCGTCCTGAGACCCGTACCGACATCACCGGCGGCACCGACTATGAGATGCGCTACAAGGGCCTCCGATGGAATGTGGGCAGCATCTACAAATTCTCAAACAGAAACTCCCTTCAGGCTGACTTCATCGCCGACCATTATCGCTATGGTAAGGAGTACGACGTGGAGACCAAGACCAATGCCATAGGCGACTATGTGCAGTCGAAGAAACAAAGGCAGACAGAGATGGACCTGAAAGCCATTTTAGGGTTGACCTCCCACTCCACCACCATCGTGGGTGCAGACTGGCGACAGGACTTCTTGGTCGCCACATCCGGCAACATCGACCAAAGTGTGTATACCGTTTCCGCATATGCACAACATGAGGCGCTGCTTCTCAACAACCTCACTGCAACACTGGGATTGCGTCTGACCCATCATGAGACCTTCAACCAACACCTCACACCAAAGGCCACGCTCATGTATGCGCCAGGCAACTTCCGTTTCCGGGCCACCTACTCCGCGGGATTCAGGGCACCAGGACTTGACGAACTCTATTACCATTATTTCTCCGTCAACAGAGGAAAAGCGCAAATCAGTTTTGGCAACAAAAACCTTTCTCCCGAAAAGAGCCATTATTTCTCGCTCAATGCTGAGTACCGAACCCATATCATCGCCGTCAGTATGACAGGTTACATCAACCGCATCAACGACATGGTGGTGAAAAACAATGTCGATGTGGACGATGCTGCTTTAGCCATGCTGAGGACGGAATTCCCGGAGATGACCGATGACCAGGCGGCAAAACTGGAGCACTACGCCCTCTACCAGAACAGCGACAAGGGCGACATCAAGGGACTGCAGGCCAATGTCTCCGCCAATATCTTCAAGGGATTCAACCTCTCTGTGAATTACGTCTATACGTATGCACGGACCAAGAGTGGCGAACAATGGAGCGTGCTCGAAAGAAGTGTTCGCAACGCAGCGACCATCGCTGCCAACTATCATCATACGTGGGGAAAGTACGGACTCAACGTCAATGTCAACGGACGATTGCAGTCTAAGACCTACTATCCCGACTATGAAGACGCACCCGGTTACGGCGTGTGGAACTTCCATACCACCCATTCCTTCGACTGCACTCGTTGGGCGTTCATCGAGCCAAGCATCGGCGTGGACAACATCTTCGACAGAGTGGACCGCCGCATCGACTCTACCAAGAGAAAATATGCCCTCTACAGTCCGGGCAGGATGGTGGTGGCGGGACTAAAAATAAAACTCAAGTACTAAAATAGAGTTCTATGTTACAAGGACACGGAGACGATACATACCTCTATCCCGGGATCAAGAGCAATTTCAGCTCCAACATCTATCCTCATGCCGACCTGAAGGCACTGAAAGCCCATCTGCGCGAGCGGATGGACTTGATAGACCATTATCCAGAGCCCGAACCGCTCTCGCTTGAAAGAGTCATCGCGAGAAAACATGGGATATCTGTCGACAACGTCCTTGTCACCAATGGTGCCACCGATGCCATCTACCTCATCGCCCACACGGTTGCCAAAAACAAATACGAGCACTTCTCTGTCGGACCACTGCCCACCTTCAGTGAATATGAGGATGCCTGTCTGAGTGCAGGACTGACACCACAAGATGGAGGCGGGAAAACGAAGACAGACCACACCGTGCTCTGGCTGTGCAACCCCAACAACCCAACTGGTGATGTTTACACAAAAGAGGAATTGGGGCATTTTGCCCAACAATACGACTTGGTAGTCATCGACCAGTCGTATGAGGACTATACACTTGCACCGATGATGTCACATCAGGAGGCAGCAGCATCCAAAAACATCGTGCAGCTCCATTCTCTCACCAAGACGCATGCCATACCCGGTCTCCGCATCGGGTATGTCATCGCGTCCCGCCCCATCATCAATTTGCTTCGTGAAAACAACAGGCCGTGGGCGGTCAATGCACTGGCCGCCGAAGCAGGGAAATGGCTGTTGGAAAACAATGTTTCCGCCATTCAAGACCTCCACGCTTATCTTGCAGAGACACAGCGTCTCCGCACCTTGCTCAACCAGATCGAAGGTATCACAGTGGCTGATACACAGACCAATTTCATGTTGGTGGAAATGGCAACAAAAACTGCCGCCGAACTGAAAGACCACCTGGCCCGAAAGCATCATATCCTCATCCGTGACGCCTCCAACTTCCGCGGGCTCTCCCCACACCATTTCCGGGTCTCCACACAAACGCCTGATGAAAATGACCTCTTGGTCAATGCCATCAGAGATTTTATGATTCAGGGGTAAGGAACTGAAGTTTTCTACCCTTTTCCCAACATTTTACACACTCCCCCTGGCCCCCTCTAACTTAGAGGGGGAGAGATTAGCATTGCGAATGGAGAAAGGGGTGCTATAGGCCGTGGGTATCTCTCCCCCTCTAAGTTAGAGGGGGCCAGGGGGAGTGTGTTAATCCAAGATAAGAGGCGCCTCAACAATGAAAACAAAAAATAACTCTTTTGTTTTGCATTGTCTTCGGCTTTCACTATCTTTGACTAAAGTCCAAGATAGGCTGCACCTCGGGAAAGAAAATAAATTAGAATTTATTTTGCTTTCCACTCGGTTTGCACTATCTTTGCAAGTGAAAACAAAACTACTAAAAAAAGGCGGACAGAATTCGTCAATATCGAGAACATTCAAAATGACAAGACTCATCATGAAACATTTCAAATTCTTAGTAACCTTAGCCCTGATGGCCAATAGTATGACGATGGCAGCACAAGCGCCCGACACATCGTCGTCTCAACAGGAGCAGCTGGGCCGTGGTTTCATCTGTATCAATACGACAACTTCTTCATCGTTCCTCTCATGGCGACTACTCGACAGTGACGACCAGCACACATCGTTTCTAGTACTGAAGGACGGAGAAGTTGTGAGCGACACGCTCCGAAACACCACGAGCATACGGCAGGCATCCACGAGCACCACTGAGTTTCAACTCGTGACATTGCAGAACGGAGTGCCTGTTGACACCATCGCGCCCTCCCCTTTTAACAAATTAGGCTATCATCTGCTGCAACTCGACCTCCCTGCAGCAGGAAGCAACCAAAGTGGCAGCTACAGCTACACACCCAATGACTGTTCGGTGGGTGATGTGGACGGCGACGGAGAATATGAGCTCATCGTCAAGTGGGACCCCAGTAACTCGAAGGATAATTCACAGAATGGCTATACAGGCAATGTGTATTTAGACTGCTACCGACTCCTCACCGGTGAGAAACTGTGGCGCATCGACTTGGGCGTGAATATACGTGCCGGAGCACACTACACACAGTTCCTTGTCTACGACTTTAACAAGGATGGTCGGGCTGAGCTGATTTGCAAGACGGCGCCTGGCTCTAAGGATGCCGAAGGGGTATATGTCAATCAGGTGGCAGACTTACCCTCGATGAAAAATGCCAGCAACACCAAGGACTGGCGTAACACCAACGGACGCATCGACGGCGGACAGGAATATCTGACCGTCTTCGAGGGATTGACGGGCAAAGCCATTCATACCATTGCCTATTATCCGAACCGTAATGCGCTGGCGACACTGAGCGAGGCTTCGGGCACATTCAACTGGGACGACCGCAGTGGCAAGAAAGACTATGCCAATTATGGCAACCGTGGCGAGCGCTATCTGGCTTGTGTGGCCTATTTGGCAGGAAAGGATGAGTGTCCTTCGGCAGTCATGTGTCGTGGTTACTACACGTATGCTTACCTGTGGGCAGTGGACTTTGACGGAGAGAAATTGAAGACCCGTTGGCTGCACAGCTCTGACAAGAAGACCTCCTACAAACTGGGGGATGCTGAAGGAAATACACAGACCTACACACCACCTGCCTGTTCCTCTGGCATGGGACGCAACACCATGTATGCCAATGGCAATCACAACCTTTCTGTAGGCGATGTGGACGGCGACGGATGCGACGAGATTATCTGGGGGTCTGCAGCCCTCGACAACGATGGCAAAATGCTCTATGCCGTGGGCTTCGGACACGGCGATGCCATTCATCTGGGCGACATGAACCCCGACCGTCCTGGTCTGGAACTCTTTGACATCCATGAGGAAAAAGGTGAGTACGCATGGGACTTGCATGACGCTGCCACAGGCGAAATCCTATGGAAAGGCGGACAAGAAGGTGCCGACAACGGCCGAGGATTGGCTGCCGACATCGTGGCAGACAGCCGTGGCTATGAGTTCTGGTCGGCCTATGGAGGTTTCAACAAAGCAAGCCGTAACCAAAACCCGTTTAATGCCATAACAGGTAATGAAGTTGGCTCACGAAAGCCGTCGATGAACTTCCGTATCTACTGGGACGGCGACGCGTATGATGAACTGCTCGACGGAACGGGCATCACCAAGTGCACCGCATCTGCCAGCAACCAACTGAGCATCTATATCACCGATTCCAGCCAAAAAGCATTTGCTTCACTGGGAATGACTCCTTCTTCGTGCAACGGAACGAAGGCGACACCCTGCCTTCAGGCCGACATCTTCGGCGACTGGCGCGAGGAGGTGATATGGTGGAACACCAACAATCCCTCTCAGTTATATATCGTGAGCAGCACCGCTAAAACGGACTACAGAGTGCCGACTTTGATGCACGACCACGTTTACCGCATGGGCATTGCATGGCAAAACTGCGCTTATAACCAACCGCCTCACCTGGGTTATTATCTGCCCGACTATGTGGATTCATTCCAGGGTATGAAGGATGACCCAACCGCCATTGTCGATGCACGCCAAAGCACGGAAGTCATCACTCGTTCGTATTACAATTTGCAGGGACAGCCTATAGCCTCTCCTAACAATGTTTCACAGATATACATCATGAAGGAACGTCACGCTGACGGCTCGGTGACGACCAAGAAGTGTCTGGCACGATAGGAATATAAAAAAGACCCTTCTTTGTCACTTTTTCATCTATAAAAGTTGCCTGATTTGATAATTTTAGTAACTTTGCAACCATGAAATCTGAAAGAGTCATATCTGCATACAAAAGCTACTTCAAAGACTTCATTAGCACACTCTCTGACGCAGAAGCTCGGAAAGTGTTCTACGTCATTGATATGCTGAAAACGCAAGAGCGTGTCAATGAAAAATTTGTCAAATATCTCCGTGACGAGATTTTCGAACTGAGGGTAAAACATGGTGGTAACATCTTCCGAGTGTTCTTCATTTTCGACAATGGAAATGTGGTGATGCTTTTCAATGGTTTCCAGAAAAAGAGCCAAAAGACTCCACAAAGTGAGATCAACAAAGCAATACAATTAAAAAAAGAATATTATGAAAGAAAAAGATGGAATAATGAGCGTTGATGCTATGATGGACGAACGTTACGGAAAGGTAGGAACACCTGAGCGTGAGGCTTTCCGCAAGGAAGCCTACGCCTATTGTGTTGGCCAAATTATCTGTGACGCAAGGAAACGTGAAAAGGTCACCCAGCAGGAACTGGCTCAGCGCGTAGGAACCAACAAGTCATATATTTCTCGTGTAGAGAATGGAAACGTGGAGCCCGGAGCTGGTATGTTTCTTCGTATCCTTAGTGCGCTTGGCTTACGCTTTGAAGTATTGCAGCCGCTTGCTAACAGTTGATAATAAGTTGTTTTTTATTTGGCTTTTCGCTCGCTTAATCGTACCTTTGCCATCGTTTTTTTAAACGTTTATTTCATATCAATGCACAGATCAGTTTTTCAAAAGCGCGAAGTCATTGTCTTCCATCAGTTTAAGAGGAAGGGATGGGCGCTCTTTGCATGTCTGGGGCGTGAGGTCGTCATTTCTGTACTGAGTGTGGCTACACTTTCGGCAACGAAAGCAGCCAACATCAGCGACGAGGTGTGGCGTACAGACTCCACACAGACTACAAAAGAGATTTGGCTGGGAGACGTAGGCGTCACCGGCTCGCGCGCGCCGCTGACACAAAGTCAGGCGGCAAGAATGGTAACTGTACTGAGCCATGACGACATTGCGCAGGCGGCAGTACAAAGTGTTAACGATTTGCTGAAGTTGGCCGTAGGGGTCGACGTGAGACAGCGAGGTGCGTTTGGCCTCCAAACAGATGTCTCCATCCGAGGCGGCACACAGGAGCAAATCATGGTACTGCTTAATGGCATCAACATCTGCGACCCACAGACAGGTCACAACGTGATGGACTTGCCTTGTCAACTGGACGAGATTGTCCGCGTTGAAGTGCTCGAAGGTCCCGCCGGACGCGCTTATGGCACATCGTCACTTGTAGGGGCCATCAATATTGTGACCTCTTCTCATGAGAAACACATGACAAAGGACGAGAAAAGAGCGGTGACAAGCGACATCAATCTGGAAGGTGGATCCTTCGGCTATGCGAAAGCGGCTTTCATCGCCAATCTTTCTGCCCTTCAACTCTCCTCTCTTCACACTCAACATCAATTAAGCTCGAGCTACCAGCGCAGCGACGGGTTCAGCCGATCGAAAGCAGGAACGCTCAACACCGACTATAGTGGTCTGAAAGCTTTCTACCAGGGACAGATGGACAACGAACAGTTGACGGTCAGCTGGCACGCAGGCATCTCTGACAAAGGATGGGGCTCTGGCACGTTTTATGCCACCCCACGCTGGCAGGCCGACGATCAATACGAGCACACCACAAAAATCATGACAGCCCTACAAGCCGAGACAAAGCAGGGCGCCATTCATTTTCATCCCGCCATCTACTGGAACCAATACCGCGACCGCTATGAGGGTTATCGCAACCAGCCAGACAAGATGAAGTACAATCATAACAGGTGCAACATCTATGGTGTCAACCTGAACAGCTACTTCGACTGGAAGGCAGGCCGCACGGCTGTCGGAGCGGAAATACGTAATGAGGATCTGGAGAGTGGCAACCTTGGCGAACCCTACTCAGAGGCTAAGATGAATGCACGGGGCGCCAACTCAAAGTACACGCGGGGCATCAACCGCACCAACCTCTCGGCCCATCTGGAGCACAACGTGCTGCTACACAAGCTGACACTCTCTGCGGGTGTCATCGCCGCCAAGAGTTCTTGGAGTGATGCCGACTGGAAACTATACCCAGGCGTCGATGTCAGTTACAGACTCTACGATTCTGACGACTCTTCACTCAGCATCAAACTCTTCGCGTCCTACAACACCTCACTGCGGTTGCCTTCTTTCACAGAGATGTACTACAAATTGCAGGGCTATGCTGCTGACCCCCATCTGAAACCGGAAGAGATGGGCGCACTGGAAACCGGTGCACAGCTGACATCCTCTTTCTTAAGAGCAAAGGCGACGGTGTGGCATCACCATGGGCGCAATATGATCGACTGGATGATGGACATCCGACTAGGTGACTCCGCTGTCTGGCAGAGCGTCAACCACACCCGTATCAATGCCACAGGTTTTGAGGCCACAGCCGACATCCGTCTACAACAGCTGTTTCCCACGCTCTTTAAACCCTCTTCCTTTCTCAGCCTGTCCTATAGCTATATCAAGCAGGATAAAGAACTAGAAGAGGGGCTCGTCTCGCAATATGCACTGGAGTATCTGCGCCACAAACTGGTAGCGACACTACACACGCCGATATGGCGCCATCTCTCGCTGACGCTCAATACCCGTTGGCAAGACCGTGTGGGCAAGTACACCACCTTCAGTGGCGAAGTATGCGAATACAAGCCTTTTGCACTGGTGGACGCGCGTCTGCAATGGCAGACACCACGCTACACACTCTATGCAGAGGCCAACAACCTGCTGGACAACCGCCACTATGTGGACTACGGCAATGTGCCACAGCCAGGCATCTGGTTCATCGCCGGTGTAAAATACAAATTACAATTTATTGGTGTCCGCTAAACCTTTTTGAGCCCTATACAAATTTAGGTCGAGTCCCTCGTTTGGAACTCGACCTTTTTTGTTACCTTTGTTTTTGCTACAAAACTACAATAACATGAACAAAGGTACACATTTTATCGGACAGCCGATGTATGGTCAGCTGATTTCTTTGCTCAACAAGTCAAAAATTCT
>JAEEGL013011933.1_pt1 | contig 12738 bp, 13 predicted proteins | sample 9134231 | NCBI WGS metagenome assembly JAEEGL01 (sample SAMN16246548, study PRJNA631951) | gut metagenome | biome: gut microbiome; feature: rumen; material: fiber-attached | host: Bos | place: Iran: Karaj | collected 2018-10 | reverse complement strand
ACAGTATAAGCAAGTAAAATTAACAACGCAGGATAAACAGCTTTTTTTGCACCTTCAGCAAAATTGCTAAAATATGAATTCATTGATTTTCTATACATAAACGCCAATAATGCACTGCCCAATAGCAAAATTAACGCTACTTCAGTCAATGTCCAATTTCCAAACGAAGCTTTTTCGGTTAGTCCTAATACTGTATTAAATGCTCCAAACAACCCTTTTGTAAAAGCATTTCCTGTTGGTTTAACAAAAGCACTAGTTATATTTTGGAATACATCAATCTTAAAAATATCCCATGAAATAAATGCAAGTACTAATATAATCAACATTGAGTCAAGAACTATTACTAAAGGATAAACTCGTTTATTTGTTGTGTTAACTTTTTTTGGAACCAAATATGATTCACTTAAATCTTCATATTCTCTGTGTTTTCTAGCATAAAGGATTGTATTTACTAAAACTACTACAACAGAAACAACAAGCAACAATACCTTATACCATGGATTGTCATTTGCTGCAACATTTAAACCTGAGCTACCAAAAACAGCAGTTAAGCCATATATATCAGCTGTTGAAAATATAGAACCTATTAATCCAGCAATTGTTGAACCAACAGTTAGAAAAGCTGCAGTCATCTTATCATATCCCATTAACAATATGATAGATATTACAAATGGGAATAAAATAAGAAGAGGCAACGAAAATCCAGCCATTGAAGATAATACCGCAAAAATTATCCCAACAATTATCATGAACAACCATTCTTTACCTTTGAATCCAGCAACAATCTTATCTAACAATATCCTATATTGTGGAATACTATACAAAACTCCATATAATCCACCAATTGTCAAAACAAATAATGCAATATTACCAAAATACTGAATAGAAACAATAAAATAAGACATTAAATTAAAAATTCCTATTTTATTAGCATCTTGCGTAACAAATTCACCATTTGATACAGTTGCTACTGATAATCCCCAAGTTGCCAACATATCAACAAATAAAGTTATCATAATAACCTTAAACAAATTGTGTTTTTTCATCTTTCCCTCCTTTAAATTAAATTATACAACAATAAACATCACTAATACAATAATTTAACTAAAAATCAGTTTAATGATTAATCAACTTTTATAACCTTTGTATCACATATTAAGTCATGTAATCCCCTTTTATCTTTTCTATAAATAATCATAAATAACGATGAAATTAAGAATAATAACTGAACAAATTCAATACAAGTCAAAGTAGAAAAATATAATTCTTTTTGCATTAATAATACAAATACTAATTCAAGAAAAGATGCTAAACATCCATTAATTAAAAAAGCTCTAATTAATAAATTAAAATGACTAGCTTCCTTGTTATCATTAGAAACAATTTTAATTTTCATAACTTTTTTTCCTAAAGTTTGACCATCTGAATAATAAGTAAAAGAACCAAAATATGCTACCGTAATTATTAAATCTACGAGAGAATAAATTACTCTTTCCCTATTTAAAGTATAAGTCAAATCCTTTGTTATACTTTCAAATTCTTTATCCTCAATTTTACCATCTATATAATCACTTACAACAGTCATTTCTTCTTTATAAGCACTTTCATATTTTTCCGAATTTGGAATCCAGATGGTTAAAAAGGTCGAAATGACAACAACAATAAAAAAATCTAAAAAATATGCAAAAAATCTTTGATAACTATGAGAAGCCATTATATCTACTCCAATTCCTTTCTATAATTAATTAATATACTTCTTATTTCATCAATGTCACGTGTCATATATATTTTATTCTTTATCTCATTTGAGCCTTTAAGTCCTTTTAAATACCAAGCAATATGATTTCTTATTTCTAAAACTGCAACTTTAGATATCTTTAAGCTTACTAAGTATTCAAAATGTTTTAAACACATATCAACCTTTTCAATAGGAGATGGTTTAGGAATAATAACACCATTTTCTAAAAACTCATTTATCTCCTTAAATATCCATGGATTGCCAAGAGCTGCTCTTCCAATCATAACTGCATCACATCCTGTATCATCAAGCATTTTTTTTGCACTGAAACAGTCTACTACATCTCCATTACCAATTACTGGTATTGAAACATTTTCTTTAACTAATTTTATTATGTTCCAATCAGCCTTCCCAGAATATCCTTGACTTCTTGTTCTAGCATGAACACAAATTGCACTTGCACCAGCTTCCTCACATATCTTAGCTACTTCTACAGCATTAATACTATTAAAGTCCCAACCACTTCTAATCTTAACAGTAACAGGAATAGGTACTGAAGAAACAACAGCTTCAACTATTTCTTTAATCTTTGATGGATTTTTCAAAAGTGCAGAACCAGCCTGTGCCCTTAAAGCGACTTTTGGAACAGGACACCCCATATTAATATCAATAATATCAGGTTTCATATTTTCATAAATAAATTTAGCAGCACTTACAAAAGATTCTTTATCACTTCCAAAAATCTGTTGAGAAATTGGTCTTTCAAAATCAGTCATATAAAGCATATCAATAGTTTTTTGATTATTATAAAATATAGCTTTATCACTAACCATTTCAGCATAAATGAGTCCACATCCCATTTCCTTTACGATTCGCCTAAAAGCTGAATTGCAAACACCAGCCATTGGAGCCAAAACCAGTCTATTTTTTATTTCAACATTCCCAATTTTCCACATAAATTTCACCAAATAAAGTATATCAAATAATATACAAAATGTCATAAAAAAAGAATGTACTAAGTACACTCTATTTAACAACTTCCATAGATTGGAAATAATATATCCCATTAATTAACTTAAATGAGTACTTATACGTATTATATTTATCCCAAGAAACATCTTCTTTTTGTTCAACAGGAGCACCAACGCCTAAAGGATCTTCACCTATTATTGCATTTTTAGATTCAACTAATTGTGTCTTATCAAAATCTAAATAATAATCAACTTTGTTAGTATCATAATTAATACTATAAAATGCTCTTTTTTCATAAATTGATAAAGTATCCCCTGTTTTTTCTGCTTTTTCATACTTTTTAAAAATAATATCTTGAACTCCGCTACCTTCACATATACTGCTTCCAATATAAATCTTATTATCTTTTATTCCATAGAATCTATCAAAATTGCCATTATTATAATTATAAGTTTTAGTATAATCATCATATTCTGTAGCCAAAGATTTTAGTTCATCAAAAGTAACAGATTTATTATATAAAACCTTTGATAAACCTTTGTTAAGTAAATCAAGATCAACATTCGGTACTGAATTTACAAACGATCCACAATATCCAACATTTTCAAAAGGAACTTGCTTAAGCATTGTGCTAATAAATTCTACTTGCGTCATGTTTTCAATTTTATATAATCCATTTTTATATAACGTTTCAGAAGTAATACCTAAAGAACTAAAAGATTTCATTGCATCTTCTACTTCTTTTGAATTAACATCAATTACAACAATCTCCTCTTTTTTCTCTTCTACAGGAGTAGGTTCATTTGATTTTTTCTTTTCTTTTTTAGTAAATACTTCTTTTCCAAAATATACTCCAAGTCCAAAAGTAAATAACATAAATATTGCTATCATTACTACTAACCATATCTTTAATGGTTTACCTTTTACTTCTTTTTTCTTTGTTAAAAAACTTTCTTTTTTAGTTTTTTCTACAACTTGCTCTTCTTTAACTTGCTCTTCTTTCTTTTCCTCTTCCATTTTTACTCCTCCTATATTAAAATTATATCATTTTTTTAAAAAAAAAGAAAATATTATTCAATATTTTCTTCTTCACTATCAGCTTCATCATCTATACTATCTTGTTTTTTTTCTTTTATTTTTTTTGATACCTCTTTTGAATCTACTTCAATATTTTCGTCTTCGTCTATATCACTTTCTTCTTCAGGCATATGACCATTTTTAACAAGATATTCAATTTGTTCCTTCGTTAATGTTTCATATTCTAGAAGTGTCTCTGCAATTAATTTAACTAAATCTTTATTTTCACGTAATATTTTTTTAGCTTTATCATAACATTCATCAATAATCTTTCTCATTTCAAGATCTATTTCATGAGCTACTTCATTAGAAAAATTACGAGTTTTACCATAATCTCTTCCTAAGAATACTCCACCTTCTTGCTGTTCTAATTGAACTGGACCTAAGTCACTCATTCCATATTCTGTAACCATTGCTCTTGCAATTTTTGTTGCTTTTTCAAAGTCATTATGAGCACCAGTTGATATCTCACCAAAAGTCAACTCTTCTGATACTCTTCCTCCCAATAGACCAGTTATTTGTTCTAACAACTCAGTCTTAGTTGAAGTATATTTTTCTTCCTTTGGAACCATCAAGTTATAACCACCAGCATAACCTCTTGGAATAATTGTAACTTTTTGAACTTCACTTGCGTTACTAAGTTTTAATCCTATAACAGCGTGACCAGCTTCATGGAATGCAACCAATCTTCTTTCGTTTTCAGTATATTTCTTACTCTTCTTAGCAGGTCCCATCATAACTCTATCTGTTGCTTCATCAATTTCTTTCATAGTTATTTGCTCTTTATTGCCACGAACTGCAAGTAAAGCTGCTTCATTCATTAAGTTTTCAAGATCAGCACCAGAGAAACCAGGCGTACGTTTAGCAAGATTTTTTAAAGAAACACTTGGAGCCAAAATTTTATTTTTAGAATGTACTTCTAGTATCTCTTCTCTTCCTTTGATATCTGGCAAATTAACAATTACTTGTCTATCAAATCTTCCAGGTCTTAATAAAGCTGGATCCAAAACATCGGCACGGTTTGTTGCTGCAATAATTATAATTCCTTCATTAGCACCAAATCCATCCATTTCAGTTAATAATTGGTTAAGTGTTTGTTCTCTTTCATCATGACCTCCACCTAAACCAGTACCTCTTTGACGACCAACAGCATCTATTTCATCAATAAAAATTAAACAAGGAGCATTTCTCTTAGCTTGTTGGAACATATCACGTACACGACTAGCACCAACACCAACGAATAATTCAACAAAGTCAGATCCACTAATGAAATAGAATGGAACATCAGCTTCTCCAGCTACAGCTTTTGCAAGTAAAGTTTTACCAGTACCTGGAGGACCTACTAATAATACTCCCTTAGGAATTCTAGCTCCTAATTTCTGGAACTTTTTAGGATCTCTTAAGAAATCAATTAACTCTTTAACTTCTTCTTTTTCTTCTTTTAATCCAGCTACATCTTTAAAAGTAACTTTATTATCTTCAGAACTTAAACGAGCTCTACTCTTACCAAAATCTAAAGAACTCTTATTACCAGCTAATTGTCTATTAAAAAACCAAAAAGCCACTCCTACAAGTAAAACAATAGGTACTACATTTATAAGTATTAATAATAAAGAAGAAGATTCAGGATCTGGTTTAACTACTAATTTAAAATCATATTTATCACTAGCATCCACAATCTTTTTCATAACTTCTTCACTTAAAGGTAAAGTAGCTTCAAAAGATTCATTCTCTTTATAATTAGTTAAAGTACCAACAACATCATAAGTATAACCACTACCTCTAGTAACAAGTTTTAATTCTTTTATTTTTCCTTTATCTAATTTTTCAATAAATTCATCATAGGATAATTCATGTACTTCTTTATCCATTACTCTAAATACAAAGAATAAACCTAATATTATAATTATTAAGAATAAATAAGGTAACAATCCTTTTTTCATAGTCTTTTTATCAATTTTTTTATTCACAAAATCTCCTCCTTAACTGTATTTCAACATTATATCATAACTATCAGACTTTTTTTTGTCAAATTTAGATTTTTTAATTCCTGGTATCCATAATATTTTACCAGTAGAATCACAGACTATTGGCCAACTATCTCTATCTTGTAATGATATTTTTTTATCAATAAAGATATCTTTTATCTTACGAGATCCATTTAGTCCTTTAACAGCCATTTTATCTCCAATTTTTCGTGTACGAACAATAAGAGGTAATACTATATCATGACTATCTAAACGACAAATATTATTACTATTATCATCGGTATCATCAATTAAACATATCATATGTCTATTAGGTAATACTACTTCTTTATCAAATTCTATTTCATAAGAAGATAAATCATCTACTTCTCTCACTATCTTAAAGGTATCATATTCTTTAATAGCTAAAACATCATTAGGTAAATTAACATAACTATTAGCTTTATTACTATTTATTAATTGTAGAATAATATCAATATGTCTATCTCCTAGTAATATTAAATCATCTTGATAAAACTCTTCTAAGAAAGAATAGAGAATTTCTTTTTGAATAAATATATCTTCTAATAAAAACTTAGATATAATAATTTGATTATTATCTATTACTCTAGAGATTGCTAAATCTCTTTCCTTTTCTATATAATGATTAGCTTCATTTAACATCTTACTGAACTTTAAAAACTTAAGATGAGCATCTTTATCTTCTTCTTTTAGGAATGGTAATACATATTTTCTATATCTATTTCTGGTATAATCATCCTTTAAATTGGATTTATCTACGAAATAAGGTACTTTATTAGCTATATCATATTCTTCTAATTCCTTTTTAGTATAATGAATTAATGGTCTAACTAATACATAATCATCCATTGAAACTAATTCTTTAAAACCACCATAACCATTAAGATTAGATCCTCTAACCATTCTCATTAGAATAGTCTCCATCAAATCATCACCATGATGAGCAGTCATAAGATAATTAGCTTCATATTTATGTACTACATCTTCAAAGAAACGATATCTTATATTACGAGCTTCATTATGAAAATTATCATCTCCATAATTCTCTATTATCATAGTTTCAAATAATAATTGATGTTCTAAACAATAATTCTTTAAAAACTCAGCTTCATCATAACTTTCTTTTCTAATATTATGATTTACATGAGCTATTATTAAAGAAAGATGATATTTATCTCTTATTTTTAAAAGCATATCAACAAGTGCCATTGAATCAGGTCCTGTCGAACAACCAACTACAATTTTATCATTTTCATGAAAAGAGAAATCTTTTAAAATATCAATCATAGACTTCCTCCAATCAAATATTTATTATAACAGAAAAAAAGAAAAATATATATTATTCATCAGGAATTTTCAAAATATATTCTCCATCCTTAGAATAAAGGTATTTTTCTCTTGCATATCTTGCTACATAATCTGGATCTTGTAACTTGTTAGCATCTACTTTTAATTCTTCTTCTTTTTCTTGTAAAGCAACAAGTTCTTCATCCAAATCCTTTTTTTCTTGATATTTATCAAATATTTCTATCCAATACTTACCAACTGTAAACGTCATGACAAAAATAACGACTAGAGAAAGCAAACCCAGTAGTAACAATCGTCGTCTTGTCTTGACTTTACCGCTATTTTTAGCCACCACATTCACCTACCTTTTCAATATATATTATACATCTAATTTACAAAGGTAACACAGTAAATTTACAACTATTGTAGTACTATTTACATTTTTAATGTAAAAAAAGAGACTGAGTCTCTTTTAAATAACTACATCAAAATCTAAATAACGATTCAAAATAGCAAAAACTAAAATTATTTTTTTCGTAAATCAAAATCTTTAGAGATTTTAAAAAAGACATACTTGCTTGTTTTTACATCTTTTTTAAATTCATAAGTAATAGTATTACCAACAATATCATAATCATAAATTTCCGACCAATTAGATTCAACAATCTTTGATTTAATATACAACTTATCTTCTTCTATATAATTAGATTCTATTTCTTCTTTAAAATAATCACCATAAACAAGACCTGTAATAATAGTATATTTAGCATAAACATCATTATTCTTATCATAATGAATGAAACCAGAAGTAGAAGAATATTTTAATAATCCAAAATCTTCAGGAGAATAAGTATAATCACTACCAAATAATTCTTTTATTTTATTTTCCATATCTTTGGATTTAATTGCTTCTGTTGAAAAATTTTTATTAACATATTGAATCTTTTCTTCATCCGTTAACTTATAGAAATTACCATCATCATAATACGGTCCACAATATACTTTATTAATAATAGCTCCTACTTTAGAACATTCAATTTCAAAAGTATTACCTTTTTCATTAGAAAGAAGCCTATAAGCTAGAAGTAACTTAGCACGATTATCACTAAAATCACCAAAGGCAATATAATGTTCATCATATCGATACATTTCAAATAATTTTTTAGCAGTAGCCTCTATATCTACTTCATCAATAGGCTCAACTATTGTTGGAATAACACCATTATCATTCTTTTTAGATTTATGAGTATCAATATACTCTATAACATTTTTTATAAGAACTATTAGTATAAGAATCAATACTATAAAAATAGCTATATATACAAGTATTCCCTTTACACCTTTTTCTTTAATAATATTCTTTATATTCATATAATCACCTATATTAAGTATACATATAATAATGATATTTATTCAAACATAATAAAATAAATAATTGTAAAAAGCGTAAAGAAAAGACACCCTAAGGTGTCTTGAAATTTCTACTCTTCTTCGTCAGATGCTTCTTCAGCATTTTCATATGCTTCTAAAATTGCGTCTTCAAACATTGCACGAACTTCTGGATTAATAGGATGAGCGATATCACGGTATCCACCAGTAGCAGTCTTTCGGCTAGGCATTGCTATAAATAGACCGTTATCTCCTTCAATAATTCTGATGTCATGTACTGCAAAACTATCATCTAATAGGATAGATGCAATACCTTTCATACGAGAACCTTCCTTCTCAATTTTGCGTACGTTGACTGATGTAATTTTCATAAGTCATTCCTCCCTCTTAAAGCGCACTACCGTAACACTTTATGAAATAATTTTATAATACTATAAAGACAAATGTCAACACTTTTATTTATAAAGAGAATTAGCTAAATCTACGAAAATTTCAACCGCTAACATTTCTGCTCTAGCATTTAAATCAAACTGATATTTTTGAAGTACTTTTTCAACAATTTTAAGATCATAACCTTTCAAATTATTTTTAATAGTCTTTCTCTTATATTGAAAGCTATCTCTAACTAATTGTTCAAAGAAATGATAATTCTTTAATTCATACTTATCATTCTTACGCGTAAAAGAAACAACTACACTATCTACATTAGGTTCTGGTACAAATTCCCTACGAGAAACAAAGAATTCTTTTTTTATATCAAAATAATAATTTAATAATACTGTAATAGACCCATACTCTCTACTACCTGGCTTTGAAGTAAATCGATTACCTACTTCCTCTTGAACCATCATCATTACTTTTTCAAAAGGTAAATCAGATTGAATCAATTTCATTAATATTGGCGTTGTAATATAATATGGAACATTACTAATAAAATATAAAGAGTCAAAAGAATAATGCGCAATATCATTTTCGATATCAGAAGTTAAAAAGTCTTGAAAAAGAATATCTACATTATCACATTCTTCTAATCTAGTAGATAACTCATCAGTTAAATCAGTATCAATTTCGTAACATAATACATATTTAGCGAAACTTGATAATTCTTTAGTAAGAATTCCCCCTCCAGGACCTACTTCAATAACTAAAGATTGATTATTAACACCACTAATATCAACCATTCTTTTTACTATACGATTATCTTTTAAGAAGTTTTGACCAAATCTTTTTTTAAATTTAACATCGTATTTTTCCATACTATCACCAACTGCCTAATATTATAACAAAAAAAAGAGATTTAAACATCTCTTTTCTTATTAAAATAATATATTATTCTACTACCTTGTAATAAAATATATAAAATAGAAATTCCTAAAATACAAGAAAAGATATGAATAGGATTAGAAAAGAAATCTTGTACATATCCAAATTTAGGAATTTTAAATAATACTTTACCACAAATAGAATCCGTACCTACTAAATAAGAATCCTTACTTACATTATGATCACCCTTAGTAGTATATAAAGAATGAGATTCATCTATTTCTTCTTTATTAATAATACGATGAGTAATTGTAGAACCAACATAATTAGGATTATTTGAGTAGAAAGTAATAATATCTCCTATTTTATAATTATCATGATCAATTCTCTTAATAACAATACCATCTTTTACTTGAATAGTAGGATTCATACTACCAGACATAATAACATAAGTTCCAAATAATGGTCTTCTAGAGTCTCCTTTCATAGTATTAATTAATAAATCTCCCATATAAATAACAAGAAATAATAATAGTAATATAATAATACCTAAAAAAGAAAATAGTAAAGTCTGAGTCATAAAACGTTTAGCTCTAGAAAAAGACAATTGTTCTTGTGCATAAATTGTATCCATTCTATCACTCCTTTACTATCATAATTATAATACGTCGAAAACAATAATTACTAGAAAATCAATAAAAAAAGAAGTGAGTTTACACTTCTATTTTGTATTACCAAATACTGAAACTTCTAAAGTACAATTACCTGTAGCTAAAGAACTTTTATCACTCATCCATACTCTTAATCTATATCTATCAGCTAAAGAACGAGTTTTCTTAACTTTAAAGATAGCCATACTTCCTTTAGGAGAACCTATTTTAGAATTCTCAGTTAAAGGCGTAAACTTTTCAGGTCCAAACACTTTAACATAACTACCACTATCTTCCTGCTCTAAGAATATTTTTAAGTCATCATCAGGAATAGCACATTTTCCTATCTTTGTAAGAGCTAATTCATATTCAATATAAGTAGCATTATCTAGGGCTACATCTACTGAGAAGTCAAAGTATTTTTCACCTTTAGAACCAACTGAATCTAATGTAGGTACAGCTTTATCAAGTACAATACCAGAAAAATCACCAGAATAATTCAAAGTAACTGTTCCTCCATTTTCTGATTCATATATAACTGGTTTCTTAGTCTTTGAGAAATAAGCAAATCCTACTGAAATACTTATTATCAATATAATACATACGCTAAGTAACAAAAACCAAAATCTCTTAGTCAACTCTTTTTTTTCTTTCATAAATTACACCTCAATCAACGAACATCTACATCAAAAGAGAAAGTAGCCTCATTATTCGTAAAAGCATACGCATCTGAAACCCAAACTCTTAATTTAAATTGCTTTTTCTCATAACCATTAATTTTTTCTTTTAATAAAGTAACTCCATTATCTAAACCTTTTGTTAAAGATAAATCTTTAAGTATAATAGGATCTTTCTTAAATGCTCCATAAGGTTTTTCATTTAAATCAGTTAAATAAGTCTTAATAAAACTATCTTTTATTTCATTATTATCATTAACTTGTTTAATTAAATAGATTTCATAATTTTGTACATCTTCAGTCCTATTTTCTATTGAGAACTCTACATAACCATATATTCCAAGGGAAGAATCTTCCCCATTATAACTCTTACCCAACTTATCAGATACGGGTAAAGTATTCTTAAGAGTAATAATATCGGATGTTTTAAACTTCACAATAAATGGTTCTTTATTATCAATTTCTCTCTTAGAAAAGAAAAACAATAGAAGAGAAATTGTAACTAAACAGAACAAAACAAATACTAACAATTTTACTTTTTGATCAAATAGTTTTGTCACATACCCACCTTCTATCATTAACTTATTATTAAAATATCATAAATTTATTACCAAGTCAAACAACTTAGCTGCATTTTCACTGGTAATTTTTGCGACTTCTTTTTCATCAATTGCTAGTATTTCAGCCACTTTTTTAGCAATATAAGGTATATATTTAGATGAATTAATCTTACCTCTAAATGGTTCTGGTGTCAGATAAGGAGCATCTGTTTCTAATAAAATATTTTCTATACCTATTGCTTCTACGACTTTATAAAGATTGCTATTCTTAAAAGTAACTACTCCACCTATTCCTATTTTATATCCCATAGATACATATTCTTTAGCTGTCTCAACACTTCCTGAAAAGCAATGAATATCTCCTTTTACATTTGGAAATTCTTTTATTATTTCAATTGTATCTTGAGTAGCATCTCTACTATGTATAACTACTGGTAAATGGTGTTTTTCAGCAATCTCCATTTGTTTTCTAAATAATTTTTTTTGTTGTTCTATATCTTCTTTACCATAATGATAATCTAACCCTATTTCTCCTACTCCCACTATTTTAGTATGAGTTAGTAATTCTTCTAAAAAAGCCAAATCACTTGCTGTTGTAATAGAAGCTTCACTAGGATGAAAACCAATCGTAGCATAAACTCCTTCTAAATATTGATTACAAATACTTAAAGTCTCTTTAATTGTATCTCTCGTACAACCAGACAAAATAATAGGACTAACACCATTCTCTTTATTTTCACGAATTACAGTATCTATGTCATCATAATCTTCTTTAGAAATATGACAATGAGTATCAATATACATATAATCACCCAAAGACATTATAATATAAAAATAAGAAGATTGATAGAAATCTTCTTATTTTGTAGTATCAATTCTCATAAATAATGGAGAAGGAGTACCTAATTCAAAAGTATTATTTTCATTAAAATCAAAATCTTTACAAGTTTGATTAATCTGTTTCATTATTTCTTCTGAAGTTGTTGGTAAGAATGGCTCTAAGAATACAGCACTGACTCTTATTGCTTCTAATAAATTATATAATACTGTTTCAAGTCTATCTTTAAGTGACTCATCTTTAGCTAAAACCCAAGGAGCTGTATCATCAATATATTT
>JAEEGL012933710.1_pt1 | contig 12738 bp, 9 predicted proteins | sample 9134231 | NCBI WGS metagenome assembly JAEEGL01 (sample SAMN16246548, study PRJNA631951) | gut metagenome | biome: gut microbiome; feature: rumen; material: fiber-attached | host: Bos | place: Iran: Karaj | collected 2018-10 | reverse complement strand
CGGCATAGGATTTTCGAACCCCAGCTCCCCAATTGCCTTCAACAGAGCGGAGTCCAATCCAAAATCTGTAAACTGTAACATGAAAACAAATGTTGTTTGAAAAGTGCCGCAAAAATACAAAAAAATACGCTATCTTTGCCCGTTTAAGATGAAGATTGTTATCCGTACCATAATCATAGCCTTGGGGTTGGCGGTTTTGTTGTTTTCCACTTGCAAGGAAAAACCTCGCAGTCCCCTACCCGAGCTCAACATCGACAGCCTGTTTGTGGACCTGGGCAAGGCCAACGTCGCCCGACGCACCGCCATGGCCGAAAAGGCTTTCAAGGAGATGAGCAAGGAACCGGGGCTGAACGGCACGGTACTCTATGCCGAAGGCGGGCAAGTCCTCTATCGTAAGGCCTTCGGATGGCGCAACCTGATCAAAGCCAACGACTCGATACGCATCGACGACCAGTTTCAGCTGGCTTCGGTGTCGAAAATGTTCACCGCCGAAGCCATCATGCTGCTCTATTCGCAGGGCAAACTGGACTATGACGACGATCTCACGAAATACATCCCTGAGTTCCCTTACAAAGGCATCACCATCCGCCACCTGCTGAACCACCGTTCCGGCCTGTCGCGTTACGAGACCTTGGCCGATGAGCACTGGCCTGACCGGGGGGTGCCGGCCTTCAACGACGACATCATCAAGCTGTTTGCCCAATACAAGCCAGACCCCTACAACCAACCTGATGTCACCTTCCACTACACCAATGTGAACTATGCGCTGCTGGCCAGCGTGGTGGAGCGCGTCAGTGGTCAGCATTTCGAGGATTTCATGAGGGAAAATGTGTTTGCGCCCCTAGGGATGGATCGCTCCTATATCTACTCCTTGAGAGGCACGGATCGCCTGCATACCTACGTCGACACCGAGGTGCAGGGACATGACTTGCTGCGCAAGGGAGCCCGACGCGCCCAAGACGACTACCTGAACGGTGTGGTAGGTGACAAGGTGATGTTCTCCACCGTCGATGACCTGTACCGTTTCAGCCTGGCGATCGACTGCCAGTTGTTTTTGCCAGACAGCATCCAACAGGAGGCCTTCCAACCTGGATCTCCCGAATGGAAAAGAGGCGAAAACTACGGTTTCGGGTGGCGCCTGAGCGAGAAACATCCTGGCGTGGTGTATCACTTCGGATGGTGGAAAGGCTACCGCTCGTTCTTCATCCGCGATGTCGAAAAAGGACGCGTGCTCATCGTGCTCACCAACACCAACAGCAGTGCCGTCGGCGACCTGCTTTGGGACTTCATCAACGACACCAGCGTACAGTTGCCGCAAGCCTGCCCCAACCGAAACCTAATGTTGGAGGTGCAATAGTTCTTTTTTTTAAAAAAACTTGCATTTCCCATTTTTTTTGTATTTTTGCATCGGTTCTTATCATAATAACCATCCAGCATAACTGGATTAAATGGTTTCATAAATTTTGGTTTTTGGTTCTAGAAAATCCCTGCCTCGGTAGGGATTTTCTTGTTTTTGATTATATTTGCATCAAATTCTCTAATTATGAAACTTGAACTCACCTACACCAATTCCTTCGTCAGCAAGGAAGCCATCCAATCCTACGAATCTACAGTTGCCTCGACGTACAACACCATTTACAACAAGACTGGAGCGGGCAACGACTTCCTCGGCTGGGTCAGCCTGCCCTCAGAAATCGATGAGCACCTCATTGCGGACATTGAACAAACCGCTGTCGCGCTCCGCAAAAAATCGGAGCTTTTCGTCGTCGTCGGCATCGGCGGCTCTTATCTGGGTGCCCGTGCCGTCATCGAGGCCTTGCAGAACCACTTTGCTCCATTGGCTGGCGAAAAGCCACTGATCGTCTATGCCGGCCATAACATGAGTGAAGACTATCTTCATGAGCTGATGACCATCCTGGACAAGAAAGACTATTCGTTGGCGGTGATTTCCAAATCGGGGACCACAACCGAACCTGCCATTGCCTTCCGCATCCTGAAACAGCATATCATCAAGAAATACGGCGAGCAGGAAGCCGCCTCTCGCATCGTGGCCATCACCGACAAGGCCAAAGGTGCCCTGAAACAGCTGGCCAACGTGAAAGGCTACAAGACCTATATCGTCCCTGACGACGTGGGCGGACGCTTTTCGGTATTGACCCCTGTGGGACTGCTGCCCATCGCCATGGCTGGCATCGACATCCGCCAACTTGTGGCTGGTGCCGTCGAAATGGAAAAACTGTGCAAGACCAACCCCACCTTGAACGGCAACATCGTGTCGGAATATGCTGTGGTGCGCCATCTACTCTATCAGGCTGGAAAGACCAACGAAATCATGGTCAACTACGAGCCTCGGCTAGTGTATTTCAGCGAGTGGTGGAAGCAACTCTACGGCGAGAGCCATGGCAAGGACCACAAAGGCATCTTCCCGGCTTCGGTCACCTTCAGCACCGACCTGCATTCCATGGGCCAATACATCCAAGACGGCTTGCGCAACCTCTTTGAGACCGTGCTCTCGGTGGAAAACTCCAACCACGAGCTGCGAATTCCCATGGAAAACGAGGACCTCGACCAGCTGAACTATATCGCTGGCCGCCGCATTTCGGAGGTGAACCACAAAGCCGAACTTGGCACCATGCTTGCCCATGTGGACGGTGGCGTGCCCGTCATCCGCATCGTCATCCCTGAGGTCTCCCCCTTCGTGCTCGGCCAACTGATCTATTTCTTCGAGATGGGTTGCGCCCTCAGCGGCTACATGCTGGAGGTGAACCCCTTCGACCAACCTGGCGTGGAGGCCTACAAAAAGAATATGTTTGCCCTCCTAGGCAAGAAGGGCTACGAAGAAAAGACCGAAGCCTTGAACAAGAGGCTGGGAATCGATTGATTTATTCGGGCTGTTCCGGATTCGGCTGATGGGGCTGATGGGGCTCGAATGACGTTTGTTGCGGAATGAAAAGCGCGCAAATCAGGTATCCCAGCAAGGCAGCGCCACAAGAGAAAAAGCAAAGGATCACCCAAAGCAGGCGCAACAAAGTGGGGTCGATGTCAAAATATTCGCCAAGGCCTCCGCAAACGCCGCAGATCTTTTTGTCTGAAATGGAACGAGTTAGTTTCTTTGCCATGTTACGATGAGTTTTTTGATTTCGGCGCAAAGATAAAGGCTTTCCAAATTAAGTCGCAAGGGTTCGAGGAGTTTTTTTACCTTTGCAGCCATGAAACCACACATTGAGATTATGGCTCCCGTGGGCTCTTACGAAGCCCTGTCTGCCGCGATACAGGCCGGTGCGGGAAGCGTCTATTTTGGCATCGGCAAACTGAACATGAGGTCACGTTCGGCCAAGAACTTCACGTTGGATGATTTGCGCCAGCTGGCCGAGACCTGCAATGAACATGGGGTGAAGAGTTACGTCACCGTCAACACGGTGATTTACGACGAGGAGATCGAAGAGATGCACCAACTGCTGGATGCCATCAAGGCCAACGGCATCTCCGCCATCATCGCCTCTGACCAAAGTGTCATCCAATATGCCCGTCAGATCGGGGTTGAGGTACATATATCCACCCAATGCAACATTACGAATCTGGAGGCCGTAAAATACTATTCGCAGTTTGCCGACGTCATGGTGACGGCCCGTGAACTCAACATCGATCAGGTTCGGCATATCACCGAGGAGATTGAAAAGCAACAGATCCGTGGCCCTCACGGCGAACTGGTGCGCATCGAAGTGTTTTGCCATGGCGCCTTGTGCATGGCCATCTCGGGCAAGTGCAACCTGAGTCAAGACCTCTACAACGCTTCCTCCAACCGTGGCGCCTGCCTGCAACTCTGCCGCCGCAGCTACGATGTAAAGGAACGTGATGACGGCTATGAGCTCACCTTGGACAACGAATACATCATGTCACCCAAGGATCTTTGCACCCTACCTTTCTTGGACCGGGTCTTGGATGCCGGCGTGGAGGTTTTGAAGATCGAAGGCCGTGGCCGTTCGCCCGAATACACCAAGATGACCGTAGAGGTCTATCACGAGGCCGTAAAAGCCATCCAGGAAGGCACCTTCACCCAAGAGAAAATCGATGCTTGGATGGAACGCCTGAAGAGCGTCTATAACCGAGGCTTCTGGGATGGCTATTACCTAGGTCGCCGCACCTTCGAGTGGTCCAAGCAATATGGCTCACAAGCCACCCAGACCAAAGAGTTTATCGGTACCGTCACCAATTATTTCAGCAGGCTGAGTGTGGCCGAAATCCGTGTGGAGACCCACGATCTCAATGTGGACGACCCCATCATGATCATCGGTCCCACCACGGGCGTTTATGAAGACAGCATCCGCGAGCTCCGGCTCGACGACGGTCCCGTGATTCAGGCCGTCAAAGGCGATCTCTGTTCCATTCCGGTGAAGTCGGTGGTCAGACGAGGGGATAAGGTTTATAAAATCGTGGAAAGTGGAACCCCGAACGGCGAAGCCCTCACCGACCGGAGGGAGGTAACTAAGGGTTCACCGACCGGAGGGAGGTAACTAAGGGTTCACCGACCGGAGGGAGGTAACTAAGGGTTCACCGACCGAATGGGAGGTAAAGTGAAAAGTAGATCATGCAGGCTTTTAATTTACATACACACAGTATCTATAGTGATGGGAAATCCACCCCACGCGAACACGTGGAGGAAGCCCTTCGTCAAGGCTTGGTGAAACTGGGCTTTTCGGAGCACAGTCCCCTGCCCTTCGACAACACTTTTTCGGTGAAAAGTGAACGGATGCCCGAGTATGTGGCTGAGATCGCTGCCTTGAAAGAGGAATTCAAAGACCGAATCGAAATCCTTTGCGGGCTGGAAGCTGATTTTATCCCTGGGGTTTCCGAGACGTTTGCCGTGACCAAGAGAAAATACCATTTGGATTATTTGATCGGTGGGGTGCATCTGGTGGGCCATTCCGCCAACCCTGAGGAACTATGGTTCATCGACGGGCCCAAATGGGAGATTTACGATGAAGGTTTGCAGAAATTCTTTGGAGGAGACATCCGGAAAGGAGTTCGGGCTTTCTTTGACCAGACCAACCAGATGATCGAGCAAGAGGAATTCGACATCATCGCGCATTTTGACAAAATCAAGATGCACAATCGGGACCGGTATTTCCATGAGGACGAGGAATGGTATCGCAAACTGGCACTGGAAACGCTGGACCTCATCCGTCAGAAAGGATTGATTATGGAGGTCAACACCCGTGGCCTCTACAAAAAACGCTACAACGGCTTTTATCCGTCACCCTGGCTGATGACCATTGCCCACAAGATGGGAATCCCAATGATCATTTCAAGTGATGCGCATCACTACAGCGAGTTGACTTTGGAGTTTGAGGCCGCTGAGGAGACACTACGAAACAGTGGATATCTTCTCTAAATCCTCCTTTGCTAGTCCTGTGACTTCAAGTATTATTGACGGATCCATTTGAAGTGCCTTCATCTTACGGGCGATTTCTGATTTGCTCTTTTCTTCGCCACTTTTTTCACCTTCGGCCAACCCCAATTCTCTTCCTTCCGTTAAACCAAATTCTCTTCCTTCGGCAAAACCTTCCTCTTTACCTTCAATGAAACCTTCCTCTTTACCTTCAATGAAGCCTTCCTCATGGCCAAGCATGCGCCCACCCCTTATTTCGTTGATGGTATCCAAATAAAACTTTTCACTTCGTTCGTAAGTAAGTTGTTGGTTTGGTGTCCAGTGAGCATACTCGGCCTGTTCATAAAACTTTTGGAAGATTTCGTCCGGAAGTTCCTCGGGATATTCATCGTAGCGCCAGAGATGATAAAGGGCATAGAGCCATTTATCTCTTGGGTTGGACAAGTTCAGGGTGACGTTGTCGAGTTTGGGCATCTCCACATAATATAGGGTAAGCTTGTCGTAGAACACATGATTGTCGTCAACATCGGTGAGCATCACCTTATGGAAGAACGAGTCAAGCTTGTATTCGGTTTTTGGGAAGGTGAAATTCATGATAGCAATGAGGTAAACCTCTTTTAGATGGTAGTCCCATTCAGGTCTCTCCTCCATGTCTTTAGTTTTCTTACGACGTTTTCTGTCGCCATTGGCCATTTCGTTTAAGCCTTGGTCACGAATAGGCTTGACAGCATAGTACACAGTCCGTTCCTTAAAAAAAGGCTTCCAACTGTTCTGCATCTCCACGATGAATTGCCGTCCGCTCTTGGTTTCGCAGTAAACATCGAAATAACTGGCGCGTATGCCATTGAACTCACCTATTTGTTCCACGTTCTTGTAAACGAGGTCCAAAATTGGGTCTTCCCAGTCGTCAATGATAGCGTTGAGAAAACTGATTAGCAAGTCTTTGTTAGTTTCGGTAGCGAAGAGCTTCTTGAAACCATAATCAATAAAGGGATTTATGTAACGATCCATATTAAATAGAAATTATTATATTAATAAAAGTTGTTTTAGCGTAGCAAATATACAATTAATATTAATATGGTGAAGAAAATATTTTTTTTAAATAAAATAAATTAGGACATTATGGACTAAAAGGACACAAAAAACCCCACCAGTACATGCCCGGTGGGGAAAAACAATATAAAGATTATGAAAAAAATCCGTTATTGCTTGGCAGCGATAAGTTGCTTGCCTTTGTAATAAAGGTCGCCGTCCACATAGTAAGCTCTATGTCTGACGTGCAAGGTGCCGGTGACGGGGTCGATGGTCACGTTCGGAGTTTCAGCCTTGTAATGTGTTCTTCTCTTTGCGCCTCTGGTGTGAGACTGTCTACGTTTAGGATGTGCCATTTTACTTTTATTTTAAAAGTTAAACCGTTTGTTTAATTATCTTCAAGCTTAATGTCCTTCAAAGCCGCCCATCGGGGATCCGTCATGGTTTCTTCGTCCGAGGGTTCCTCGTCGTGCGAAAGCAACGCCAACACTTCGGGGTTGCACTCGCCTTCAGGATGGACCCGATACATCGGGATTGAGAGGATGATATATTCATAAATCAAAGAGCGTATATCGTAAGCGTGCTCCTCAGCAGGCACTACGACCACGTCGTCTGACTCCTCGACTCCTTCGGCACCGAACTTGATGTAAAACATCTGTTCGCTCTGGATCGGGATGTAGAATTCGTCGGCGCATCGGTCGCAGGGAACGAGAACCTTGCCTTCCAGATGGAAATTCAAGGTCATCATCAGCTCTTCCCTCAGCACTTCCAGATCCACGGTCACCGCAGCTTGCTTCACCTCGGAGTAGTCCATATCGGCAAAGAAGTCGTCTTTGATGTCGAATTTGAAGTGGTGGACACCAAGGGCGAGACCGCTGACGGGGATCAAGAATTCATTATCCTTTTCCATTTTGCCTCAAAATCGGGCTGCAAAAATACAATATTTTTTTTGAATACGAATTTTTTTGCTGTTTTTTTTCTTTTTATCTGCCTTGCCATTGCAGGATACCTCGTTAAGTTATCGTTTGCTTGCGGTGATGGCTTCCTCAGCAGCCTCGAATTCCAACGTGAGTTCGCTATAATGGTGCGCATCACTTGAAATGATCATCGGGATTCCCATTTGATGAGCCTCAGCCATCAACCACGGCGAAGGATAGAAACCATTGTAGCGTTTCTTGTAGATGCCTCGGGTGTTGACCTCCACAATCAGTCCTTTCTGATGGATCAGGTCGAGGGTCTCCAACGCTAGCTTGCGGTACCAATCCTCGTCCTCATGGAAATACCGGTCCCGATTGTGCATCTTGATCTTGTCGAAATGGGCGATGATGTCGAACGCCTCGTGCTCAATCATCTGGTTGGTTTGGTCAAAAAAGGCACGAACCCCTTTTCGGATGTCGCCCCCGAAAAGCCTCATCAATCCATCATCGTAGATTTCCCATTTGGGTCCGTCGATGAACCACAACTCCTCAGGGTTGGCGGAATGGCCCACCAGATGCACACCGCCGATCAAATAATCCAGATGGTATCTCTCCTTGGTCACGGCAAAAGTCTCGGAAACCCCAGGAATATAATCAGCTTCCAGGCCGCAGAGGATCTCGATCTGATCTTTGAACTCTTCTTTCAAAGAGGCGATCTCGGCCACATAATCGGGCATCCGCTCGCCTTTCACGGAGAAGTTATTGTCAAAGGGTAGGGGGCTGTGTTCAGAAAAGCCCAGTTTCACCAAGCCTTGGCGAAGAGCCTCCTCCACGTGTTCGCGTGGGGTGGATTTGCCATCGCTATAAATACTGTGTGTATGAATGTTGAAGTTTTGCATTACGAGCAGGTTTCGTTTGTTGAGTAAATAATCTTGTAAACCTTATCCCCTCGTCTGACCACAGCCTTTACAGGAATGGAACAGATATCGCCCTTGACGGCTCTCGGTACGGGACCGTCGTCCAAACGGATCTCCCGAATGCTGTCTTCATAGACACCCGTAGTGGGACCGATAATCATGATGGGGTCGTCGATGTTAAGTTCGTGGGTCTCTACACGGATCTCGGCTACGCCAATCTTGCTGAAATAGTTGGTGACAGTGCCGATAAACTCTTTGGTTTGGGTGGCTTGCGAGCCATATTGTTTGGACCATTCGAAGGTGCGGCGGCCCAAATAATAGCCATCCCAGAAGCCTCGGTTATAAACGCTCTTAAGCCGTTCCATCCAAGCATCGATCTTGTCTTGGGTGAAGGTGCCTTCTTGGATGGCCTTCACCGCCTCGTGATAGACTTCCACGGTCATCTTGGTGTATTCGGGCGAGCGGCCTCGACCTTCAATCTTCAAGACCTCAACGCCTGCATCCAACACACGATCCAAGAAGGGTAGGGTACAAAGGTCCTTGGGTGACATGATATACTCATTGTCCAACGTCAGTTCATAGCCGTCGTCACGTTCCTTCACATCGTAGCTGCGGCGGCAGAGTTGTAGGCAGACGCCACGGTTGGAGGAAGCATTGTAGAGGTCTTGGCTCAGGTTGCACTTGCCCGAGATGGCCATGCATAACGCACCATGACAAAACACTTCAATACGCACCAAGTTGCCGTGAGGACCACAAATATGTTGCTTTTCAATCTCCTCGGTGATATGCTTCACTTGGTCGATGTTCAGTTCACGTGCGGTCACCATCACGTCGGCAAATTGGGCGTAGTACTTCACAGCCTCCAGATTGGTGATGTTGCATTGGGTGGACATGTGGACCTCAACCCCGATCTGACGGGCGTATTGGATGACACTTTGGTCGGAGGCGATGATGGCGGAGATGCCGTTGGCCTTGATGGCATCCAGCAGTTGGTGCATCTCTTCCATTTCCTCGTCGTAAATCACCGTGTTGACGGTGACGTAACTCTTCACCCCATGGGCATTGCAGGTTTCGGCCAACTGGCGCAAATCATCCAAAGTGAAGTTCTTTGCTGAACGCGACCTCATGTTCAGTTTGCCGATGCCAAAATAAACGCTTCCCGCACCGGCCTGGATGGCGGCAGACAGGGCTTCGTAAGAGCCCACGGGAGCCATAATCTCAATGTGCTGTTTCATGGCTGCAAAGGTAAAAAAATCTCCTCGAACCCTTGCGACTTAATTTGGAAAGCCTTTATCTTTGCGCCGAAATCAAAAAACACATCGTAACATGGCCAAGAAACTAACTCGTTCCATTTCAGACAAAAAGATCTGCGGCGTCTGCGGAGGTCTCGGCGAATATTTTGACATCGACCCCACACTGTTGCGCCTGCTTTGGGTAATCCTTTGCTTTTTCTCTTGTGGCGCCGCCTTGCTGGGGTATCTGATTTGTGCGCTTTTCATTCCGCAACAAACCCAAATCGGGCCGCAGCAACCCCAGCAACCTGGGCAAGAACAGCCACAGCAGCCGAATCCGTAACAACCCGAATAAATCAATCGATTCCCAGCCTCTTATTCAAGGCTTCAGTCTTTTCTTCGTAGCCCTTTTTGCCTAAGAGGGCGAACATGTTCTTTTTGTAGGCCTCCACGCCAGGTTGGTCGAAGGGGTTCACCTCCAGCATGTAGCCACTGAGGGCGCAACCCATCTCGAAGAAGTAGATCAATTGTCCCAGAACGTAGGCTGATACTTCTGGAATGACGATGCGGATGACGGGCACGCCACCGTCCACATGGGCGAGCATGGTGCCAAGTTCCGCTTTGTGGTTCACTTCGGAAATGCGTTTCCCAGCAATATAGTTCAGCTGGTCGAGGTCTTCGTTTTCCAAAGGGATGCGCAGTTCGTGGTTGGAGTTTTCCACCGAGAGCACGGTCTCAAAGAGGTTGCGCAGGCCGTCCTGGATATATTGTCCCATGGAATGCAGGTCGGTGCTGAAGGTGACCGAAGCAGGGAAGATGCCTTTGTGGTCCTTGCCGTGGCTTTCGCCGTAGAGTTGCTTCCACCACTCGCTGAAATACACCAGTCGAGGCTCGTAGTTGACCATGATCTCGTTGGTCTTGCCGGCCAGATACAGCAGGTGGCGCACCACGGCGTATTCCGACACGATGTTGCCGTTCAGGGTGGGATTGGCCTTGCACAGTTTTTCCATTGCTACAGCACCAGCCACGAGTTGGCGGATGTCAATGCCCGCCATGGCGATGGGCAGCAGTCCCACGGGGGTCAAGACCGAAAAGCGTCCGCCCACGTCGTCGGGAACGATATAGGTCTTGTAGCCTTTCACGTTGGCCAGCTGTTTCAGGGCACCCTTGGCTTTGTCGGTGATTGCCACGATGCGTGAGGCGGCTTCTTGTTCGCCGTATTTCTTGATGATATGCTGTTTTAGAATGCGAAAGGCGATGGCCGGTTCGGTCGTGGTGCCCGACTTGGAAATCACCGCCAAGGAATAGTCTTTCTTGTCGAGGATGGCCATCAGCTCATGAAGGTAGTCCTCACTCATGTTATGGCCGGCATAGACAATCAACGGTTTTTCGCCAGTCAATGGAGCAAAGTGGTTCTGCAAAGCCTCGATGACAGCACGGGCACCCAGATAAGAGCCGCCAATGCCGACCACTACGAAGAGCTCCGATTTCTTGCGAAGTTCCGAAGCGGTTCTCTCAATGTCGGCCATCAGGCACTCATCGATTTCGGAGGGCAGACTGACCCAGCCGAGAAAGTCGTTACCAGCTCCGGTCTTGTTGTAAATGGTGTTGTACGTAGAGGCAACTGTGGATTCGTAGGATTGGACGGCTTCCTTGCTGACGAAGGAATTGGTGTAGTTGAGTTCGAGTTTCATAGTACAGGAATTTGATGCAAATATAATCAAAAACAAGAAAATCCCTACCGAGGCAGGGATTTTCTAGAACCAAAAACCAAAATTTATGAAACCATTTAATCCAACCATTGGTTTAACCTCTAGTTAGATGGTTTTTATAAAAAGAACCGATGCAAAAATACAAAAAAAATAGGAAATACAAGTTTTTTTTAAAAAAAGAACTATTGTACTCCAAACACCAGGCTTCGGTTGGGGCAGGCTTGAGGCAACTGTACACTGGTGTCGTTGATGAAGTCCCAAAGCAGGTCTCCGATGGCTCCGTTGTTGGTATTGGTAAGCACGATGAGCACACGTCCCTTCTCGACGTCGCGGATGAAGAACGAACGGTAGCCTTTCCACCATCCGAAATGGTACACCACACCAGGATGCTTTTCGCTCAAACGCCACCCGAAACCATAGTTTTCGCCTCTTTTCCATTCGGGTGAACCCGGTCGAAAAGCTTCTTGTTGGATACTGTCAGGCAAAAACAGCTGGCAGTCGATGGCCAGGCTATAACGGTACAGGTCATCGACGGTAGAGAACATCACCTTGTCGCCCACCACACCGTTCAGGTAGTCGTCTTGGGCGCGTCGTGCCCCTTTGCGCAACAAGTCATGTCCCTGCACTTCGGTATCGACGTAGGTGTGCAGGCGATCCGTGCCTTTCAAGGAGTAGATGTAGGAGTGATCCATACCTAGGGGTGCAAACACCTTTTCCTTCATGAAATCCTCGAAATGCTGACCACTGACGCGCTCTACCACGCTGGCCAGCAGCGCATAGTTCACATTGGTGTAGTGGAAGGTGACATCAGGTTGGTTGTAGGGGTCTGGCTTGTATTGGGCAAATAGCTTGATGATGTCGTCGTTGAAGGCAGGCACCCCCCGGTCAGGCCAGTGCTCATCGGCTAAGGTCTCGTAACGTGACAGGCCGGAACGGTGGTTCAGCAAGTGACGGATGGTGATGCCTTTGTAAGGGAACTCAGGGATGTATTTCGTGAGGTCGTCGTCATAGTCCAGTTTGCCCTGCGAATAGAGCAGCATGATGGCCTCCGCGGTGAACATCTTCGACACCGAAGCCAGCTGAAACTGGTCGTCGATGCGTATTGAGTCGTTGGCCTTGATCAGGTTGCGCCATCCGAAGGCTTTACGATAGAGGACTTGCCCGCCTTCGGCATAGAGCATCGTGCCGTTCAGCCCCGGTTCCTTGCGCATCTCCTTGAAAGCCTTTTCAGCCATGGCGGAGCGTCGGGCGACGTTGCCCTTGCCCAGGTCCACAAACAGACTGTCGATGTTGAGTTCGGGTAGGGGACCGCGAGGTTTTTCCTTGCAAGCGGAAAACAACAAAACCGCCAATCCAAAGGCTATGATTATGGTACGGATTACAATCTTCATCTTGAATGGGCAAAGATAGCGTATTTTTTTGTATTTTTGCGGCACTTTTCAAACAACATTTGTTTTCATGTTACAGTTTACAGATTTTGGATTGGACTCCGCTCTGTTGAAGGCAATTGGGGAGCTGGGGTTCGAAAATCCTATGCCG
>JAEEGL010846660.1_pt1 | contig 12738 bp, 6 predicted proteins | sample 9134231 | NCBI WGS metagenome assembly JAEEGL01 (sample SAMN16246548, study PRJNA631951) | gut metagenome | biome: gut microbiome; feature: rumen; material: fiber-attached | host: Bos | place: Iran: Karaj | collected 2018-10 | reverse complement strand
TCCGTGGGAGAAACCAAAGGTCTGGATGTCGCGGTACTCCTGTCGGGGAAACAGGATAAAGAAGCCCGGGAGTTTCCGGGTGACGCCCCATCCACCGCGGAAAGACAGGTTTTCCGTCGCATGCCAGCGGAGATTGAGCCGGGGCGACAAGGTCTGCAGGTTCCTGTACTGCGTCCCCTCGATGAAGGTCCGCTCGCCCCGCAGGCCGAAACTGCCCTCCAGCCCCTTCCAGGAGAGTTTTTCCTCCAGATAGACCGCCAGGTTGTGCATATACGGATAGTCCGAATAGGGCCGGGGCCGATAACCGTTCGCCGCCAGGGCGGGATTTTCATAATACTCGCCCTGTCCGACATTTCCATCGGCTTTCCATTGGACGCCGGCCTTGAGGACGCTCTTAACCTCGCCGAAATGATGCAGCCAGTCATATTTGAGCGAGGCGGCATAATCCAGTTCCTGCGAGTCGGTAATACGGTCCGCATAGAACGTAGGCGGGAGGGCTGTAGCCAGGAAATAGCCCGCCTCCTCGGCGTGAACGGCCGGCTGGGACGAGCCAAAAGAGTTGTACAGATGCTCGTGCATGCGATTGTCGTGATAATAGACCGACCCTTCCAGGCTCAGGTTCGTGACCCAGGACCGGTTCAACAGCCAGGTCAACTTGAGGTGGGGCGTCAGGAGGTTGTCCCGGCCTTTCGCGTATTCCTCGGAAAAGGCGTCCGGGTCGTCCTTGCTGTCCATGCCGCCGATGTTGCCGGAGACTCCGGCCTCCAGCCGCAACGCGTGAGCGAAAGTCCGGCTGTACTCCGCCGTGAAGCCCCGGCGGGTATAGGAGGTGTATGGCGAAGTAAGTTTCTGTGTGGCGCGGGTCCATTGGCCGCTGATGTTCAGCACGCCCTCCCCCAGGGCGATGCCCTTGGAGACGGACGCGTCATACGTGCGCGGATTGACCGAAAACGAGACCTGCACGGGCGTCCGGCCCTTCCGCGTGGTCACCTTGACAATCCCGCTGCCCAAGTCGCCGTATTCGGCCGAAGGAACGCCGGAAATGACCTCGACGGACTCGATGTTCTCCACCTGGAGACTCCGCGTATCCACGCCGGCAAGGCCTCCGAAAGCGGCATTGTCTCCCATCCGGACGCCGTTTACCTCCACCGCCGTGCCGAAAGCGGCGTTGCCGGCGGAAGAACCGCCGCCGCGCACCGTCAGTTCCGATGCGGCCGTCAGGTCGGGATTGACCGTCTTGCCGCCCGGCATCAGCGCCGCAATGTTGGAAAGGCCCGACACCTGCAGGTGGTCCAGGGCCGTCCGCTCGATCCGGTGGGTCGTATTGAGATTCTCCTTGGATTGCTCCGCCGTTACCACGACCTCGTTCAGGGCCAGCGTCTGTTCCCGAAGCATGACCACCAGATCCTCCACGGTCCGGTTCACCCGGAGCGTCCTGACATCGGTGGCATATCCCAGGCATTCCGTCTCCATCCGGTACGAGCCGGCCTCGACGGCCTCCAGGACAAAGACACCCTTCGCGTCGGTAACGGCCCAGAGATAGTTTTCATCCAGCCGCACGACGGCTCCCGGCACGGGCGCTCCCTCCACATCCTCCACCCGGCCGCGCACGCGGAAACCGGCTGCGAGCGCCTCGACGCCCGCCACCAGCAGGAGCAAAATGCAAAAAGTCCGTCTCATACCGAAATACAAAGATAACTTTTTTCCCCGCAAACGGCAATCCCCAATTGTTGGGAGGCGCGCCCTCTGCCCTGTAACCCTTTGTGATAATGAACTTTTCTATTAATTTTGTACAGCAGGATGAGAGACGTACATGCAGAAATCGGTCCGGTAACCGAAGAAATGGTCCGGCGCCTCAATGCAGGCGAGATAGAAGCCTTCAACGACATCTATCACGCCACCTTTGTCTATCTGTGCTGTCTCTCCATGTATTATGTCCATAACCGGCACGACGCCACCAGCATCGTCAACGACGTGTTCTATGCCCTTTGGGAGCGGCGGAAAGAGATTCTCTTCCCCCCGCTGCCCTGGCTCCGGAAGGCCGTCAAAAATGCAAGTATCAGCTATTTACGGTCTTCTTTGTTCAAAGAAACGGCCCTGACTGTCCGCGAGGAAAAGACCTGGGATTATCTGGAGAACCATTTGTTTGCCCAGGAAGATCCGCTCCGGGACCTGGAAAGCGCGGAACTCTGGGAACGGATATCCCGCATCGCGGACTCCCTGCCGCCCCGCTGCCGGGAGGTGTTCAAGCGCTGTCTTTTCGACGGCAAGAGTTATATGGAGACCGCCTGTGAACTGGGCATCAGCCCCTCGACAGCCCGCGTCCACCTCAAGCACGCCGTCGACCGGCTGCGGGAGGAACTGGACGCCCCGCTCTTCGTCCTGTTGATGTTATTCCTCTGGTAACATCTTTTTATAGAATCATTTAAACATTTCTCTCCCTTTTTGCGTATGGATGGATAGAACCACACCTGCGCACTTATGTATTCCTCCCTGTCGAAAGAGCAGCTGACACAAGATATTGAAAGATATCTGGACGGCGCCTGCTCCCGAGAAGAGGCCGTTTCCTTGCTGGAATACCTCTCAGCCGATCCCGATGCTGAAAAAATGTTCAAGGAAATGTCCGCCCTGCGGGCTGTTTCCGACGCCCTCCACTTCGCCCGGCAAGAGAACGAATCCCTCCGGAAAGTCCACCGGAGAATCCGCCGCGGCCTGATCCGTCCGTTCTCGTTCTGGCTCGCCGCCGCCTGTGCGGTTGCCGCCGTCCTGCTGCTGGTCAACAACCTGGTCCTTTCGAAAAAGACAAAGGAACTGACGAAAACCTATACGCAGGTCACCACACCTTACACCATCCAGGTCCCGGAAGGGAGCCGGACGACCATCTTCCTCCCGGACGGAACCCAGGTGACGCTGAATTCCGGCTCCTCCCTCACCTACAACCACGATTTCGGCATTTTCGACCGAAAAGCCGAGCTCAAGGGCGAGGGCTATTTCGTCGTGGCCAAGCAGCCGGAAAAGCCCTTTTCCCTCACGGTGGACGACATGTATCTGTCCGTGACCGGAACCTCCTTCAACGTGAACGCGTATGATGACGAGGAATTCATCCTCGTCTCCCTGATCGAAGGAAAGGTCAACCTCACCAATCGCCACCGGCAGACGATGACGCTGTATCCGAACGAAGAGGCCCGGTACAGCCGCCGCACCGGCGCCCTTTCCAAGAAAAAGGCGGAGGTGAAAAACAGCCTGGACTGGACCGACGGCGGCTTCACCTTCGAAAACACGCCGTTCACGACCATCGCCCACCGCCTGGAAAGGAAGTTCAACATCCGCATCATCATCGACAGCGAGCGGTTGAAGAACCAGTATTACACGGCGACGTTCTCCTCGGAAAAGAGCGTTTACGACATCCTCCGGGAGATCGACGTGGAGAACCAGTACGAATGGAGAGAGACGGACGGCGGTCTCATCATTACGGAAAAGAAACACCACCACTGATCCATTAACCAATAAAACTCCAACTCATGAAGCAGCAATTCTCCAAACGGTTTGTTGCCCTCTGTCTGGTTTTGGCGGGAATGCTGTCCTGTGTGACCCTCTTGGCACAGGGACGGCGGACCATCACCCTTTCAGAGAACGACATCACACTGAAAGAGGCGTTCGACGCCATCGAGCGGCAGAGTGACTACACCTTCCTCATCCGGAACAACGATGTGGACCTTTCCTCCCGGGTATCCGTCCAGGTCCGGGGAGCCGGCATTGACGAGGCTCTCCGTCAGATCCTGAGAGGAAAGAACATCAACTATGAGGTCCACGATACCCGGGTGTCCATCTTCTCTCCCACCACGCCCGCCAGGACACAAGGAGGTATCCACGTCACGGGTACGGTCAAGGACGCGGCCGGCAATCCGATTCCGGGCGCGACCGTCTACGTGGAGGGAACCCAGACCGGTGCCTATACGGACATCAACGGCGCCTGGGCCCTGGACATCCCGTCCGCCCAGTCGGCGCTCCAGGTCTCCTGCATCGGTTACAGCCCGGTAGAAATCGTCCCGGGGTCGCAGCGCACCCTCAACATCGTCCTGGAAGAGGAGACCACCTTCCTGGAAGAGACGGTCGTCATCGGTTACGGCACGGTCCGCAAGAGTGACTTGACGGGCTCGGTTTCCTCCGTCAGCGGTGAAGAGATGTCCAAGAACGTTTCCGGCGATCCGCTCTCCGGTCTGCAGGGACGGGCGGCCGGCGTACAGATCATTACCAACACGGGTTCTCCTTCCGCCACGGCGGAAATCAAGATCCGCGGTACCGGCTCCCCGAACGGCTCTGCCCCGCTCTATGTCGTGGACGGTTTCCCGATGAACGACATCGACTACCTCTCCCCGAACGACATCGCCTCCATCGAGATCCTCAAGGATGCCTCGGCCTCCGCAATCTATGGATCCCGCGGTGCCAACGGCGTCGTGATGATCACCACCAAGCAGGCGAAAGCCGGTGCGCTCAAGATCGACGCCAAGGCAGAGTTCGGTCTCCAGCTCACCCCGCGGAAGCCCCAGATGCTGTCCTCCTCCCAGTACGCGGAAATGACGAACCTCGCCCTCGCCAACACGGGCCAGGACCCGCTCTATCCCAATCCTTCGAAAATGCAGTACGATACGGACTGGTTCAGCGAGGTCATGCAGATCGGCAAGTATCAGGATTACAACCTGACCTTCTCCGGCGGCTCGGACAAGATTTCCCACGTGTTCAGTGCCAACTATCTCAACCGGGAAGGTACGGTCAAGTCGACCGGGTTCGAGCGTCTCAACCTGAACATGAGCGGACGGTACAAGCCTCTGTCCTGGCTGACCTTCCGGGCCTCCGTTTCCGGCTCCTTCGCAAAGACCAATTCCCTGGGAGCGAACGGCACCAATAACAACTCCATCTTCCTTTCCTCCCTCATCGCCCCTCCGGACATCCCTGTCTGGAACGACGTGACCAACTACTACACGGGTATCACCGCCATCCGTCTGGCCAACCCGGTGGGTGCCATCTCCAGGAATTTCGGCAAGACGAAAAGCAACAACCTGATCGGTAACTTCAGCGCCGACGTCAAGCTCCTGAAAGACCTGACCTTCACGTCCCGCTTCGGCTATCGCTACAATATCGCCCTGGGATCCGGTTTCACGCCGATTTACTTCGAAACCTCCAACATCGCCAGCGGCAACACGGCGACCAGCCGGTCCACGCGCTTCACGACGGACTGGACCTGGGAAAACATCCTGAACTATACCAAGAAGTTCAACAAGAACCACGAGCTCTCGGTCATGGCCGCCATGTCCGTCCGGGATTTCTACACGGAGAACTATAGCGGCAGCAAGAAGTATCTGCCCAGTGAAGAGCCGGAATTCCGTTATTTCGACGCCGCTTCGGATACGGCTCCTTCTCTGACCGGTTCGGGAAGCGCCCTCGGCATGCTCTCCTACCTGGGCCGAATCAATTATTCGCTCCTGAACCGCTATCTGCTCACCGTGTCGTTCCGTGCGGATGGTTCGTCCCGCTTCATCGGGGCCAACCGCTGGGGATACTTCCCTTCCGGCGCATTCGCCTGGAAGATTTCCGAAGAGCCTTTCTTCAAGAACTGGAACCTGACGGCGGTCGACAATGTCAAGCTGCGCCTCGGCTGGGGACAGATCGGTAACGAGCGGATGAACAGCTACTACCCGTACCAGACGAACATTTCGCAGGGACAGTACTACAACCTGGGCGAGGACAAGACCCGCATCAACGGTGCGACCCCGTCCGGCCTCGGCAACAAGGACCTGCGGTGGGAGACCTCCGAGCAGTCCAACATCGGTCTCGACCTGGGATTCCTGGGCAACCGCCTGACGGCGTCAATCGATGCCTATATCCGCAAGACCGACAACATCCTGCTCTCCGAAAGCGTTCCCCGCGTGTCCGGAACGGCTTCGCTGACCAGAAACGTCGGCGGCATGGAAAACCGGGGTATTGAATTGACCCTGGGTTGGAAAGACGACGTCGGCGGCTTCTCGTACAGCATCGACGGAAACGTCTCCTTCGTGAAGAACAAGGTAACCAACCTGGGAGCGTCCGGCATCCTGCAGAGCGGTTTCGCCTATGACAACGCCCTGATCGATTTCTCCGGTCAGTTCAGCAACATCATCCGGTCCTATGTCGACCTTCCCTATGCCCAGTTCTACGGCTATGAATTCCTCGGCATCTTCCAGAACCAGGCGGAAATCGACAATTACAAGAATTCCAAGGGCGAGCTGATCCAGAAGGATGCGAAGCCGGGCGACGCCAAGTTCAAGAACCAGAACGACGACGCCAAGATCGACGCGAACGATATCGTCCTCATCGGCAATCCCAATCCGACCGCTGTCTTCGGCCTGAATTTCAATGCCGCCTACAAGGGCTTCGATCTTTCCATGCTCTTCCAGGGAACCCTGGGGAATGACATCTTCAACGCCTCCAAGTTCTATTTCGAGAAGTTCGACGGACGGCAGAACGTCCTTGCCCGGACCTACAAGACGGGCTGGAGCGGAGAAGGGTCCACCAACAAGGTCCCGATCACCCTGGCCGACGCCGGCGGCGGTGCGGCACGGAACAACCTGAACTGGGCCTCCTCGACCATGTATATCGAAAACGGCTCCTACTTCCGTCTGAAGAACATCCAGCTGGGCTATACGTTCAAGCCCTTCTATTCCGTGGGTCAGAAAATCGTGCTCCGGGCCTATCTCTCCGCACAGAACCTCCTGACCATCACCGGGTATTCCGGCCTGGATCCGGAAGTTCCGGGGAACGGGGTCGACCGCGGCCAGTATCCCCAGCCCCGGGTCTTCATCCTTGGTTTGAACATTTCGCTTTAATTGTCCACGATCATGAAAAAACATATTACCTTATTGATTTCCGCAGCGGGCCTTCTGCTGACCGCCTGCAATGGCGTGCTTGACAAAAAGCCCCTTGTCAACCTGGCGGTTGAGAATTACTATACGACCGAGGAGCAAGCCTATACGGCCATCATCGGCCTGTACCACACCATCAAGATCGGTGAAATCGGAACCTATCATTACATCCACGTCGGAGACAACCTCTCGGACGATACGGAAATCGGCAACTCCCGCTCCGACGGCGTGAAGTGGGCCGGAAACGAGCTCACGATGATGCGGTACGACATCCTGCCGACCAACCAATACTCCGGCAACTATCTGTGGAACTACTATTTCAGCACGATTACCAGCGCAAACTACGCCATCGAGAATATCTCGAAAAACGAGATTCCCAATGCCGCGCGGTATATCGCGGAAGCCAAGTTCCTCCGCAGCTTCGCCTACTTCGACCTGACCCGCCAGTTCGGAGGACTTCCGCTCGTGGACCACATCCTTTCCTATGAAGAATACTTCACCCCCCGTTCTTCGGAAGAGGAGACCTGGCAATTCGTCGAGAAAGGCTTCCTGGAGGCGATTCCCGACCTTCCCGTAGCCTGGGAGAGCGCCAGTACCGGACGCGCCACGAAGGGTGCAGCCCTCGCCATGCTGGCCCGCACCTATATCTATCACGCCAGCTTCAACAAGAGCCAGGAGACATGGCAGAAGGCCTATGATACGATCAAGGAGATCGAACAGGGCAACTATTTCCGGCTGGAATCCGACTTCTCCCGCATCTTTGCGATGGACAACCAGAACGGCCCGGAGTGCTGCTTCTCCATCCAGTTCGCCACCTCCCACACGGGTTGGGGAAATGCGAACGACGGCTACAACTCGGCCTTCTACGGGCACGATTTCGGCATCACCACGACAGACCTGGATCCCAACGCCACGACGCTGCACGATTATTATGGCGAAGACATCTATGACTTCGTCTACAACAAGATGCTGGAGGAATTCCCCTGGAACGTGAACGAGGACGGATCTCCCAAGGCTTATCTGAAAAAGTGGACGGGATGGTCGCTGCACAGCCCAACCCTCGACCTGGTCAACGCGTTCGAGCCGGGAGACCCCCGTCTGGCCGCGACGGTCATCGCCCCGAACGAATTCTACGACGGACATACCCATTTCAACCTGTCCTCCTATTCCCGGTATCAGGGAAAGAAGGAGTATGTCCCCTTCGAATGGCGGACGGAGGAGTCCAACGAGGACGACCTTCCGCGCAACCAGATCGTACTTCGTTACGCGAACATCCTGCTGTACATGGCGGAAGCCTGCAACGAACTGGGAAAAACCGCGGAAGCGCTTGAGTACCTGGAGAAAGTCCGCGGCCGCGCCCGCAGCAACTCCAGCGATCCCAACGTCCTTCCGAAGGTAACGACGACCAACCAGGCCGAACTCCGTGAAGCCATCTACCACGAGCGCCGGGTTGAACTGGCCCTGGAATATGACCGGTATTTCGACCTGGCCCGGACGGGCCGCCTCTACGACACGATGAAGGCGTACTATGCCAAGTATTCCGGCGACCGTTCCAAGTTGGAGAAGGGCAAGAATATCCAGCCGTTCCACAACCATATGCCCATTCCCCAGCGCGCCATCGACGCGTCCCTGTTCAATGGGACCCATACGCTTGAACAGAACCCCGGTTATTGATGCCGGCGACTGGTTGATATGGTGTTAATAATGTGATGGGAGAAAGCCGGGGGAATCTGCTTCCGGCTTTCTTTTAACAGAAACCGTTATGAAAAGAATCTTTTGTATCCTCTGTGCCGCCTGCCTGCTGGTACAGCCGCTCCCCGCAAAAGAGAATGTGGTCAAGGGGGTCGTCGAGACCACCCGCCTGTCCGACTATCCGGTCAGCCCGTATATCTTCGGCAACTTCGTCGAAGCCGGTTTCGGCCGCCAGGTCAGCGGGATGTGGTCTGAAATGATCTATAACCGCAGTTTCGAACTGCCTGAGGACATCGTCACTTTCGGTGAGATGGAAGCCACCGTCCAGTGGTGGATGTTCCCGAAAGAGATGTACAATTCCAACGCCCCGTTCTGGCACAGCGGTTATGAAGAGTGCGACTGGGAGGTGACCGACCCGGCCCTCATGACCCTGTCGAGAATCATCGGCGCCGAGTCCTACAAGGGCCTCGGCTCCCTGCAGATGACCAAGCCGAATGACCAGCGGGCCGGAATCATCCAGAAGGGAATCTATTTCAAAGCGGGAAAGAGCTACCTGTTCGACCTGCTGGCCGGCATCCGGCAGACCTATCCCAAGCTGACGAAATCCATTCCCGGATTCACCCCCCTGGAGACCGAGGAAATCCGTATGCCGTTCGAGGTGATCATCCGGGAAGAGGCGAATCCCGGCCATATCCTGTTCCAGCAGTCGTTCCAGGTCATGGCGACCCAGGAACACCACACCTGCACGATTCCCGACCTGGGATTTACGGGCCGGGTCTGCATGGAGCTCAGCTATGAGTGGAAAGGCAACATGTGCCTGTCCTGCGTTTCCCTGATGCCGTCAGACAACATCCACGGCTGGAGAAAGGACGTCGTGGACCTCCTCAAGGAAATGCGGGTTCCGGTGCTCCGCTATCCCGGCGGTTGCTACGCCAGTTTCTTCAATTGGCGTAATTACGTGGGGCCCAGGGACTTGCGCCCTACTTCCTACAGTTATTACTGGGGCGGTTTCGATGACAACGACGCCTCCATCGACGAGTTCCTCCAGCTCTGCGACGAAGTGGGCTGCGAGCCGGAAATCTGCATCAACATGATGACCAGCACGCCCTTCAAGGCCGCGGAGTTCGTGGAATACCTCAACGGTCCGGACGACTCTCCTATGGGCCGTTTCCGTCAGGAAAACGGCGTGAAAAGGAACCGGAAAGTCAAGATCTTCGAGATGGACAACGAGGCCGGCCGGAAATGGTCTCCGCTCCAATACGCCTATGCCTGCGTCGACTTCGCCAAGGCGATGAAGGCGGTCGATCCCGACATCGAACTGATGATGATGACCTACTCTTTCTCCAACAGCCAGTACTACATCGACCAGCAGCTGGAGATTGCCGGACCGTATGTCGACTATATCATCGCCCGGAACGGCGGTCCCGATTTCGTCTCCCGCGTCTTGAAAACGATCCGCGCCTATAACGAGAAGCATGGTACTTCCATCAAGTTGACCAATACCGAATGGCTGTCTCCTTCCGCCTCGCCGGAGCCTTTCGACGACCCGGCCATCCCGCAGTTCCACGCCTGGCGGCCCAAGACGGAGCCGGACTACCGCGCCGTGCTGTCTTTCAGGCAGATCCGCTGGTTCTACGCACTCAACGGTGCTGCCCGCCTGATGGACTATCTCTCCTACGGCGGAGAGTATTATCTGGCCAATTTCAACAATTGCGTCAATACCTGGGGCCAGAACGTCATCGAAGCTGCGAAGGAAGGCGCCTGGCTCTCTCCGATGGGAGAAGTGTTCAAGTTCTTCGCTCCCAGGGAAGACCGTTATCCCCTGGCGACGAAGATGACGGAGACGATGAACGCCCAGGCCGGCCAGCAGCGGACGGTATACAATGCGGCGGCATCGGACGTGAACTTCCCGCTGATCGTGAACCGGCGTACGGAGAGCGATTTCGTCAAGATGGTCGCCTGTGAGACGGAAAAGGGGATCAACGTGTACTTCACGAACAAGTCCCGCGAGAAAGTCCGGCTGGATTTGACCGTGCCCAAGGGGTATAGAATCGAAAGGATTGAGTATCTTTGTGCACCGGACCGTCTGTCCAGGACCGATCTGGACCATTCAGACCTGGTCCGGAACGGACGCCCTTTGAAAAGCGCGAAGAAAATCGCCGTCGAACCCTTGTCCCTGAACCGCATCGTATTCACCAAGCAATAACCACGTGATATGAATAAAACCTTTCTCCTCCACCTTCTCCCGGCGACGGTCCTGGCGGTCGTCCTTGCGGCGTGCGGATCACGCACGGTCGAATACCGGGAGGCCGCGGATCCGCTGTATGTGGATCCGGTCTACAACGGTTCCACGGACCCGATGGTGTGCTATAATCCGGTGACGAAAACGTACTACATGTATTACACGAGCCGGCGTTCCAACGTGCCGGGGCTGGGCGGAATCGAGTCCGTCCACGGCTCCCCGATCGGGATGGCCGAATCGACGGACGGCGGCGCCACGTGGGCCTATATCGGCGACGCCGAGATCAACTACCATCCGGACGAGAATCCCACCTATTGGGCCCCGGAAGTGATCTGGAGCAACGGGGAGTTCCATATGTATCTGTCCTATGTTCCGGGCATTTTCGACACCTGGGAGCATCCGCGCGACCTGGTCCACCTAACGAGCGAAGACGGAAGGACCTGGGTCAAGCAATCCGTCCTTTCCCTTTCCTCCAACCGCGTCATCGATGCCTGCATCTTCCCGCTGCCGGACGGCGGCTGGCGGCTGTGGTACAACAACGAGACGGACGGAAAGAGCATCTATTACGCCGACAGCAAAGACCTGTACAACTGGACGGACAAGGGGAAGGCGGAATCGGTGGTCGTGAACGGCGAAGGCCCGAACGTCTTCGAGCTCGGCGGCAAGTATTTCATGATCGTGGACGAGTGGAAAGGCCTGTCCGTCTTCCAGTCGGACGACCTGTTGAACTGGACCAAGCAGGATGGGCGCTATCTGATTGACGGAAAGGAGGGACAGCGGCGCGGCAACCACGCCGACGTGGAAGTGGTCGACGGGCATGCTTATATGTTCTATTTCAGCGGGTTACGGAAACAGGACCCCGAAACGGGAGAATGGGTACGCCAGCGGGGTTCCGCCGTCCATGTCGCGGAACTGCTCCTGGATGAAAACGGCCGCCTTTATTGCGATACCACCCAGCCTTGCATGATTAACCTGATGGCGGACAAATAGCCCGGCGCGCGGCTAGTTCCCGTCAAAGACGCCCTCGAAGAGAATCGCTCCGGACGCTTGCTCTCCGATGACGAAAACAAAGGGATGGTCCGCCTTGAAGTAGACCACCTTGTCGGGCAGCGCCGATTTCTCATTCATTTCAACGACCGTGACGGCAGCGGCCTCCGTGCCCCACTCCGCCACGGTCATTTTTGCCTTCTGAAGAACCCGGCTGATGTAGAAGCCGGGCGTGTCTCCGGCAAACATGCCGTCGAATTCGGCCTCCCTTTCGTCAAAGGCCCGGCGCATGCCAAGGTCCTTCAGGACCTGGTTCAGCAAGAAGTCGCCCGACACCTCGAACTTGGGCAGGAGAAGAGAGACATCTGCCTCTCTTTTAAGGCTGGAAATCAATTCGTTCCAAGAGGTTTCCAGCAAGGTCTCCAGCAAATCGGAAAGACCCTCCTTCGTCTTGGGAAGCAGCACGTACATGAAATACTTTCCCGAGGCGTAGGGCAGCGCAACCATCTCGAAATCGCCCTGGTCGGCATAGGGAAAATGCCGGCTGGACCGCATGAAGGGGACGGTGGTCTTCGAGCCGTCGGACTTGTAGAACGCTTCGTCCCGGGTTGCCTGGCTGTCGAACATCGGATTCCCGGCGTCACTCTGCCATTTCGCCTTGAAATACAAGGCGTTCATCAGGAAGGCGACCGCATTCGGAGAGACCTCGTCCAGCATCGGGTCGATCAGGCCTTCCGTATGGCGCCGGGCCCACTCGTTGACCTGGGCCAGCACATAGGCCTTGTCATCAAAAGACAGGCTGACCGCGGGGGCATAGTAAAAATCCCGGAGTGTTTTCTGGAAAGAATCCTGCAGCCGATACCGGTCCGTCACCAGCATGGCATCGGCCATCTTGAGCGTGACGTCCAGGTCCAGGGC
>JAEEGL016550358.1_pt1 | contig 12739 bp, 12 predicted proteins | sample 9134231 | NCBI WGS metagenome assembly JAEEGL01 (sample SAMN16246548, study PRJNA631951) | gut metagenome | biome: gut microbiome; feature: rumen; material: fiber-attached | host: Bos | place: Iran: Karaj | collected 2018-10 | reverse complement strand
TAGCGGGTGCGACCGCCTATAAAGTATCAGGACACTATAAGTGTTGCCAATCCCTCAACCTGATGCAAATGCGAGAGGAGTCAAAAGACCTGCGATGACAGATATATAACGGAAGGCACCATCAGCGGTACTGTGGCTATGTAAACACAGCTAGGGTGGAAATCCCGTCAAGTATTAAATTGTAAAACAACTTTAAAAATATGAATATGATTAAAAGATGAAAAACTCACCGTTCATTTGTTTGGGCAATATGGGCGGTGAGTTGCTATTGATAAAAACTGATGATTCTTTTATCAATGGTAACAATTAAAAGATTAAGACGGTTGCAATTTGCAACCAGGAAAGATGACTACTATGAATGAAAGACAATGTGCGAATTGCCTTTTTTTAATGGAAAAGGAATTCCATGGTGTTTATCAGAAAAGAAAAGGATGCAGAAAGAAAGAAATAAAGAGTACATACTTCTTCTGCAGAAAACACAAAAGAAGAATTGCAGGAATCAAATTCTGCAAATTTATAAGGAGAATGAATAATGATTAAAGTAATAGGCTTTGGAAATTGGAAGGGCGGCTGCGGTAAGACATTTAGCGTTCTTAACTGCGCTGTTGGTTTGGCAAGCAAAGGATATAAAGTGTTGGCAATCGACACCGACCCTCAGTCAAATACAAGTTATAAGACAATTGGTTCCAATTGTTTTGAGTTAAAAGGTTTAAATGAAGTTATCGCGAATAACACTGATATCAATGATGTGATCTATCCGACTATCGTAGATAATTTAGATCTGATTCCTGCCGGGATGAACCTTGAAGAAAGCGGTGCAATATTACTCAATGCAAAATCTGATCGTGAGTTTTTGAAAAGATGTGTTGAATCCATAACAAATGTGTACGACTACATTCTTATCGATACAAACCCTGGTCTAGATATTTTCCTGTTCAATCTGGTGTTCTGCTGCGACTGGATTATTATTCCGGTCAATGTTGATTTAAACTCGGTCATGGGTGTTGAAAAAACAATGAAGAAACTGATTCAGACAATAAATAGCACAAGTCAGGATATAAATGTTGATTTGAAAATCCTCATCACAAGAGTTGCGAGAACCAAGAAGAGTAAAGACTATGTTTCGGATATTTGTGACAAATATGGAGATATGGTTCTGGAATCCAGAATCAGGCTTCAGTCAAAGCCTGCAGAACTTCAGACAACAGAAGATGATTATTTCGCAATAACCGACAAGAGAAAAGGTAACAATCTTTATGAAGATTATTCGAATCTTGTAGATGAAATAGAAAGGAAGTTATCCTTATGAATATCAACGATTTCAAATCGAATTATATGAACGAAAGGGAAAAGAAACAATCTCTGATCCCTTTTAATAAATTAAAACCATCAAAAAGAAATTCAGAGATCTATCTTGTAAAGGGTGACCTCAAAGAGTCGATCAAGGATAATGGGTTGATGGAATCCTTTACCGTTAAAAGACTGGATGATGGCTATTTTGAAATTCTGTCAGGTAACAGAAGATATGCTTCATTTAAAGAGCTTCTTGATGAAAATCCTGATTTCACTTATGTCTGGGTCCAGGGCAACAGTGTATACAGTCCATTGCGTGACGGTATCCCATGCAAGATCGTAGAAAGACAGTTAAGTGATTCCGAAGAATTAAAGACAATCATGGGTTCAAATGATCACAGAGATTATGACAAGTTAGAGATCTACCATGTTGTAATGAAGTGGAAAGATATCTATAAAGATGAAGGATATGAAGGTAAACTGAACGAAAAGATTGCAGAAAATGCTCCAATCTCAGCCAGAACGATTGCAGATATTCTGAGTGATAAATGGGTGATCAACAGCTCAAATATCGATGATGTCGAAAGATATGGCTCCTGGGCGGCTTTCTGTCTGCATGAAGCAGAGAATCAGAAGCCGGAGAAGGCACCAAAACCTAAACCAAAAATGGATGGTTTTAATAAGGAATACAAATATCTCGATAAGATTCAGGATCACCATGAAAAACTGGACTTCGATAAATTGGATATCAAGGATTCCTATTACGATGATCTTAGAGAAAACGCAGTAAGAACCGTTAAGACAATCATGGAAGCATACAATCTTTTTGCAAAAGATTTAAAAGACTAGAACCAGGGCATGAACGTAAAACGGTCATGCCCATCTTTGTTTGCCATGCTAAAATAATATAAGGAAGCACGTTATGACAAATTTAGAAAAAACGATTAGGGAGCAAAAAATAAGAATACACCACATGGTAAAAGATGGTGTATGTTCTCAGTCTGTAATATATGGGATCATGAAACATGAAAGAACAATTCTTGATATACCAACTAGAACAGCACTTAAAATATGCAATTATCTTAAATGCGAATTAATCGATCTTGTAGATAAAGATGATCCGAACTACAATGCTGCAGATGTCTATTGTAAAAGAAACTGATCCGTTGAATAAACGGATTTTTTAATGGAAAGGGGGGAATGTATGATCAGCAGAAAGAAACTTGAAGAGAAAGGGTTTCTGAATTATCAGATAGAAGAGATTATGCTTGCTGATAAGAACGGGGTTGATGAAGTCTTAATCAAGCAATGGCTTGAGAATGTCGACCTGGATAACTATCAGATGATGCAGATCAGAAAAGGTCTCCAGGATAATCTTGATGTTTCCTTGTATGCCCGGAAAGACATACCCCCTAAAGCAATGGAGAGAATAAGGCTCCAGCAGCTTGAAGAAAAAAAGAAAAAGGAAGAGGAAGAGAAAAAGAAGGTAAAGGAACAGCGGAAAGCGGAAAAGAAGGAGAAACAGACAGGAAGACTTGAAAGAATCAAGTCTTTTTTGGTTATAGTGCTTATTCTTTCGATCTTTGCTGGCCTAGGCTTTGCAGGTTATCTGTTCAGAGATACGATTGCAAAGTATTTTGATACCTTAGAGCTTGAACTATCAGCGAACTATGTTGAGCTTCCGTATGGAACAAAGTTTGTGGCTGAAGATTATATTGTCAAGGCAACAGACGGTGAAGACATTATTCAGATATGGCCTACGTTTACTGCCGACGAATTAGGAGAATCAAAACTTCAGTACGTTATTACAAATAACGTTAGGGCGGTCAAAAAATATTTGACAGTAAAGGTGGTAGACAACGAAAACCCGGTGATCAAACTTTCGGACGACAAAATTACTTTGACAAGAAATGTCGATGAGTTCAACGGCTTTAAATATATCGAATCCGTAACGGACAATTATGATCCAAGTCCGAAGGTTGAAATTGGAGCAATCGACTGGGCGAAAAAGAATCAGGAGATTGTGTATACTGCAATAGATTCAGAAGGCAATGTGGCAACTGCAGTGCTTAATGTTGAAATCAAGAACAAGCCTGTAGTTTATATCCCGACAAATAGTACTTCAGAATCAACAGGTGATACATCAACATCTTCCGGTGATAGTTCTTCAAGCAGTTCTTCATCAGGAACATCCTGGAGCGAGTCGTGGACAGTAGACTATACAGATTATCAGCCATCTAATGGACAAACTGATGTTACATACACAAATAATGACACGGGTGAATCGTACACAGTCAGCGACAGCGAATCTGGTCCGTATGAATCGGATGAAGATCTGTGGAATGAAATAGATAATCTGGGAAACTGAGCGGACAGTAATTACCATTATGAAAACTGAATTTAAGAAAGACGAAACTAAGAATACAAATTACATTAGTCTTGATGATTTGTTTGATCAAATAATAAAAGATAACGATGGTGAAGAAGATTGTGTGATCAAAATTACTTATGTCTGGTGTCCAAATTATGCAGATCGTTTTGAGTATGGCTATGACGAAGAATATTCTTTTGAAGGAACCAAAGCAGATTACCAGAAATGGAAAAAAGACTATTTTGAGTTTGATGATATCGATACTGAATATGTTTGTTATGGAGATCCGAATCATAGATGGCTGGGCCATCCGGATGCAACCATACTGTATCTAAACGATCTATAATTTAACAATCTTTTTTGATAATCAAAAAAGCAATTGTTTTTATGCGGTTGCAAGTTGCAACCGACACAAGGTGGTTAATATACCGCCTTTTTGAAAGGAGGAAGCAAGGTGGATTGTTACGAATTTCCAACATGGCTTTTGGATTGTGAAATCTCCTCTGATGCAAAGATCCTGTTCATATACATATATAACTTGATAAAGGATTCCGATGAGGAGAGTATATATTTAACTTCTTCTGAAATTGAGAAAAAACTGCATATGACCCAATTTAAAAGAAGAAAAGTATTATGGGAACTCAAAGTATCGGGTCTAATAAAGAGAGAGAATCGTGGAACAAAAACAAGAACTTCCGTATGTATTCCGGCGAATAAAGGGAATCAACCAACATTGAAAAAAAACTGATGAAAGGAGGATATTGCTGTGAATGAAGAAAAAGATACTCAAATAGTAATTGAATCCGATCCGTTTTCAATGATTCCAAACGATTTTATTAGGAATCCTCAAATATCGAATGATGCAAAGGCTTTGTATGCCATCATTAAATCTTATATAGGTATTCCTGATTTTATTCTTTATAAATCTACTCTTCTTAAGTCATTTAAGGGTGGTGACACTAAGTTTAGAAACGCCTGGAAAGATTTAAAAGATAAAGGATATTTAATTCAAATTAGAAGCAATACATCAAGAGGTTTCATATATAAGTACAAGCTTATATCAAAACCTGTATGTTCATTGCCGGAAGTTGATCAACCACGAGTGGATGAATCACGTGTGGCTGACCCACATACGGGAGACCCACAAGTGGCTGGACCAGGTGTGGATAGCCCACATGTGGAAAACCCACGTGTGGGAAATCAACATAGTTATAAAGAATTAAGTAATAATAATGACTCAAATAATAACGATATAAATAAGCTTGTTGTTGAAAAGATAAACAAGGGATCAGATGCGGTTGTTGAAGGACATGGCAATCAATCTGATAAGCCAATTGCAAAAGGTTTTGATGAGAATCGTTTTCTAAACAGCAAAGATGTTACGATTCAGGTTTTAAGGATTTCCGAGGCGTTGTATTTTGGTGAAGAAGCAAAGGAAAGCATTTCAAAAGCTGTTAAATACCTTGCTGATAGTTGCAATTGCTTTGGCCTTGAAAGCATCAAGGTAATTAACACCTTTACAGACTCGGAATATGGTGAGCTATTCAATATCGCTTATGATCTGGCCAACGGTCAATCACGTTTCAATGACATTGATAATCCGAAGAGGTTTATGTCTTCGGAAATCAAAAAAAGAATTGCCAATCATATGACAAGCTGATTGTCATGAACACTAGAAACATATTTAGCTGGATTAATCATGATTGTTTTAAAGAATAACATCAGGTATGCAAGAAAAAGCAAAGGATGGTCCCAGACCAGGCTCGCAGATGAGATCAAAGTTTCACAGAACACAATAAGTTCAATTGAAACAGGTCAGTATTGTCCTTCGGCTTTGACTGCGGCACTGTTATGTAAAGCTCTTGATTGTAAATTCGAGGAGCTTTTTTATTTATGTATTGATGATTCAGAACATTGATTTTAACTTCAACTTGATTTTGGTGTGGATAAGAAAAACATAGGGAAACCTTTTGATCATTTCTCAACTGTTTTTGGAATCAAAAACGGAAACGAGATTGTTTATTATGATGCAGTGGTAAATGCAAAAGTATATCCGGACAATAGGGTTAGATTTTATGATTTAACTCAAATTAAAGAAAAAAGCAGGAGCTTGAATAGTCGGATATCCGCTATACCTCCTGCATCTACTAATAATATCTCAGATATTAGTGATGAAATCAAGAACGACATGGTTGAATTATCTAAAGATAAGAGATCTGTTATCGGATCGCAATGATTAAAGTAAAATTAAGGAGAAGCAGATGATATATTACAATACATCGAATGATAAAATCTGCAGGTTGGTGATTGAATGGTGTAAAGATAATAATTATCTATACAGCCTAGATACAGAAAATAAAGAAAGGAATATGAATATATATCCTTTTACGATTCTCGCACCATCTTATCAAGAAAATAACTTGTTAGAAAAGATTAAGAAACAGTAAGGAGGCCAAAATGAGAGAAAAGCTTAAAAATTATAATATCCCTATGCTGGTATTGTCTTTGCTGATCATGACCGGCTGCTTCGGATATGTAATTTATAATCGAAATAATATATTTGGTGATATAGATGCCCAGAACAATGTTGTTTCTGTTGACCACGTAGAGAACAAAAAAGAAGAAGTGGTTGAATCAAAAGAACCAGATCACACCCTGATCAACGGCTACTGGAAAAGCGAAACAACCGAGGAAGGCAGATTCCTTGAATTTACTATCGATTATCCTGAAGTAACAAACTTCGATGGAGCCAAGGGCACGGTCAGGTATGATCCTGAATCAAAAAGATATATCGTAACCATAAAGCACGAAACCGGAGATTCAGTTGTCTATCTCGGAGATATCAACAATAACAATTGCACAATCTACTATTACGAGAACAGTGAAAAGGACGAAAAGACTCTTTCAGCAAATAGGGATCCAGATTCCGTTCCCGAAAACGTGATCGATAAACCGGCGGAACAGAAACCGGAAACAGGAACATCCAATTCAGGAAACAACAAGCCTTCAGCAAACACCGGCAACAACAAGCCATCCGGAAACAGTTCTGGAAACAGCAACAATCCGAAAGGCCATTATGAAGAAAGACAGGTCTGTGTTCAAGAGGCTTATGATGAACAGGTGCTGGTAAAGAAAGGTGAATGTACAAACGTCCTTGTGAAAGAAGCCTATGATTCACAGGAAATGGTGTACCTGGAAGGCGCTTATTACGGTGCTGATAGACAGGAAATAATGGTTTGCAATCAATGTGGAGCAGAATTCTGGAACGGTGGAGCAGCAGACCATATCGCAAATTCTGAGGGGTGTGGTGGTTATCATAATGAATTTAGAGATATATCTGAACCATACTGGCACAACGTAGATTACAGAACCGTCCATCACGACGCTGTATATGAGACCAGGTGTGAACCGGATGAATATAAAACGGTTCATCATGATGCGGTTTACGAAACTCAGATGGTCTGGGTGGAAGATTAGACATAACAGAAAAACATAACAATATAAGTCGTCAGAAATGACGGCTTTTTTATTGGGCAACACCACGCTTCGAGCGTGTTTTTATATACATAACTCTAGTGAAAGGAGATAGATATTACTTATGAGATCATTCAAGAAAATTGCAGTAGTACTCATGACGTTTCTGATGATCTTCACCAGCACCGTTACGATAGCTGCGGAAGATGAAACCTATACCGCAACCTATCAGTTTGTCATGGATGACGGCAGCTCTTTACCTGATGAGGTGAAAGCCAGACTGCCGAAAGCCAGGATGAACCTTAAAGACGGAGACGTAATCACAAACGATCCGATCGAAGATATCGAGATCGGTGATTATGTTTATGTGTTCATTGGCTGGTCGGAAGAATCTGTGATCGTTGATGGTGGAGACATGCACTTTGTCGGAACCTGGTCAAAGACACAGAAGAGTGAGACGCAGAAAGATGAATTGGAACCTGAACTTCCTCAGCAGATTGAGACTGATAAGAAGGACGAAACAGACAAGCCTTCAGAGACAAAGCCCGATACTGATCCTAAGGAAGATGAAAAGGAAGAAGAAACGACTGGTGAAGTAGCCTACACGGCAAGATATGTGTTCGCTGAGGCATCAGGGCGAAGAGGAATAAACAACCTTCCTGATGAGATCATGGCTCTGCTGCCGGAAGATGAAGAGGTCATGGAAGGTGTTGTATATGTGCCAAAAGAACCTGCGCACACGGAAGTCCTTGGCTACGAGTTCCATGGCTATGAACCTATAACAAAGGAAAACGGTGATGTTGTCTATCAGGGTATCTGGTATCAGACCGGAAACAGGGGCGGACTGCTTAAAGCCGGACCTTTAAGAGCAGGCAGCCATTCGTTTGGTTACTTAGGCCAGCAGAACTGGGGCCTTGCTGCAAACAACGGATATAACGGCCACAACGGTTTCTCCATCGACGGAAATCCTTCGTTCTGTTTGGACGGACATACTCCGTTAAGCGAGATCGGAACCGCATATGATGATCTTGGATCGGATGACAGCGGATTGATCGGAATTATCGCAATGGGTCTTATGAACGGTAGGTCCCAGGCAGAATGCCAGGCTGCTGTCTGGAATGCACAGGGTATAACCGCTACCGTAAACGGTGTCTATATTGATCCTAATGATGATGATTTCCAGTCACATGGCGCATACGGCTATTCCGCAGATCTTTATGGCGGATCCGGTCTGCAGACTCAGGCATCCGGTGTCTCATGGTGGCCTCTTGGTGGCTTTGTCAAAGTCTACAAGAAAGCAGCTGAAACTACATTCAATTATGTTGCCAACTGTCCGAACAACTATTCTTTGTCCGGTGCAGTATATGGAATCTATTCCGATGCCAACTGCACAAATCAGGTAGCAACTGTAACGACCGGCAACGGTGGCGAATCGCCTAAATCAAGTGTTCTGGACCCAGGCACATATTACGTCAAGGAGAAAACTCCTTCGCTTGGTTTTGAAATAGATACAAATGTTTATCCTGTTTCAGTCACAGCCGGCAACACTTCATCAATAACGTCTACAGAGGTACCACTGAATGACCCGGTTTATGTTAATTTATATAAACAAGATAGACGAGGCAATACCAGGTATGACATTAATTATGCAGACTATCTTGATGAAGCACAGTTTACTTTGAAGTATTTCGATGCGCAGACGAATGATACTTCATCTTTGACACCGAAATATACATGGGTATTTGGCTCACACTACAATGCTTCCGGAAAAGTTGTATGTAACTTCGATCTTGATGATTTAATTAGTGGCCCGAACCCTGAAACATTAGGTCTAATAAAAAACGGAGACTTTTATCTTCCTTTAGGTACATTTACTATTGAAGAATCTACTTCTCCGACGCTTTATGCAGCAGACCCTAACACCTATGTAGGCCATATCAAAGCTCCTATCGGTGGTATAGCGAACGAAACAGTTGACCACTACATTGATAAAGAAGGAACTGTTAATGAACTTACCGACGAAAATGGAAGCTGGATGGTGTGGCTGGATGTAGACAATCTCTGGCTTGGCCAGAACGAAGAGCTTCAGACCATAACCTTAAACGTCCAGAAGCATGACGCTGAATCCGGAACAAATGAAGTTCCTGAAGGCGATGAAGATATGGGCGTTACCGACACAGCAACACTTGAAGGCGCAGTATTCCATGTCTACAGAACAGCCTACTACAGCAACGATGATGGTGGAGCTGCAAGCGCAACAGACCGTTTCCCGGCAAGACCTCAATGGGTCGAACTGGATGAAGCTAACTACATCGACTACGGCACGATCACAACCGATGCGACAGGTCTGGCAACTCTTAAGTATGAAAGAAAAGACGACGGATCAGGAAATCTTATCGATGATACCGAAAACGGACTGCTGCCGGGCAAGTTCAAGATCGTAGAAGAAACAGCCCCTAACGGCTATGCCCTGTGGCAAAACGGCGAAGCTACCACATATTCAGTAGTAGACTATGACTCTTCCTCTGCCGACAAGGACGGCACAGGTAATGAGTACAGAACGGTCTGCTATGCACCTCTTGCTGCAACCAACCCTGAATTCAACACTGCCGATTTCGCCTACACCCTGAACATGTCAAACAAATTGACACGCATTCAAGTTACGAAAGTCGATCAGGACGGAAACTACATCCCGTTATCAGCTCAGGCGGTGTTGGGTCTAGTCGAAGAAAGCACAGGCAACATCGTTTATAGATGGACATATGACGGCGAGAACCATCCGTTCCATATCATCAGAGGTCTGACAGCACAGATCAGTTATCTGTTAAGAGAACTTTCAGTTGATCCTCATTACAGGTTGGCAACGGAAAGAACTGTCAATCCGATTGATGTGGACGACCATGAGCTGCACACCAAATCAACAGCCGGCGGCAATACACATCAGTATCAGAACTACTACACGATGGTCGACCACGAGATCACTGTGGCGACACAGGCTCACTTCAACCAGGAAGGCAAGAAGGAATGGGATAATCAGGACGAAAAGCATTATGTAGCCGATGGTGTTCATCAGATCATTGATGAAGTAGCGATCAAAAACTGCTACGAAGGCAACACCTACAAGCTGGTCGGTGAATTATGGGATATCACGGATCCTGACAATCCGGTTTCTTTAAACAACACTGCTGAAGCAACATTCACACCGGAATACGATGTGATGATCTATCAGTATCTGAACTTCGATCAGCAGCTGGATGATCTCGATAACCATACGATCGTTGTCTATGAAACTTTGTACGACATCACCGATGGAACCGAAAAGCTTGTTACCGAACATAAGGATAACGGCGATACCAAGCAGATGGTCTATGTCGACGAACTCTACAGGAGGGATTTCGAACTTCTCAAGGTCAATGCCGATGATGAAACGGAAGTCCTTGAAGGCTTCAAGTTCAACATCAAGACCTACAGAGTCAAGAGAGACGGTGTAGTCGAAGATGTCGACCTTGGCGAATTCACTACCGATGCCGATGGCAAGATCAACATTGAAAAGATCAAGGAAGACTGCAAGATCACCGTTACCGAAACAGCAGCGGCCGATCCGACCTGGTATGTCTGGGAAGAGCCGTTCTATTACGATATCGGCCATGATGCAACGATCGTTGAAGCGCTGAACGCCAAGGTTGTCGATCACAAGATCAAGATCGGAACCTATGCGATCTATGAGGATACAGGCGATAAGGACCACGAAGCGGAAGGCGAGACCAATATCGTCGATAGAGTCGATTACGAATGGCTGTACAAGAACAAGGACTACAAGCTTGTGGCGACCCTGATCGATAAGGGAACAGCCGAGAGCCCGAGCGAAACGCAGATCACTACAGTCGAACACGAATTCAAGCCTGAGAACACCAACGGCAGCGAGGAGGTCAAGATCGCGATCGATCCAGGACTCTATCCGTCACATTCGTTTGTTGTCTTTGAAGAGCTGTATGTGAAAGACGGTTCTGACTGGGTCAAGGTTGCCGAGCACAAGGAACTCGATGATGCAGACCAGACAGTCTATGTCGACAGCAACTACCGCTGCCTGATGGTCATGTACAAGACCAACGAAACAAAGACTATCAGACTCAATGGCGGTGTATTCACAATATACGCAAACCGTACAAGAAAAGACGGAACAACAGGATCCAGAACGATCGGTAGATTTGTGACCGGCGGCATCTATTACGAGCAGGAAGAAGCCTTTACCTACAAGATCGCCAAGGATGAAGCAATGAGCGAAGTAGTTTCAACACTCACCTCATCTAAGCACAGCAAGTTTGGTACGCAGTATATTCAGACCACTGATCTTGAACCGGGCATCTATTACGGTCAGGTTGAAGGAAGCGATGAGGTCAGAGTACATCATGTGGCCAAGGGTATGATCTATCTGCCAGATATGCCGGCAGACAGCGATATCGTCTATCACGAAGAAATCGCACCGGAAGGATACTACCTGCCGGGTGACGACTTTGTGGCTAATGTCGGACACGACGATACTGTAACCCGCATTGAGAACGAAAGACCTAATACAAGGATAATTCACAGAGGCGGAAATATCCCTAAGACGGGATATGACGGCAACAACAACTGATACAGCAAATGCTGAACAGAATACAATCAGACAGCTCAAAGCATTTGCCTTATAATTATTGAACTGTCGAAAACCAGGGGATCTTCACGGCGGGATCCCCTGTTTTACAGAGAACACAAGTTTGATAAGCTTTTTCATTTCCTTCTTGAACGGAAACTGATGCCTTCTGTAAAGCAGATTATTTATTGTAGGAAAGGAGAACCAGATGAAAGACACTAATAACAACGAGCTTGAAAATGCAGTAGATATGATAGAACAGCTGGATAAGAAGTCTCAGGATAAGAAATACTATGATCCGGAGATCCTTATGGCTGAGATTGATGACATGTTTGCTGATCTTACAGAAAATGACAAAACTCAAGATGATAATGAAAAGATTAAATCTTTCGTTGATGTTCCTGACGATTTTTTAAAAAAGAAAAAACTCAAAAGAAGAATCAAGAATATCAGACGAAAAAATAAATTTGCATATATTGCCGAGCAAAGTGTTAAAGCCAGGGAAGAGATCCAAGCAGCTCAAATTAAAACGGATGAGGAAGCTGTACAAACTAAGGAAAAAACAACTCCTGCAGAAACCTCTGAACAGTTATCTGTAGATGTTTCGGTAAAAGAAGGTCAGGGATCGTTGGCATCTGAAATTGCTGAGACAATCAACAATACGATCGAGGAGATTTCTTTGATCAAAGAAGAGAAAACACAGGCATCTAAGGAAGAGAAAAGTAACGATGATCTACTTTCCCAGATTCATTCTGTCGAAGAAAAGGAACCAGCAAAGGAAGAATTCGACCCTGAACCAAAAGCTTCGGAAATGACCGCAAATGAGCCCGTAGAGATGATAGAAGAAGGCTCCGAGCCTGAAGAAAATACTGCAGTAACAGACCAGACCGTAACTCTTCAGGAAGAAACCAAAGTCACTCCGGGAATGCCGGATATCGACTTGAGCAGAAAAAATCACGCACCAATTC
>JAEEGL016072842.1_pt1 | contig 12739 bp, 13 predicted proteins | sample 9134231 | NCBI WGS metagenome assembly JAEEGL01 (sample SAMN16246548, study PRJNA631951) | gut metagenome | biome: gut microbiome; feature: rumen; material: fiber-attached | host: Bos | place: Iran: Karaj | collected 2018-10 | reverse complement strand
GCTTGCAGCATTTTTGACTTTTTTATTTAGAGCGGTTTTCCCGGCATTATTCATTATTTCCTATTTGCTCTATATAGTTATTTTTGACATCAAAAGTAAAAGTATCAGATACATACTACTATTAGTTTCTGCGGGATTGTGCGTCGCAGTTATCTTTATTGTTTATAGTGATTCATTTCAGTATGTGATGTTATTGCTTGAAGAAGAGGACGAAGAATTTACTAAAATGCCTTTTTATATGAAGATTTTAAACGCGTTTATTTCTCCATACGCATGTCTTAGAGCAGATGGCGCTAAATCTAATCTTCTTGTTTCTGGTTATTCTGCCATCCACACTTTTTTTTGTATTTTTGCTATTATAGGGGTATATTCTGCTATTAAGTATAGAATTAAAGAGCTATTCCCATTTGTTGGGGTCTTGATTCTGAATCTCATCATGCTAATTATTATGGGTTTCTCCATGAATGTCCGGTTTTTATATCCAACTCATATTATTTATTATGCATTCATCCCCTTAGGTGTTGATTATTGTTGGAAGAAGAAATTTTGGATACCTTATATAATGATAGTATTAATAATAACGCTAAAGTATAATGCTGTAATATGATAAGACCCAAAGTTCTATATTTGCAAGGGGTATTGACAAAGTATAATGACCCTATTTATGAGATTATGAATGAGCAAGTTGATCTAACCCTTGCTTATGTTGAAAAGACGGAAGTGAAAGATCCTAAATATAAGGTATTTCAGTTCCCTAATTGGAAGATAGGGCCTTTTATAATTCATAGAGGCTTAAGGAGAGTAATTAATCAGTATGATGTGGTAATATTTAGTCCTCATTTGAGTTTTTTGAGGACAGCCATTCTGCCGTATTTCCCCCATAAACCAAAATTGATATCATGGGATATCGGATTACATGTGTCATATAATAAAAAATATGATTTAAATAAAGCCCCGGATTTTAAAGATAGGGTGTTCCAGTGTATTCAGGATCACTGTGATGCGTGCATTTTCTATATGCCACAGCCTATAGAATATTGGAAGAAGTACTCTAATATTGATGAGCGTAAGTATTTTGTCGCGCATAACACTGTGAAGGTAGCTGATTTCGAGAGACTACCATCTATAGAGGAAAAAAATAAATATTTGTTTGTAGGAACTTTATATCAGCAGAAAGGATTGGAGGAGTTGATAGATGCATATTCTTTGGCAAAGAAACAAGATGCGAATATTCCCAAGCTTTTTATAATTGGTAAAGGCCCTGAAGAAGCTCTGATTCGTGAGACAATCGAAGTGAAAGGACTGACAGAATCCGTAGTGATGACAGGTGCTATCTATGATGAAAATGTATTGAAAGATTACTTCCTTACTTCGTTGCTCTGTATTTCTCCTAAACAAGCTGGACTTTCCGTCCAGAAAAGCTTAGGTTATGGGGTTCCATTTGTAACACGGCCTGACGCTATAACAGGTGGAGAACGATTGGATATTCATGATAGGGAAAATGGCTTCTTCTATCAGACCATTGAAGAATTAGCAGAAATAATGGTAAATGCTTTTAAAAGGCCGAATGAAATTGAACAAATGTCCACAAATGCACGTGAGTATTATCTTAAGGAGGCAAGTCCAGAGAAAATGGCACAAGGTGCATTGGATGCAATACGATATGCTTTAAGTCGAGATAATGAATAGTAACTTATACTTACCAATTTATGTATGATAAAATAATAATAGGAGCAGGCCTCTATGGGCTATATTCAGCGGAGCGTTGTGGTAAACGAGGAGAGAATGTATTAGTACTGGAATATGATGAAGTAGCTTTTAAGCGTGCTACATATATTAATCAAGCCCGTGTTCATATGGGCTATCATTACCCGCGTTCTTTTTCGACTGCAATTAAATCAGCTGGATATTTCGCTCGTTTCAATAAAGATTATGGCTTTAGTATCTTGACTAAGTTTGATCAAATCTATGCTACCTCCGCAAACTTCTCGTGGTCTGACGCTAAACAGTTCCAGCAGTTTTGTAAAAATGCAGGGATCAAATGTGAAGAGGAATCTACGAGTAAGTTTTTTAAAGAAGGTATGTGTGATGGAGCGTTCTTAACGGAAGAGTATACCTATGATGCGCAGATTCTAAAAGATTATTTCCTTGAAAAAATAAGTGGTTATAAAAACGTAACTATACAATATAGCGCAAGAATAGATACCATTGTCAAGGATGGAGAGAATTACATCATAACTTTACAGAATGGTGAGCAATATACCGCACCATTCGTGCTCAATTCAACCTATGCTTCTGTTAACCAGATAAACCGAAAGTTAGGTTTCGATGATTTTAAGATCAAGTATGAACTTTGTGAAATTATTCTTTGTAATGTTAACGATAAACTGCATGATACTGGATTAACAGTTATGGATGGGCCATTCTTTTCAATCATGCCGTTTGGCAAAACTGGTTTTCATTCATTGACTTCGGTTACATTCACACCACATGTAGCATGCAAGGAACCTCTACCTAGATTTGACTGCCAGCCTCAAAGCAAGGGTTTCTGCACTCCTAATCAATTAGGTAATTGCAATGATTGCCCGGTTAAACCAGAATCAGCATGGCCCTATATGTCAAGACTGGCCCGTAAATATATGCGAGATGATTTGGAGTTTTCCTATGTCAGTTCGTTATATTCAATGAAGCCTATCCTGCTGGCAAGTGAGATTGATGATTCCAGACCTACTGTTATTAGGATACAATCTGAGAGTCCGACGTTTGTAAGTGTCTTGTCTGGGAAGATCAATACTGTTTATGATTTGGATGAAATTTTAGATAAACATGGAAAATAAAGAAAATAACTTTGTTTCTGCCGTTGTGTATTTATACAACGAGGCTGAATATATCCAATCCTATTTAAAGGGATTGGAAGAAACGCTCAGGCAGAATTTTGAAAAATATGAGATTATAGTCGTAAACGATGCCTCAAAGGACGACGGGGCCAAGAAGGTAAAGGCTTATGTTTCTTCTCAAGAAGGGGCTAAGGTTACTTTGATGAACATGGGCTATCATCAGGGCATGGAAACATCGATGGATGCTGGGGTTGACTTGGCTATTGGTGATTTTGTGTTTGAATTAGAGTTTACGAATGCTGACTATGATTGGAGCGTGCTGATGGATGTTTATAGGCATTCTTTGGATGGTTTTGACATTGTAAACGCCAAGGGCAACGTTGGAAAAAAGATAACAACGGGTAGTTTGTTCTATAATTTAATGAACCGTTATGCCAATTTGCAGTATCCATTATCTAGTGGTTCCTTTAGAATAGTTTCCCGTAGGGCTATCAATAGAATACATTCGCTAGCTACAAGGATTCCTTATCGCAAAGTGGCATATGCCAACTGCGGATTGAAATGTGATACCATTTTGTATGAATGTATCAAAAAAGTAAAGTTAAGAGGTGTGTCAAATCGTTTGGATTTGGCAACCAATTCGTTAGTCCTCTTTACAGATGTTGCTTTCCGCGTTTCTATTTGGTTTGCAATCATTATGATTGTCTTAACGGTTGGGATGGTCGCATATGCTATAGTTTCGCTTTTCTTAAACAAAATGGTGCCGGACTGGGCTATCGTAATATTATTTGCAGGCTTTGCATTAAGCGGTCTTTTCGTATTACTCAGTTTGATTATTCGTTATCTTACAACATTAGTAAGACTGAATTTCCTGAAAAAGGATTATGTTTTTGAATCAATTGACAAATTACAAAAATAAATATTTAAAACTATGGTAGAATTTTTAGGCATTAAGAAAATCACAGCCAAGTATGCTGATGAATTACACGAAGCGGTAAATCGCGTATTTGATAGCGGAAGCTATATACAAGGCGAGGAGAATAAGAAGTTTGAAGAGGACTATGCCAAGTATATTGGGACAAAGTATTGTGTGGGTTGCGCCAATGGTTTGGATGCTTTGAACTGGATACTTCGTGCTTATATTGAATTGGGAAGAATCAACAAAGGTGATGAGGTGATTGTTCCTGCAAATACTTTTATCGCTACTATTCTTGCTATCACAGATAACGGTCTGAAACCAGTTCTTGTAGAGCCGCGTGAAGACAATCTGGAAATTGATGATCAAAGAATCGAGGCTGTTATTACCCCCAAGACCAAGGCCATTATGATTGTACATCTTTATGGACGTTGTGCTTATACGGACAAGATTGGAGAGATATGCAAAAAGCACAATCTATATCTCTTTGAAGATAATGCACAGGCTCATGGATGTGCTTTTAATGGTAAGCGTACAGGCTCTTTGGGTAATGCGGGTGCTCATAGTTTCTATCCCGGAAAGAATCTGGGCGCTTTTGGAGATGCAGGTGCAGTTACAACCGACGATGAAGCAGTTGCCGCTGCTATCCGTAGTTTGGCCAATTATGGATCTCAGAGGAAGTATGTTTTCCAGTATGTTGGCCGCAACAGCCGTCTGGATGAAATGCAGGCAGCTGTGCTGGATGTGAAGCTCCGTCACATTGATGATGATAATGCGTACCGTCAGGAGATTGCAGCCTATTATTATGAGCACATCAATAATCCTTTGATAAAGCTTCCAATTCAGCTCCCTAATGAGAATAACGTATATCATTTGTTCCCTGTCTTCTGCGAGTATAGAGATAAGCTCCAAGAATATCTGAAAATTAAGAGTATTGGTACTATAATCCATTATCCTATTCCACCTCATAAACAGGAATGTTACGCCAAAGAGAGTTGGAATACACCCCAGTTGTCTCTTCCTATCACTGAGAAGATTGCTAATATGGAGTTGAGTCTGCCTATTAGCCCTGTTCAGACAAAAGAGGAAACGGAGGAAGTCGTTAATGCTATCAATAGTTTCAGAGTATGATGAATTTTAGTATACTATTTGATGCAAACTATCTGAACAAAGGTTTGTCATTATATCTTTCTATTGAAAAGCATACAAGTGATTTCACCATGTATGTGATGGCTTTAGACAGGAAATGTCAGGACAAGTTGAATCAGATAGGATTCAAGAATGTGGTGGTTGAATGTATCGAAGATGTAGATGACCCAGAACTTGCCAAAGCAAAGGGAAATCGCTCACGCGTGGAGTTCTGTTGGACTTGCGGTTCATATGTAACTGATTATTTCTTCCGTAAGTACAAACTGGACCACATCATATACCTAGATTCAGATTTGATGTTCTTCAGTTCTCCGCAGGTTCTTCAAGATGAGTACTTTAAAAAAAATGCATCCGTGGGCCTTGTGTCTCATTTTATGAAGTATCCCCTGTTTGGTGAGTACTGTACACAGTATTTGTACTTTAAAAATGATAACGATGGTAGTGGTTGCTTACGCTATTGGCGCGACTCATGCTTGGATTGGTGCTATTCTAGAGTTGAAGACGGTAAATATGGCGATCAACTTTACCTAAATTATTTTGCAGACCGGTTCAAGAATGTTTACGGTACTGAGAATCATGGAGCTGGAATTGCGTATTGGAATATGAACAACTATCGTTTTAAAGATGGTTGTACCATTTATAAAGGAAAGAGATGGCCCACTGTATTCTTCCATTATAGTGGTATTAATATGAGGGTAGAAGGGGACGAATTGTTGTTCCTTCACACGATGTATTTGTCTGACACTATACGTAAGACTTTCGTCGAACCATATGCGGAGTTGATGAGTACTGTTTTTACAAAGTATTTAGATACGCCTATCAAAAAAGTGACCATCCGACCTATGAGTTCATGGAATTATTTTCTTAAGAAAGTGACATATTACCTGGGAAAAGTATTGCCGATTGACTGGGTAATATATCGAGCCATGAAGATAAAATATAGGGAACATCATAAGCCATATAGTGAGGCATTTGATTAATAAATAAAGGAATTATTATGATAGAGATAAAGAAAATCATAAAATTGTTTTTTTCCCTTCCTTATATTTTTTATATAAACTTTAGATGGCTTCCCTTGAAAAAAGCGCTTCACTTGCCAATCTTAATTAGCTATGATTCTTCTTTGCGAGGGGGGGGCAAGATTTTGCTAAACACTGCAAAATTTGGAATGGCTCATATAGGATTTCATAAAGTGCCAATTTGTGATTCCAAAAGAACGGTTCTTATTATAGATGGAATACTTGAATTAAAGGGAACCTTTCACGTGGGTAATGGATCTAGAATCAGAGTAACGGATAAAGCTAAGCTAACGATTGGCAATAATTTCGGTATTTCAGCAAGCAGTTATATTAACTGTTATAACAATATTATAATTGGAGATAATGTGTTATTTGCTTGGGATTGCCTGGTTATGGACTCAGATACTCACCCTGTTTTTAATTCAAATAATGAAATAATTAATTACGGGAAGCAGGTAGTCATTGGTAATCATGTTTGGTTTGGTTGCCGTAGCACTGTTTTAAAAGGTTCTACAATCCCTGATGGTTGTGTAATAGGCGCTAGTAGTTTAGTGTCAGGGGGCAAATTTGAGCCATCAACAATTGTAGCTGGACACCCAGCAAAGTCCATCAAACGTATAGGGAATTGGGAGGAACGATGGGAAGGGTTTGCCTAGGGTGAGGTGTTTGTTCAATCAAGAGATATTTAAAAGTTATGGTTTTTACCGCTAAACAGATTGCAGATTATATTAGTGGGAAGATAGAGGGCGACGAGAACGCGACTGTTTATTCATTTGCTAGAATAGAAGAAGGGAAGCCGAATTCGCTTTCTTTTGTTTGTAAACCCCAATATCTCTCATATCTTTATCGCACCACCTCGAGTATTGTTATTATAAACGATGATATAAAACTAGAACGTCCTGTTTCTGCTACTTTGATAAGGGTGCCTAATGCATATAAGAGCGTTATAGGCCTTCTTAAGTTATATGCATCCTTCCTGCCAAAAGAAACTGGCATTAGTGATTTAGCTTTTGTATCACCTAAAGCAACTATTGGTAAAAATGCTACTATTTTCCCATTTGTTTTTATAGGCGATAATGTAGTAATAGGCGATAATGTTACAATATATGCTAATGTTTCTATCTATTCAGGCTGTAAGATAGGGAATAAGGTTATAATTCATTCTGGCAGTGTTTTAGGATCTGATGGCTTTGGTTTTGTGCCAGGAGAAGATGGCTATGAGAAAGTTCCTCATATTGGCTCTGTAATTATTGAGGATGATGTTGAGATTGGAGCAAATACCTGTATTGATCGTGGAACCATTGACGCCACATATATTCATAAAGGTGTAAAACTGGATAACCTCGTGCATATTGCTCACAATGCGGAGATTGGTGCTAATACTGTTATGTCTGCTCAAGTGGGTATTGCAGGAAGTACAAGAATTGGAGATTGGTGTATGTTTGGTGGTCAAGTAGGTGTCGCCGGCCACATTACGATAGGAGACAAGGTACTTTTAGGTGCTCAGAGCGGTGTGCCTACATCACTAAAAGATGGTCAGCAACTGATAGGAACTCCTCCAATGGAAAAAGTTCCTTATTTCAAAACTCATTCATTGTTAAAACAATTACCGGAGATTTTTAAGGAAATGAATGTGTTAAGAAAAAGACTAGACCAACTGGAAAGAGAAATTGAGGGGAAATAATACATGCGATAGGTTTTGTTGATGGACTTCAAAAAGCTTACAACCCGGTATCAACAATTTGGTGGGGTGCGCTTGGTTTGGCAGTATGCTAGACTTGGTGCACTGCCGGTTGTGGCGAAGGAATTCTTCCGTTGTTTACTTAAGAAACAGTCGTTCAAATGGATATACCCTGAAGTGCTCCGTATAGTAGAACCAATACTCATTACAAAGTATGGTAAATGTGCACAAGAGTATAAGAGGATTAATAGTTCAAGAGAACAGAAACATGGGCACCCAAAGGTGGTGCGGTGGTGTTGGCTACAGGGAAAGGAACAGGCACCGGTTGTAGTGCAAGCCTGTTACAATTCTTTGCAAAGGAACCTGCCTGAATATGAAGTGAGGGTACTAGATGCGGATAACTGGGATGAATATATAGAATTACCTGATTACATTTTAAAAAAATGGAAGAAGAAACAAATCCCCCCCGCTTTATTCTCAGACCTGCTTAGATTACAATTACTAATTAAATATGGTGGGACGTGGATTGACTCTACGGTACTTTGTACCTTGGATTCAAGTTCCGAGTTTCTGAATTCAAGTGCTCAAAAGTATTTAGATGCAGATTTGTTTCTTTTTCAATATACCCCAGAGGGAACAACGAAGGATATAAATATCAGTAACTGGTTCATTTCTGCTCACAGTAATAATGAAGTTTTGATGACTTTGCGAGATATGCTCTTCGCATATTGGAAAGACTACAGTTGTACTTTGGATTACTATGTCTTTCATCTATTCTTTAAGATGGTTGCTGAAGCGTATTCTGAGCAAATAGCAGCGATGCCTTACGGCTACAGTATAAACAGCCTGGTCTTGTTGCATCATTGGGGTGATGCTTTCAACCAGAGGAAGTGGGAAAAGCTCGTGAGTAATGTAAGTTTCCATAAATTAGCTTTTCACATAGACTCTAAAATTATCGATAACCCAAACAATTATTATAACAAGATTATAGAAGAGTATGGACATTTTTAATATAAAGCTAGAGTTTAATCACGATGTCTTTCGAAATACAATAGAAAGATGTGTAGCGGAAAGAGGTAAGGGATATGTATGTGTGGTAGATGGCAATGTGCTATCTGTTACATGCAAAGATTCTAATTATCAGGCAGTAGTAAAGAATGCTTTAGTAAACACTTGCGATAGCAGTTATATAGCAAAGATGGCAAGCGACATTTATGGTCAAAAGTTCGAGGCGTTAAATGGCCCCAGGGTTTTTGAACATTATATCAAGCTTCCATATAAACAGTTGCTTTTGGGAAACACAGAAGAAACTTACCAAAAGATAGTTGAGAAGATGAGAGCTGATGGCGGTAACTCGGATAAACTGAAATATTTACCCGTACCATTTGCAAAGGTGGAGGAATTTGACTATGCTGGTATTGCCGCTCAAATCAATGCAATAAAACCTGATCTGATATGGGTTTCTTTGGGCGCGCCTAAACAGGAACGTTTTATGAGTATGTTGTTACCTTATTTGGAGCAGGGGGTAATGTTTGGAATTGGAGCTGCTTTCAATTACTATGTTGGAGCTATTAGTGAACCTAAGATTCAAATTGGTGGGGTACGACTGATATGGTTACAGCGTATCTTCGAGGAACCTAAGAAACAAATTAGAAGGTGTTGGCATTTCTTGACAGTCATTCCTAAGGTAAAGAGGGAAGAGCGGCAAAGAAAAAAGAGTAAAGATATTGCAAAATGATTCATATTCTTTTGACTGATGTGCAATATAGGAAAGAGTTTGATAATATCTCAATAATCAAATACTTTTTCCCTGATGAACATCTAATTTTAGGAACAACAAAGGGGCCACTGTTCTGCAAGCTTGCTTACGGACGTTGCTCCGTTGAGAAGCTAAGAACTGAAGAGGGGAAGAATGCATTCTTCCAAGACTTCAGGAATCTATTAGAGAAATATAATAAAGATAGAATAATCTATGTTCCCGGAGAGGAACAGACTACGGACTATGTTGTAGAATTCATAGAGCAGTATGGCCAAAGTAATATAGTCAGTCTGTTGCCGCCAGCTTCTCTTTATAAATTGTTTCGGAATAAGCGAACACTCAATCATTATTGTATAGAGAATGGCCTCCCCGCCCCCAAAGAGTTTATGGTAGAAGATTTACCCCACGTTAATTATCCAGTGCTACTAAAACCAGAAATAGGATCTGGAAGCCATGGCCAATATAGGTTGTACAAGAAAGAGGATTATACAGAAGATATAAAAACGGTATTAAGTAAAGAACCTTATCTCATTCAAGAGCTTTTACCTAATGGGAAGGAGGTTCAGGGTGGATTTTTCTTGTGCCATGACGGAAAGGTTATAGGTGCTTACACTCACAAGCGTATTAGAACAAGTCCAGAAGAAGGTGGAGTTACGGTACTTTCTTGTTTGAATGATAATCCTCAGTTGATAAATCAGGGAATAAAACTATTGGAACATGCTGGCTGGGAAGGCTTAGTAATGCTTGAGTTTATTTACGATGTCAGAAGTGGTGAGTATAAGTTGATAGAGGCTAATCCTCGTATTTGGGGCTCTATCATGTTGTCAGAGTACAGTGGCGCTAACCTGTTGTCAAACTATATACGTGTCTGTTTGGGCCAACCAATAGAGAAGCCACAGATGAAAGAAGAGGCATATATCAGGTGGTTCTTCCCCGTAGACTTGTTGAATTGGATAAAAAAGAAAGGGAAAATCAATGGCTTCTGGAACTTCAAAAACACTTGTGTTATTAACTGGACGTTTGCGCGGAAGGATAGGGCATTGATGTTTATACTGATGTCGATATTCAATATGCATAACCTAAAGAACTTGTTTGGAAGAGCATGAGCAAGATTGTAGTTTATGACTTTGACGGCACCCTTTCCTTTGGCGATAGCATGGAAGAATTGTTCAATTCTAAGATGCGTGGCTTTAAAGCGGGATATAGGCTGTATTACTATTTCTTGAAAGTACTTTCAAAGTTGAAGTTGAGCACTGTGAAGCGAGAGAAAGAGAAAATGGTAAAACTGTTGTTCCATTCTGATGAGAGGGCTTTTCGTGAAGCATGTGCTGAGCAAGCAAAGGGGTATAAGTTTTCTCCTATTATGGAGATGTTAAAAAATGATGTTATAGAGGGTAACCGTGTTATTGTCCTGTCTGCATCATCCGAATATTTCTTGAAAGCAGTTTTTGAGAATAAGATAGAAATACTTGGTACCACATTCAATAGTGAAGACGGTAAGATAAAGAGCATTAAACAGCATCCGTTTTATTATGATAAGGTTGAAACACTTGTTGGTTATGGGATTTCTATTGTGGATGAGGCGTACTTTGATAGTAAATGGGATGATTGTTTAAAGCCTATGTGCCGTGTATGGCATAGAGTCAAGGATGGAGTAGTTGTAGAAAGTGGTACTAACAAATCATAAGATATTGAGATTATGTACAAAGTAATAAAGAGGTGTTTTGATTTTTTTTGTGCGTTTTTGGCATTGGTAGTTCTATCACCCATCTTCCTGTTGACGGCAATAGGAATTCTAATCAGTGATTTGGGGCCGATCTTTTATAAAGCTAATCGCATAGGGAAGGGAAACAAACCTTTTAGAATGTATAAGTTCAGGTCAATGAGAGTGGCAAAGGCTGCTAATGAGGCATCATTAAGACCTGATGAAGATAGAATATTCCCTTTTGGCCATTTCATCCGTAAGGCCAAAATTGACGAATTACCTCAGTTGATAAACATTTTGAATGGAACTATGTCCATAGTCGGTCCACGACCAGTGGCGCAAGATCAATTTGATATGTTTCGCTATGGTAAATGGAATGAAGCCGCAAAGGTGCCTGTGGGCTTAAGTGGACCTGCTGCACTGTATGATTATATCTATGGTGACCAGATAACCGATGAGAAGGAATATATGGAAAAGGTTTATCCCACTCGTCGTGAACTGGAATATACATACGTACAGAAGGCCAGTTTATGTTACGACCTTAAGATGATTGTCTATACGGTCATCTGTATCGTGTATTCGTTGTGTGGCAAGGAATGCACGTGGATTCTGAATGAATTGGTTGAGGACGCGAGAGCTACGATGAACGATAACGTTAACGAAAACGATAAATAGATGAATGTTTTAGTGACGGGATCCGCTGGTATGATTGGCGGATATGTAGTAAAAGGTCTGATTGAGAAAGGACATACGGTTATAGGTGTGGACCGAAGAAAAAACGATAACGTTAGCCTTAACGATAACAGGTTGACGCAGGTTGTTCTTGATTTGGCATCTAAGGGTGACGTGATGAGGCTGTTTGCGGATAATAAGATAGACCGTGTTATTCACCTTGCAGCTTTGGCTCATACGAAGGGTGTGGCAGATACATCATGGGAGGCTTTCAAGAAAATTAATGTAGACTGCGCAGAGAACTTATTTGAGGCTTGTGCTAAACATAACATTCCTGTACTTTTTATCAGTACAGTTGATGCCATTGGTATGGTGAAGGGGAAGATTACTCCTGAAACTGAGCTTAATCCCATTTCAAACTACGGCAAGAGCAAGGCCATGGCTGAAGGGCGGCTGAAGGAGATTTGGAAGGAGTGGAACAATTGTGCAAATGAAGGCAACAGCCAAACTTGTTTGGATACTGCTGAGTGCAGCCAATTGTCGTTTGGATACAATATCTATCGCTTCTCTCCAGTATATACAGAGGATGTAAAACGTGACATTGAGAAACGGTACTATCTGAAGTATCCTGATTGGGCATACCTGATTGGTGGAGGACAACGGTTTGAGGTGCTGAACGTGAAGAAGGCTGTTGCCTCTATGGTTGATTGGGTAGATATACCCGTAGATAATACCACTCATATCATTAAGGATGAAGAACTTCTGAATAGCGCCAAGGTGATTGCGGAAGAGCGGGCTGAAGGTAGAGCTAAGCACATACTTCGAATACCTCGTTGGATGGTGGTATGTGGGTATTATTGTATAAAACTTGTCTTTGGTAAGAGCAATAAAACATACTTGGTGTTTAAGGCTCTTTGGCCGTTCAGAACTACAGAATAGGGATCAAAGGTTTAAGAGGGGCAAGAGACGGTGGATAGTAATCTAGTATTATGAGTTTATTC
>JAEEGL015446424.1_pt1 | contig 12739 bp, 11 predicted proteins | sample 9134231 | NCBI WGS metagenome assembly JAEEGL01 (sample SAMN16246548, study PRJNA631951) | gut metagenome | biome: gut microbiome; feature: rumen; material: fiber-attached | host: Bos | place: Iran: Karaj | collected 2018-10 | reverse complement strand
GATGCTGGAGTGCTTAAAGGAAAGAAAGATACCAGTTGACAATTTAAAACTACTTGCAAGTAAAAAGAGCGCAGGCTCTAAAGTAAAGTTTGGCGATAGAGAATTTGTTGTAGAAGAGACAAATGAAAATTCTTTTGAAGGATTAGATTGTGTTCTTGGTGCAGTAGAAAATGAATTTGCAAAAGAATTTGCGCCTGCAATTAAAAAGGCAGGAGCTGTATTTATTGATAATAGTAGTGCATTTAGAATGGATGAAAATGTTCCTCTTGTTGTTCCTGAAATAAATGCCGAGGACATAAAAAAACATAACGGAATAATTGCAAATCCAAATTGCTCTACAATAATAACTTGTATGGCAGTTTATGGAATACATAAAATTGCAAAAATTAAAACTATGATTGCATCAACATATCAAGCAGTATCTGGTGCAGGTGTCTACGGAATAAAATCTTTAGAAGAAGAACTAACTGCTATAGTAAATAATGAAGAGATGCCAGATGCAAGTGTTTTCCCATATCAAATTGCATATAACTGCATCCCATCAATTGGAAGTCCTTCAAATGACGGTTATACAACAGAAGAATTAAAGCTTCAAAATGAAGGAAGAAAAATTATGCATATTCCTGATATGAAAGTGACTTGTACTTGTATAAGAGTTCCTGTGCTTAGGTCACATTCAATAAGTGTTTCGCTTGGTCTTGAAAAAAATATTAGTGTAGAAGAAGCAAGGGCAGCAGTAAAAAATATGCCAAATGTAATTTTAGATGATGATTTAAATAAAAAAATTTTCCCTATGCCAATTAATACAACTAATAAAGATATGGTGAGTGTGGGCAGAATAAGAAAAGATTATGTTCTTGAAAATGGTATTGCTCTATGGTGTTCAGGCGACCAAATCAGGAAAGGCGCAGCAACAAACGCTGTAGAAATTTTACAAAATCTATAAATGAAACTAAATACTAAGACGATTACAAGATCTGCTCTTGCAACTGCATTTATGTGCATAATTTCGCCTCTTGCATTTTATATAGGCGTAATACCTTTTACCTTTTCATTATTTCTTCTATATATAATATCTCTATATTTTTCAGTAATTGAAAGTGCACTTATAATTTCTATTTATATAACGCTTGGCGCTATAGGGCTTCCTGTGTTTTCGGGATATTCATCAGGCATGGCAGCTCTTTTTGGACTTACTGGAGGATATATCTGGTCTTATATAATTGTTTCTATATTTATTTCATATTTTTCGAAACTAAAAAGCAGCAAGATATATAAATTTATGATTTGTTTTATTGGGCTTCTTATATGCTATTTTATAGGAACAGCGCAATACTGCGCTCTTACAAAAAATTCTTTTTATGCGGGTTTGACAGTGTGCGTGCTACCGTTTTTATTATTTGATATAATTAAAATAATAGCCGCAATACTATTTTATGATAAGATTTTGATGCAGTATAATATATTTAAATGAAAAAGAGCGTAATTAAAATTAAATATAACTTAATAAAATATTTTTGCTTAGGCCTTGTTTTGCTATCTATATGCTCATGCAGCAAAGATATCATAGTAGAAGAAGTTATAGAAACTACATCTGCTGTAACTGCCGAATTTGATCTAAATACTGTAAAAGATGACCCAAGTGCATCTAAAGTTTATGATATATCTACAGCAAGTGTTGCCAAAGAAAATATAGTTAATCATATAAATATGCCACTCATCCATGGGAAAAATGACACTTATTTTTTGGAAATGGAAAAACCGTTTTTACCTGGAATGGGGCTTTATGAAGATTTTTATAAAAAATATATTTTGGATTTAATTAAACAGACAGCACAAAAATATTGCAAGAGTGAAAGTGATTTTGTTTTACTTATAGCACCAAATAAGTCAACAGTATATAGAGACTTTTTGGGCAGTGATAACTATGATTTAAAAAATGAAACTGAGCCAACTAGAATAGTAGATTTAATAAAATATTTGCAAGAAAATTCCGACATAAAAATAGTGTATCCACTTTATGAATTAACAAAAGGAAGAGTATATGGACAAACATATTATAGACTTGACTCTCACTGGACTAGCTTTGGCGCATATATTGCAGCCTCAAAACTAATTGAGACACTTGGAGGAAAAATTCCAGATTATGGAAGTGAAAATGTTTTTGAGTCAGCATTTGCCTTTGTAGATGGAGACTGCATTCCAACTCCTAAAAGTGAGGATTTTAACACGGCAGATAAGATTTGTGGTATACTAGGTAGCACGGATAGGAGCGTAGATCATGGCGCAATATTTAGAAAGTATGAAGTGCAAATCCGTGGCGAAAAAGTTGTTGACGGTTATGCAATAGAACCAAAAGATCAAAGACGTCTCGTTATGATAGATGACTCAATGGGATATGAGACGATAAGACCTATAGCTCCATATTTCAAAGACACAACATTTTTGCAATTCGATTCTGTTCTGGCAGCAGACCCAAAATATTTAAAGAATGCAGATATTTTTGTTGTGGAAATTGTTGAAAGAAATATAATTCAGCTTATGTCTCGCCTTGCAGAATTAATAAATAAAGATTTAAGTGAGCCGGTGCCAGTGCAAAATATGGCAGAAAGTGTTGAAGGCTCAAATGTAATTGTTACAACAAACGATATAAAACCAAATTAAAAATTTCGGAGGAATAAATGGCAAAAGAAACAAAAAAATCTGGATATAATGCATCGTCGATTACAGTTCTTGAGGGGCTTGAGCCTGTTAGAAAAAGACCTGGTATGTATATCGGCGGCGTTGGACAAAGAGGTCTTAACCATTTAATTTATGAAATAGTTGATAACGCAGTTGATGAACATCTTGCAGGATATTGTAAAAACATTACAGTTACTTTAGAAAAAGATGGTTCGTGTACAGTAAAAGATGATGGACGTGGTATACCAGTTGATCTCCATGAAAAAGGAATATCTGCTGAAAGAATAGTTCTCACAACGCTTCATGCAGGAGGCAAATTTGATAATACAAACTATAAAACTAGTGGCGGTCTTCATGGTGTGGGTAGCAGTGTTGTTAATGCATTATCAAGTAGCATGACTGTTCTTATAAGTAGAGACGGAAAAGTTTATAAAGATGAGTTTAAAAGAGGAATTCCTGTTCAAAAACTTGTCAAAGGAATGTTACCAGTTGTTGGTAAGAGTGATGAAACGGGAACAGAAATTAATTTCATGCCTGATGACCAAATCTTTGAGAGAACAAAATTTAGAGCTGACTGGGTAAAAGCAAGACTTCATGAAACAGCATATTTAAATCCAGAGTTAACATTAAATTTTATAGATAAAACAACTAGCCCTGAAGAAAATATTTGTTATCATGAATCTGATGGACTTGTCGCATATATGAGAGACTTAAATAAATCTCAAACAACCCTTACTCCAGAAATTTATTTTAAAGGCAAAGATGATACAACTGAAGTAGAAGTTTGTCTTCAATTTTGCGATGGATTTGATGAAAACATTTTAGGATTTTGTAACAACATCGCAACAGCAGAGGGTGGAACACATATTGTTGGATTCAAAACTAAATTTACACAACTTGTAAATTCTTATGCAAGACAGCTTGGATTATTAAAAGAAAAAGATGCCAATTTCACTGGCGCCGATACAAGATGTGGTATGAGCGCAATCATTGCAATAAAGCATACAAGTCCTATATTTGAAGGACAGACAAAAACAAAACTTGGAAGTACAGATGCAACAAAATCTGTTGCAACAGTAACAGGTGAAGAGCTTGAAAGATATTTTGACAGAAATGTAGAAGTAGTAAAAACTATAGTTTCTTGTGCTCAAAAATCTGCCAAAATTAGAGCGGCAACAGAGAAAGAAAAAACCAATCTACTAACCAAGTCAAAATTTTCTTTTGATTCAAATGGAAAACTTGCCAATTGTATATCTAAAAAACCTGAAGAGTCTGAAATATTTATAGTAGAGGGAGATTCTGCTGGAGGTAGCGCAAAAACTAGCCGTGATAGAAATACTCAAGCCATACTTCCACTTCGTGGTAAAATTTTAAATGTTGAAAAGGCACCTATAAATAAAGTTCTTGCCGATAGCGAAATAAAAACGATGATAAATGCTTTTGGATGTGGATTTTCTGAAGGTTATGGCAACGATTTTAATATAGAAAAACTTCGTTATGATAAAATAATTCTTATGACAGATGCCGATGTAGATGGATCCCACATAGATACATTACTCCTTACATTCTTCTATAAATTTATGCCAGAACTTATCATGGCAGGTAAAATTTATGTATCTATGCCACCACTATATCTTGCAACTTCAAAAGGAAAGACCAAAGAAAAAAAATATTTATACAACGAACAAGCACTTGCAGAATATAAAAAGAAAAATAAAGAAGGAACATATAATATAAAAAGATTTAAAGGATTAGGTGAAATGGATCCAAAAGAGTTGTGGGAGACAACACTTAATCCAGAAAACAGAGTTTTAAAGAGAGTAGAAATTGAAGATGCAAGAGAAGCGCTAAAGATTACAGAAATGCTTATGGGAAGTGAAGTGGCACCAAGAAGAGAGTTTATTCATAAGCATGCACTTGAAGCACAAATTGATTCTTAATAAATAAATATCGCTAAGGGGAAATTATGAAAATGAGTTTTAGAAATTTACAAAAATCAATGTCAATTATTGTTACACTAGTTCTTGTTTTAACAAGTCTATGTTCATGTGATATATTCATATCTCCAAAAAGAGCAGTTGAATCTGCAAGAGAAACAATCCCTACGGTTACAGAAACAACGAGGGAAGTTATTTCGCAAAGCTTAGAAGATAAAATTGCATCTTTAGAGACAACAGCGCTTGAAACGCCAGCAGCTGAAATTATTATGGATACAACTGCAGCTCAAATGACAGCAGATGTTCAGGTAGATGAAACTACACTTAGCGAATATATTCAGAAAGCAATTGCAAGACCAAACGACAATGTTGAGACAGATTATGATAAAAATGTTTTGCTAGATTACATAAGAAAAAATTATTATGAAAATAAAGTTGCCGAAGGAAAGGTAAGCGGAAACTGTTTTGTAATAATAGTAACTGATGGTCCTAATGAAATATTTGATGAAGCAACATATTCTGATGGCCATACGAAAGAAAGAACATGGAAAATGTATGCATCGCCAAAAATGGCCAATGAAACAAATATCGCTAAAAACTTTTGGTATACACCTATGGATATAAATATGAACGAAGGTTTTATCGTTCAACATAAATATACAAGAGATTCAGATTTTAAAACAGTTACAATAGATTTAGAATATCTTGCAACAAAACCTGATGGACTTATAATCATCCTTCCTGAGATGTTTAGATAATTTAAATATTTTATTTTATTAATCTACAATACGATATAAGTTCTATAAAATCCTTATAAAGAATGAAAAGTTATAAAAAAGAAAAACATGAAAAATTGTTAGACGGCAAAGTTATTTCATATTACAGAGATACTATGAATATAGATGGCAAGAAAGTGTTCTGGGATATGATACATCATTCTGGCGCATCTGCAATTCTTACTATATTAGATAATGGAAAGCTATTGCTTGAGAAGCAATATAGAGGTCCATATGAAAAATACCTAATTGAAATTCCAGCAGGTAAAAAAGAAGAGGGCGAAGATTTTTTGACATGCGCCGTGCGTGAACTAGAAGAAGAAACTGGATACACCTGCGATAATTTGAAAGAAATATTAACAATATATCCAAGCGTTGCAGTAAGTGATGAGATAATAAAAATTTATCTTGCAACAAACTTAAAGACGGGAAAGAAAAACTTAGATGTTGACGAAGATTTTGAAATGCTTGAACTTAGTGTTGAAGAAGCTCTAGAAAAAATAAACAAAGCAGAAATAGTTGATAGTAAAACAGTAGCTGCCATATTATGGTATGCAAATTATATAAAATCAAATAACTAAGGTTTTGATATGTTAAGACTTGGTATAGATATAGGTGGATCTAGTATAAAGATAGGAATAGTGGATGATGAGACAGGGAAGGTTATAGGACGTTCAAATCCTAAATTTGTTTATGGCGATTGGGATAAAAATCTTTCTAATATAAAATCTTCTGTGGACGATTTACTTTCTAGTAACAATATAGCACTTTCAGATATTGCATCTGTTGGAGTAGGAGTTCCTGGTATATTAGATAAAAATCACGAAGTAGTCCTTTCTGCACATAACCTCGGTCTTTCAAATGTAAATGTTAAAAAAGATATAGAAAAACTATATGCGGGAAAAGAAATTAAAATTTTAAATGATGCAGATGCTGCAACACTTGCCGAATATTATTTTGGAATATTTAAAGGTAAAAAGACTGCAGTTCTTTTAACTCTAGGAACAGGTCTTGGAGGTGGTGTCATAATAGATGGAAAACTTTTTACGGGCGGTAAAAATAATGGTATAGAACTAGGGCACATGAAAATAGAAAAAGATGGTGCCCTGTGTACATGCGGAAAGAAGGGATGTGCAGAGGCCTATGTAAGTGCAAAATCAATTGGAGATAAATTTATTAAACTATATAATGAAACAAAAGATGAAGAAATTTTAAATGCTGCAGGAGGCCACACGGAAAATATTAATTCAGAAATTCTAAATGCACTTGTGAAGAATAATCACAAAGGAGCAACTAATATATTAGAAGAATTCACTAGTGACCTTGCTACTATAATAAGTAATGTTTGTATATTTTATGATCCTGAAATTATAGGGCTAGGTGGGGGACTTACACAGTCAAGTTTTCTTTGGATTGATAAAGTTATAAAAAAGGTTAACGATATGAAATTTGCACATGATACTTATGAAATAAAAATTGCAAAATTTGGAAAGGATGCAGGATTTATAGGTGCTGCCATGGCCTGCAAGTAAAAATATGGATAGAGAAATAGAAAGAAAGTGGAATTTAAGTAAAATAGATAAAAAAATTTTATCTAGCATAATAAAAAACAAAAAATGTATTAAGATAGAGCAGGGGTATATTAATTTCATCCCCGCAATAAGAGTTAGAAAACAAAGTGAAAAATCAAAAACATCTTATGTGCTAACGATTAAATACAACCTAAAGGGAAACCTAGTCCGCTTTGAAAAAAATATGATTATAGATTCTAAGACTTATAATCATTTAATTAAAAAGCGCGAGGGAATAGTCTTAAAGAAGGTAAGATATATAATTCCTTATAAAAATTGTACAGTTGAGTTAGATGTTTTTAGTGGCAAGAGGAAGGGACTCGTCATAGCTGAGGTTGAATTTAAATCAGAAAGTAGTGCTAAAAAATTTAAAGCCCCTGAGTGGTTTAGTAAAGGATATGAAGTTACGAACAATAAAAAGTGGACCAATGCATATCTATGCCAAAACGAAAAAATTAAGTTTTAAAATATCAAATATATTTGTATAAAAACAATAAAAATTATCTTATGATAATATAGAGCAATGATAAAGATTCTATCAGAGCAAGTAATTAATAAAATTGCAGCAGGCGAAGTAATAGAGCGCCCTTTTTCTATTATTAAAGAACTTGTTGAAAATTCTATAGATGCTCATGCAACAAAAATAAATATAGAAATCTTTGGCGGCTGTTTAAACTATATGAGAGTGGAAGATAATGGAACTGGCTTTGAGGAGTCTGATATAGAACTAGCTTTTCTAAGGCATGCCACATCTAAAATTGAAGATGACAATGATTTATTTTCTATAAATACACTAGGATTTAGAGGCGAGGCTCTTGCATCTATTGCGGCCGTATCAAAACTTACTCTTACAACAAAGCAAAAAAAGTCAGCTCACGGATATAGATATGAAATAGATTTTGGAATACAGCAAGGACCTCCAGAAGCTGCTGCCTGTGATGATGGAACAGTTTTTGTTATAGAAAAATTATTTGATAATGTCCCAGTTAGAAAAAACTTTTTAAATTCAGATACAACCGAAGCATCAAAGATATGTGATATAGTAGAAAAAATTGCATTATCGCACCCAAGTATCTCATTTAAAGTTGTGATAGATAAAAAAGAAAGGCTTGTTACTAGTGGCAATGGTAAAGTAGATGAAATTATTTATGAAATATATGGCAAGGATGTTTACAAAAATATAATTGAAGTTAAACTAAGGAGTGACGATAAAGTAATTAGCATAAGTGGTTATATAGGTTCACCTGTTCTTGCCAGAAATAATAGGAACGATGAAATATTTTTTGTAAATGGCAGATATATAAAATCGGAAGTTTTAAGTCTAGCCATAGAAGATGCATATAAAAATTTTTTGATGCAACATAAATTTCCTTTTTCTGTATTATATATAGATATAGATAAGACAAATGTAGATGTAAATGTACATCCAAAAAAGGAAGAGATAAGATTTTCAGACGAAAAGATTGTTTATGAAAATGTAAAAGATATTATATATGATGCATTATCTGAAAAAACTCACGTTAGAGATATTGAAAGTGATGTATTTAAAAATCCAGTTGGCACAAATTATGAATCAAAGCCTCTAATTAAACAATTCCCATTTACAAAAGAGGAACTAGAGAAAAAAATAGATGCTGAATTTGAAAGAAGAGAAAATTCTTGGGAAGCAGTTGATAGAGCAAATATTTTATATGATAACAAAACTCAGTATGTGGCAGATAGTGGATTAGTATTTTCAAAGTCTGATGTACATAAGGCATCTAACGATAATACTCCAAACAATCTAGATAACCAAAACTTATTTTATGAACAAAAAGAAAATGAATTGGAAGGTGGATATAAGATAATAGGACAATTATTTAATACATATATCCTATGTGAAACAAAAAATAGCTTATATATAGTAGATCAGCATGCAGCACATGAAAAAGTAAACTATGAAAGATATATAAAACAAATTAAATCTCAAAAAATCGAATCTATGAATTTGCTAAGCGGAATTATATTAACCTTAACAAATGCACAAATGGATACTTTTATAAAATATAAAGATTATTTTATGACCCTCGGCTTTAATATAGAAGAGTTTGGCGATAGAGAAATTAAAATTAATACTATTCCTATTGTAATTGGGAGTCTTGATAAGAAAGAAATTTTTTTAGAAATACTTGATAGCTTATCTCTCATGCCATCCTTTAAAGACCCTGAAGTAGTTCTTGATAAAATTGCATCTATGTCGTGCAAGGCTGCAGTAAAAGGTCATGATAGATTAAGTATTAAAGAACAGGAATATCTTATAGATGAGTTGCTCACACTGGAAAATCCTTATAATTGCCCACATGGAAGACCAACTATCATCGCAATGACAAAGTATGAACTAGAGAAAAAATTTAAGAGAATAGTTTAATGAGCAAGAAAAAACAAAAATTAGTAATTATTGCAGGACCAACAGCTGTAGGAAAATCAAAATTTGCCATACTTCTTGCAACAAAAATAAATGGTGAAATAATATGTGCCGATAGCACTACTGTTTATCGAGGACTTGATATAGGAAGTGCAAAAGTAAAAGAATCTGAGATGAGAGGCATAAAACATTATTTAATTGACATTGCAGATGTAAATGAAAACTATGATATCACAAGGTTTAAAAAAGATGCCACAGATGCGATTTATGAAATATCTGCCAAAGGGAAAATACCTATTATAGTCGGGGGATCAGGCTTTTATATACAAGCAGTTTTGTATGACATAGATTTTGCAGATGAAGATGCAGAAGAAAAGACTAAAGTCCGAAATAAACTAGAAAAAATAATTGCAGAAAATGGAAAGGTAAGGGGAAGTGAAATATTATTTTCCATGCTAAAAAAAGTGGATCCAAAATCTTGCAAATTAATTGAAAAGAATAATATAAAAAGAGTAATCAGAGCTTTAGAGTTTTATGAACTACATGGCACACCTATAAGCAAACACAATGAAAAAGAGCGCTCAAAACTGTCAAAATATGATTATAAATTCTATTGTTTGAGTGTAAATCGGGACAGACTCTATGATAATATAAACAAAAGAGTTGATAAAATGATAGATGAAGGCCTTGTAGACGAAATTAAATCTTTGATAAAAAATGGCGCAAGTAAAGATTCTGATGCAATGCAGTCTATAGGATATAAAGAATTATATGATTATGCAAAAATAAACATAGATGATAGTGCTGAACTTTCAAAATGCATAGAACTGATAAAACAAAATTCTAGACATTATGCAAAAAGACAAATTACGTGGTTTAAAAACAGAAGCGATGCAAAATGGATAGATATGGAAAAGTATTTAGTGGAATTAGCTAGTAGATAATAAGGAGCGAGTGTGGCTAAAAAAAGAGAAACAACATTTTTTTGCAAAGAATGCGGATACGAATCAAGCAAGTGGCTTGGTCAATGCCCAGAATGTAAGGCATGGAATAGTTTTGTTGAAGAAAAAATAATTGATACTTCAAAAGTGTTCGGCACTATAACAAGTAAGGAAAAATTAAAACCTATTTCTCTAAGCGAAGTTACATTAGATAAAGAAGAAAAAATCAAAACAGGCTTTTCAGAACTTGATAATGCACTTGGAGGTGGAATAGTAAAGGGGTCTCTAGTTCTTATAGGAGGCGCCCCAGGAATTGGAAAGTCTACACTACTTCTTCAAATATGCAGTAATGTTGAAAAAAATAATAAAAAAGTCATATATGTGTCGGCCGAAGAAAGTTTAAAACAGATAAAGTTAAGAGCCGATAGAATTTGTTCTTTCACTGATAAAATGAAATTTTTGAATGAAAGTAATGTGGCAAGCATATATGAAACAATGATTTCAGAAAAACCAGATCTACTTATTATAGATTCTATACAGACAATGAAAGTAGCAGGCAATGAAGGAATGCCAGGTTCAGTTTCTCAAGTAAAAGAATCTAGTGACATTTTATTTAGACTTGCTAAAGAAAATGGTATTGCAATAATTATTGTAGGGCATATAACTAAAGAAGGAACTGTAGCAGGACCTAAAATTTTAGAGCACATGGTTGATACAGTTTTATATTTTGAAGATGATTGGACTAAAAATTTTAGACTTATAAGATGCAAGAAAAATAGATTTGGTTCAGTAAATGAGATTGCAGTTTTTGAGATGGGCAATAAGGGCCTTACTCAAATTGAAAATGCATCAGAAATATTTCTTGCAGGTAGGCCTACTGGTGCATCTGGCTGTGTAGTTACTTGTATAGTTGAAGGCAGGCGTCCAATGCTCATGGAAATTCAAAGCCTAGTTTGTAAATCAAATTATGGAATGGCAAGAAGAACAGTTAATGGGGTTGACCACAATAGACTTGCAGTTCTAATTGCGATAATAGAAAAAAGGTTAAACATAGATTTATCTGGCATGGATGTTCTTGTAAGTATAACTGGCGGGATTCGTTCCAATGAACCATCAATTGACCTTGCCATCATTGTTGCAATAATTTCTTCTTATAAAAATATGCCTACAGAACCAGATGCAATATATTGCGGCGAGGTTGGGCTCTCTGGTGAAGTTAGAAGCATTACAAATGCCGACATAAGGATTATGGAAGCTAAAAAACTTGGTTATAAAAAAATTTTCCTTCCTAAGGCAAATGTAGAAAAAATGGATGATAGCCTTCTTTCTGGAATAGAAGTAAAATCGGTTTCAACAATAATGAGTTAATATGGAAAATAAACCACTTCAGCTTAAAAAACTTACGGAAGCTTTCCCAATCAAGTATTCGCAAGGAGCATATCCAGACGAGATAGTTGATTCTATTCCTTATATTTTCGTTGAGGATGTGAGCGTTAATTCTACAATTACGGAAATAACAATCACTCTTGTTTGTAATGAAATAATAAGAAAAGGCACTAAAACGTTTATAAAAGATAGAATAAAAGAAGATGTTTTTAATGATAAGAAGATAAATATTAACCTTATAGAACGATATAGATTTGATAAAAAAAATATAAATGAAATAAGATGGCTTTGGGATGATTATAAAGATGAATTAGATTCCGAAACAAAAAAGATGAACCTTATAGTTCATATAATGTTATTTGTAGATTGTATAAGTTTTGATATTTCAGAGTGTAAAGAAGGCAGTCTAGATGATGGAGTTAAAATCTCTGTAAAAATAAAGAAAAGAGATACATATGCTGAACATAAAACGGATCTAGAAAACTATTTATTGGATGTATTTGTAAAAAGATTTAATATCCCAAAGGCAATAATTAATATAGATTTAATTAATGACAAATAATATACATAAAGAACAAGTTTAAAGGAGTGAGTATGAGAATTTTACTTGCTGAAGATGAAAAGCATTTAAACGAAAACATAAAAAAAGTCTTAAAGAAAAATAACTATGTTGTTGATTCTTTCTATGATGGAGAGGCTGCACTTGATGCAGTTTATATGGCCGATTATGATTTGTGTATTCTAGATATAAATATGCCAAAGAAAGATGGTCTTGAAGTTTTAACATCAATGAGGGCAGATAAAAAAAATACCCCAGTTCTCTTGCTTACTGCATACGATACGGTTGAAGATAGAGTAAAAGGTCTTGATAGTGGTGCCAATGATTATTTATGTAAACCATTTGCCTTTGAAGAATTGCTTGCAAGAATTAGAGCTTTAACTAGAAAAGATCAAACTTCTGGCATGAACACATATACATTTGAAGATTTGACTTTAAATAAAGATACGATGGTTGCAAAACGAGGTGACGTCGAGGTGAGTT
>JAEEGL013662913.1_pt1 | contig 12739 bp, 14 predicted proteins | sample 9134231 | NCBI WGS metagenome assembly JAEEGL01 (sample SAMN16246548, study PRJNA631951) | gut metagenome | biome: gut microbiome; feature: rumen; material: fiber-attached | host: Bos | place: Iran: Karaj | collected 2018-10 | reverse complement strand
TACTATGAAAAGGCGCTTGAAAAGCTTAAAAAGGAATATCCGTGGGCGACAATGACCCAGATGTTAAAAAAAGAACCCTGGGATATTGTCCCTAACCACGGTCGGTATGTATTCGGTCATGTAAGTAAAGGCTGGCGGGGTACAAAGCTTGTCGATGAATGGGAGGAAGGGACTACCGCAGACGAGTTTGTGGATTTTCTTTGTGAATATGTGAAAGAAACCGTTAAAGACTCTTATCCCGAAACGAAATTTAAGTACGGCACGGATATAGAGATATACTTGGACAAAGCATACAAGATCGTCAAAAAAGATTACCGCTGGCTTAATAAAGAAATGCTTAAGGAATATTGCCGCTTTGACATTAAGAAGGTTGGCGGAGATCCGGAGTTTGTAAGAGCATACAAAGGTGACAGTAAATTCTATGTGGTCGATGTCCGCGATGCCGATCACTTTATAGACAATGCGGTGCATGCGTATAAAGAAGCAGCCCTTTCGGCCAATCCTGTCGTGGATACCTATGAGGTTCCGCACGGGCACATCGATATTAACGGATGGAACCTTGAAAGATACAGATTTTACCGATTAAAGACGGGAGACTATAAAGTGACCGTGCAGGCCGGAAACCGCACAACGGGCGGGTCCAGAGATTTCTTTATCACGCCCGATTGTTTTACGGAGAAGTCCTATGATAAGTTTTTGGACCGTTATTTAAAGATCGTTCCCGCCGCCGGCTTCGGCCTTGATAAAAAAGACCTTATTTCTGATGAAAAACTGAAAAGATTTCTTGGGTATTAAGTAATAGTGAAAACCCCCGGCATGGAAAGGCCGGGGGCTTTCTTATTGATGATGTAAACAGAAGAAGAATTATTCGTTAAAGAATTCTACGGATGCAAGTTTCTTGGGACCTAAATCCCACATAACGTCGACTGTCTTTCCGCCAAAGTCAAATACGTAGCGAAGCTGTCTTGCATCGTTTTCGCCATAATCAGTGTAATCGTAGTAAACTTCGCATCTTACGCTTACAGGATCCTTGTAGCCGTAAAGGCGTTCAATCTCTTCAAGCACTTTTGGAAGGTCTGATTTGAGCCTTGATTCTGCATCTTCATCCGAGAAACTTTCAAGGGAAGCAAAGTGTTCTCTTCCTCGAACGGCTACAGCGCCGATGGATGAATCATCCATGTTTATAACTACCACATAGTCGGTGCTGTTAGAAGAACCTCCAACCTGTTCCCAATAGATAAAGTACATATCCATGGATGTGCCAAGAGAAGGGTCTGTGACAGAGGGCTTAAATGCCTCAACTCTTGTGTTCCAACCGGAAGCTACGTCTTTTCCGAAAAGCTTTTCAAGTTCCGGACGGGCTGCCTTTACAAGGTCGGCTTCCGATACACCTTCCAAGCTAACGTATGGCGAGGGCGTATCATCCGTAATTTCTGCGGCTTCCTGTTCCATTACATAGTCCTTCTTGGTGCTGTAGTCTATAAATTCAAGAAGGTCTTCTTCGGTCATGTTATCCGGTAAGTGAAGCTTGTGGTCTTCTTCCACGTAGCAAACGGATTTGCCGTCCCATTCGGCTAAGGTGGCGACTCTTTCCACGTTTTCTTCGGGATACATTCCCTCCGAATGATATTTTCTTTCCAATTCAGCAGCTTTAAGCATTTCTTCGTCACTTAACTTTCTGCTGAAAGAATCATCGATGGTTACACCGGTGTCATTTTCAAGATCCGATACGTATTCGTGGATCTCGGTTTCCGGCATTGATTCCATACGCATCTGTACACTCTGGTAATATGCGTAGGATGCGATGCCCGTACATGCGAATCCGATGAAACCGATGAGTGCGGTTAAGGCGCCGGCATATCTGAATCTGAAGTCACCGGTCCTTTTACCGCGTTTGCAGTTTTCATATAATTCTTTCTTCATGCTGTCCGATATCTCAATGTTTGAGAAAAGCTCTTTATTAAAATCACTATTGTTCATATACAACTCCTTCGTCATAACTTCTGCCAAGCTTGGAGAGAGTCTCTCTGGCTCTTTGCAGACGTTTCTTTACGGCGCATTCCGATATATTCAGGATGGCTGAGATCTCTTTGACTGAGTAGCCTTCCACATAATAAAGGATCACTACGCTTTTAAGTTTCGTATTAAGGTTCCATATAAGTTCAAGCTTTTCTCTGTCTTCCATATCGAGTCCTTGAGTGATCTTTATGCTTTCTTCCACCTCATCAAGAGGGATACCGGCATGCATTTTATGAAATCGCAGGAACTCTCTGCACTTATTCTGTGATACTTTGATAAGCCAAGCTTTCTTATGTTCTTCGGAATGAAAGTGCGGGCGTTTGGTCATGTATGCCAAAAATGTTTCTTGCAGCACATCTTTCGTGTCCTGCTCGTTTTTAAGCATCAAGAAACAAATTTTATAGAGCATGTTACTGTAGTTTTCAATGACCCGCTCTAAACTTGCATTCCTTTCTTCATGGTTCATTTGTTGTCCTCCTTAAGTGATAACAACAGGTCTTCGCGAATGGCCTTTCACTATATATATGATTTTGGGATCAAAAAGGTGACATCCGCAAAAAATAATTATAGACTAATTTTTGAATACATGATAGTTTTGCGGGAAAAATTAAACTGTCTGCTTGGTGCCGGGCATGAAAGGACGATAATCTGCATGGCGAAGTTAATTATTTTACAATAAATCCAAGATAAAATAAAAAATTGAATGATAAGGGTAAGCAGTTTGATCCTAAGATAGCGGATATATTCTTAAGGCTCTTAAAGGAAGGGAAGATTAAGGAGATATGATGGACAAAGAAACGATAAGAGAAAGCATTGACAAAGGGATCGGACAGTTTGCGGCGGAGGCAAGCGTCTTAGTGGAGGATACATCGCCTTTATTTGACGTATCCGAATATCCGGCGGAATTGCATGATCTTATCAACGAATGCAACCGAAGGATCGAAGCCGCAAACAGCAAGTACCGCATAGCCAAATTCAGAGAAGATATGTTTGCAAAGGGATTAAGAGCCGGTATGTATTTCTGCACTTTTGATCGTGACGAGAACATGCTCAGTTTTGAATTCAATGATGAGACCAGACGGATGCTGGGCTATGACGGATTGGACGATCTGCCCAATGAGTTCGACAGTTGGGTAAAGACTCTCGTTCCAGAAGAAAGGGACGGTATTGTAAAACTTTTCTGGGATTCGGTTCACATTCATCGTGAGTTGCCGGATATAACTCATGCCACATATCGTATGCAGAAAAAGGACGGACGTGTCATATGGGTTACCGGAGCAGGAAGGTTCATCAGGCGTCCCGATGACGGTTCGCTTGAGATATATATGGGCTGCTATCGTGATATCACGGCTCAGCTGGAACTTGAGGATTACATAAGCATAATCGAGGCAATAGGCAAGGTCTTTAATTTCTCAATTTACATTGATGTAAACGATATGAGTTACCGCATGATCAGTACCAATGAATATGTGGAAGCGGTTCCCAAGGATCCCGATGCTATCAGGTTCCTTAAAAACAATGTCGATGTATCGGTGGCGGAGAGCTTTCGTCAGGGTTTATACGAATGGCTGGATAAAGACAAGATCCTTGCGGCTATTGAGGAACACGGATCGACAAGTATGGAGTTTTACAGCGAAGGCGCAAATCGCTGGTTTGAAGGTATTTTTATGATAGGCGATCGCAACAATGACGGAAGTATCGCCCACATCGTATACGGTTGTATGGATACTACGGATGCCAAGCTTCAGAATCTTGCTCAGCAAAAGAAGATTTCCGAATTCGAGATGGAGATATACATTGACTCCCTTTCCGGGATCAGGAACAGGAAATTTCTTGACGAAAAACTCATCTATGAACCCTGTAAAGCTGTTGTCATGGCCGATATCGATCTGTTCAAAGAGGTTAACGATACGGCCGGTCATCAGGGCGGTGATGAAGCGATCCATAAAGTTGCACAGTTACTGGAACAGTCCGTTCGAAAAGATGATGTGGTCATCCGTTACGGCGGTGATGAGTTCATGATGGTATTTTTTGATATTACCAAAGAAGATCTCGAAAGTAAGCTTTCATTCCTTAAGTCAGAGTTAAGAAAGATCAGGATCGGGAACAATCCTGAGATACGGATAACCATGAGCTTCGGCGGAGCTTTTGGCACAGAACTGGTAAACAATCTTATCGGAACTGCAGATAAAGCTTTGTATGAATCGAAGCTTAAGAGAGACACATATACGGTCATTGAAATATAAGGTTTATAGAAATGATCGCCGGATCCGTTTTCGGGATTTGCCTTAAACGGTATAGCAAAGTTAACATTTTGCTCCGTAAATGTTAACTTTGCTTGATAGACACCTATTTACCTAAGCAATATAATTATGTTAAAATATATTGCAAAGGTGGGATTTGTATGAGAAAGTATTATTTGGATAACCTTCGCTGGATCACTGTTGTTATAGTTGTGATCTATCATGTATTATATATGTATAATGCGGAGGGGGTACTCGGGGGTCTGGGAAAGATCACGGATCTTTCCGTACAGTACTATGACATCTATCAGTATCTGGTCTATCCATGGTTTATGCCGGTGCTTTTCCTGGTTTCGGGTATCAGTGCCCGGTTGTCGTTGGATTCTCATTCAGACAAAGAGTTTATCAAGGCAAGGACTCTGAAGCTTTTGGTTCCTTCTACGATAGGACTTTTTGTTTTTCAGTTCATTCAGGGATATGTAAGTATGTCTCTCGGCGGCGGTTTTGAAGGACTTTTAGCTGCCCAGGTTCCAAAACCGGTCATATATCTGATAATGGTTGCATCCGGAAGCGGAGTGCTTTGGTATATGCATCTTCTTTGGATATACTGTGTAGTGCTCGTTCTTATCAGAAAGATCGAAAAGGGAAGGCTTTTAAAGGCGGGAGCCAAGACTCCGCTGTGGCTTACAGGACTTTTTGTTTTTCCGATCTGGGGAGCATCACAGGTCTTAAACACCCCCATCGTTTCCGTATATCGGTTTGCATTTTACTTTGTGTTCTTTATTCTCGGATATTATGTATTTTCGAATGATGAAGTCATTGAGAGGCTGAAAAAGATCGCCGTACCTTTGATGGCAGCCGCAATAGTCCTTTGTGTTATTTTTTCTTTCACATATTTTGGCGAAAACTTTGCGGATAAGCCGATAAACAGAGGCTTTCTTTATTCTTTGGACGCATATGTCGGTTCTGTTGCCATGCTTTCTGCAATGGCACGATTCGGAGATGTTTCAAATAAATTTACAAGGTGGATGTCAGGCCACAGCTTCGGTCTGTATGTATTCCATTATCTCGGAATATCCTCAGTTGCTTTGTTTGTTGCAAGACCAAAGCTTCTTCCCGCCCCCGGCTGTTATATTTTGAGCCTTGTGGCAGGATTTGTTTTCGGATACGGATTATATGCCCTTATCTCGAGGATCCCATTTTTCAGATGGGCAGTGCTTGGAATTAAAAAGAAGAAGGAGCAATAAATGTTTAGCGATAATCTGGTTCAGATGAGAAAGATATTACAAATGACCCAGGAAGATATAGCCGAAAAGGTTGGGGTTACAAGGCAGTCGGTTGCCAAATGGGAGGCCGGGGAATCGGTTCCGGATCTTGATAAATGTAAGCAGCTGGCTGATATCTTCGGAGTGTCCCTGGATGATCTGGCCAATTATGAGCCTGACGAAAATCTCGGGCTGGCTGTTCCGCCCAAAGGAAAGCATCTTTTCGGACTTGTCACCGTGGGGGATAAGGGGCAGATCGTAATACCTGCCAAAGCCAGAAAAATGTTTGATATTTCTCCCGGGGATCAACTGGTGGTTCTCGGAGATGAAGGCCAGGGTATAGCTGTTGTGAAGGCGGAAGATTTTCTTTCATTGGCAAACATGATCAATAAACTGAAAAAATGATGGCCGTCTGCTGCGAAAAGAAAGGTATGATCTTATGGAAAAGTATATTGAAGGAAATAAAGTTGCATGGGAGGAGGCGTTCGATAACAGAGACGCTTCCTGGGGTGCCGATATAACGGAACGCATACAAAAAGAAGCATATCCGTTTTTTGAAAAAGAAATGGCTGAGGTTTTACAAAATATCGATACAGAAGGAAAGACGATAGGTCACTTCTGCTGTAATAACGGCCGCGAGCTACTTTCTTTGGTAAAAAGCGGAAAGGCGGCACAGGGAATAGGCTTTGACATTGCCGAAAACCAGGTTTCTTTTGCCAACGAAAAAGCAAAAGAACTGAACCTGCCCTGTACATTCAGAGCCGTTAATGTCTACGATATCGATGATAGTTTCAAAGAACGGTTTGATATTGTGATCATTACCATAGGTGCATTGTGCTGGTTTGAAGATCTGGATCGTTTTTTTGCGATCGTGGCAAAATGCATGAAGCCCGGAGCCGTGATCGTGCTTAACGAACAGCATCCGTGTACCAATATGCTTGCCGCGGAAGGTGATGCGGAGTTTGATGCGGATCACAGGACGGAATGTCATTTTTCATACTTTGAGCATGAATGGACCGGAAATGGCGGGATGTATTATATGACGTTAAAGAACTATCACTCAAAGACTTTTACCGATTTTACGCATTCGATGTCGGAAATAATATCGGGAATGTGTAATAACGGGATCGTTGTTACAGGCCTTTCGGAGTTTGACTACGATATAAGCGGCGGGTTTGATTCACTGGATCATAGCGGTTTTCCGCTTTCTATGATCTTGCAGGGGAAGAAACATCCGGAAATTTGTAAATGATGATAAACCGCAGCTTGCTGCATATTTGTTTTTATATCCTGTATCCGGGAGATCGTTCAAAAGATCCGATCAAAAAGGATACAGGAAAATTTTAGTTCCGAACAAGACATACTGTTGTCTTGTTTGCTTTGGTAGGATAAACAGGAAAGGTGAGCATATGAAGATTGACAGGCTGATCGGAATAATATCGATACTGTTGCAAAAAGAAATGATAACGGCACCTGAACTTGCGGAGCATTTTGAAGTGTCCAGAAGAACGATAGGCAGGGATATAGAAGCTCTTTGCAAGGCGGGAATACCTATCCGTACCATGCAGGGATCCGGAGGCGGTATCTCCATTATGAACGGATACCGCATGGACAGGACTCTTCTTACATCCCGGGATATGCAGATGATCCTGGCAGGCCTTCGGAGTCTGGACAGTGTGAGCGGGAGCAGATATTACGGTCAATTGATGGAAAAGATCCAAGCCGGGTCATCTGAACTTATCAGTGGCAGGGATTCTGTTTTGATCGATCTGTCATCCTGGTACAAGACTTCACTTGCCCCAAAGATAGCTGCCATACAGGATGCGATAGAGAACAGGCATATTCTGGAATTTGACTATTATGCGCCCTCAGGAGAGAGCAAGCGCTCCGTAGAACCGTATTATGTTGTTTTTAAATGGAGCAGCTGGTATGTGTACGGATGGTGTCTTAACCGCGAAGATTACCGGCTGTTTAAGCTGAATCGCATGGATAAGGTAAAGGAAACGGAACAGGGATTTGTATGCAGAAATGCGCCGGTTCCCGACCTGACTTCCGAGTCGGCTTTCCCGGGAAATATAATACTTAAAGCATTATTTGAGCCTGACATGAAATGGAGACTGGTTGAGGAATTCGGACCTGATTGCTATGAGATTATAGAAGACGGAAGGCTTCTTTTGATCCGGGACTACAGCGATATGGAGAATCTGACTATGTGGATGCTTACTTTCGGAGACAAGGTGGAGGTGCTTGAACCTGCGGAAGTTAGAGAGAAACTGAAAAATATGGCAGAATCAATGATCAGAAAGTATGGAGGAAAGAAAAGCGGGAGAAATGAAACATGAAATACGAATGGAACGATGAATACTTACTGAAAATGCCGGGAGTTACAAAAGATCTGCAAAAGGATTGGAACCGGATCCGTTTGAATGAAGGGAATCGGATAACATGCATTATGTAAACGCAAAAGGAATACTGACCGGTAGCGGCGGTCGTTACGGAATGAATATATACAGAGGATGTTCCCATGGCTGTATTTATTGCGACAGTCGCAGCCGGTGTTATCAGTTTACGCATCCGTTTGAAGATATAGAAGTTAAGCGGAATGCGCCGGAACTATTAGAGTCTGCTCTTCGCTCAAAAAGGCGAAAATGCATGATCGGAACCGGTTCAATGTCGGATCCGTATATGCATTGTGAGGAAGAACTACGGCTGACAAGGAAGTGTCTTGAAATTATACTGCAATACGGATTCGGGGCTGCGATACAGACGAAATCGGATCGCATCCTTCAGGATATCGATCTGCTGGATGAGATAAACCGCTCAGCAAAATGTGTGGTGCAGACAACGCTCACGACATGGGATGATGACTTGTGCAAAATACTGGAACCGAATGTTTGCAATACCAAGCGGCGGATAGAAGTGCTGGAAGAAATGCGGAAAAGGGGGATTCCTACCGTAGTCTGGCTGACTCCGATTCTGCCGTTCATCAATGATACGGAAGAAAATATAACATCTATCCTGAATGAATGCGTTCGGGTCGGCGTAAAAAGCATCATAGATTTCGGCATGGGACTGACACTCAGAGACGGCAGCCGGGAATACTATTATGCAGCGCTTGACAAGCATTTTCCCGGTATGAAGGAACGCTATATCAAACAGTATGGAAATGCGTATGAACTGCCGAGTCCCAAAGCCGGGGAACTGACCGGGATATTTCAAAGGATCTGTAAGGCAAACGGCATTCTGTCAAGTCCGGAGGATTGTTTCCGGTTTATGAGTGAACTGCCGGAGAAATATCCGCAGATGAGTATATTTGACCTGTAAGGAGAGAACATATATAAGAAATTCTTAAAACTTACAGGAAAATAATAATCGTGGATTAGCAGATGAATATGATATAAGATTATAATGGTCCCTCGGGGACGGGGTTAGGGGAGCATTCCGTTTTTACAGAAGGGAAAAAGATCTGGCAAAACAATGATTATCTGAATGAAGTTGGGAAAAATTCACGATACAGATCACCGTGCTTTGTAATAGCGCTTGATCGGGGATTGGATTATATGGTTCCGAGTTGGGGTCGTCCGTTGCGATCACACATTTTAATGAATGAAAAAGATCCCCTTCATGCCGGGATATTTCCCAATGTTGAAAAGGCTGAATCGGCAGCTCGTGAATACTCGGAAAAGGGATTTAAGGTTGCGGTTTTGGAGTGGTTTGAAGACTTCGATATGTATTAAGAGCCGGGTGAGATAATATTGAAAAAAGAAAAATTTGTTTATAAGAACAGAAGATCGATGAATGAGATGCATGAGTTTTACAATGAAACTCTTGCATCTTTAAATGTTCCTTATGCTGAAAGCTATATAAGTACAAGTTTTGGAAGAACGCATACTTTGCTTGTGGGAGACCCTGAGAAGCCGAGAATATGCACAATCCATGGCGGCAACGGGATCACGACACTCAATCTCAAACTTTTTCTGCCGCTGCTAAAGGATTTTTCCATAATTGCTCCCGATGTTGTGGGAATGCCGGGGAAGAGTGCGCCATACAGAAATATAAGCAGCAGTAAAGATGAATATGGACTTTGGATAAAAGAAGTCCTTGATCATTACAAAGCGGATAAAATTTCATTTGTTGTCTCGTCCTACAGTTCGGCCATGTTCCTTTCTTTTGCAAAAAGTTACCCTGAGATGGTGGATAAGGCTCTCCTGCTGGTTCCTTCAGGAATTGCACATGGACCTGTAATGCCTATGATAGGCAGGATGGTGGTTCCGTTTATAAAATATTATTTCCGGCCGACCGAAAAGGGATTGAATGAAGTGATCCGGTGTATGGGCGGAAAGGGCGATGAGGCCTGGCGGAGATTTTTTGATCTGATGATGTCAGGATATAAGATGGAAATGCGTCCTCCGAAGGAGTATAAGAGGGAGGAGCTTAATTGCATCAGATCGTCGCTTCTCATCATTGCATCGGATAATGATATTTTCTTTCCTGCGGACAGGGTATTTAAAAAGGCAAGGGAAATATTTGACTGTCCTTTGCACTTTGTAAAGATCAAGAGTAAGCATTTGCCGTCGGAAAAGGTAATGATCAAAGTCTGTAACAAAACTACAGAATTCTTTTTGGAAAGTAAAGGAAAAACATGATTCGCGTGAAACTGAGATTGCTGTGAAAAGAAAGGCAAATAACCGGAATCGTTCTATAAGATGAGTAATATAAGTGACGAGGTGAATTTAAAATGTTAATTCGGAAATATGAGGAAAAAGATCTTCAGCAGATGATAGACATCTGGAATGAGGTTGTTGAAGACGGAACAGCATTTCCGCAGGAAGACTTTCTTGATACTGTGTCAGGGAAAGAGTTCTTTGAGTCACAGAGCTATACCGGTGTAGCAGAAGATGCCGGCCGGATAGTTGGCTTATATATACTTCATCCGAATAATGTTGGCAGATGCGGGCATATTTGTAACGCGAGCTATGCAGTAAAATCTAAGTTCCGAGGGCAGCATATCGGAGAAAAACTTGTAAGTGACTGTCTGCTTAAAGCAAAGGATATCGGATACAGAGTATTACAGTTCAATGCTGTAGTAGAGAGCAACATCCACGCAAGACATTTATATGAGAGACTTGGCTTTGTACAGCTTGGAACCATCCCCGGAGGATTCAGGATGAAGGATGGGCATTATGAGAATATTTGCCCATACTATCACACACTTTAAGTTCGGAATGTTTTTATCAGGATGGGAGAGGGCTTAGGGCATTCCGTGTCACGTCATTTCCGGTATCTTCCGACTAAAATTCCGTCATCGACAAACTTATACATATCGGATACCCATACGGGGAATTCGCCTGTAGAAACAGCGGTCTGACCGTTTAACATCCCGGTGTGGAATGACAGATGGCGATACTGTCTTAAGACAAGTTCCATTCTGGTGTAAATGCAATTTTCCGGTTTTTCATATAACATATCATCTGTAAGCGAGTCCAGATAGGACAAAGTCTTCTTTTCTATTTCATCCAGATAGTTTAAAAGGTCTTCGTCGGATAATACAACATCTGTCGGATTATCCGGATTATCCATCCCATCCTGATGGAAGGCGGGCTCTTCATATACAAAAGGATTTATAAACCACTTATCCGCGGAATGAAGGGCATGATAGGCCCATCTCCAGCAAGGGGCGCCGACGCAGAGCGCATCCCTGTCATAAGTCTGTATCGATGTACGGATATTTCTGAAATTCGGTTGTACAGTCTCCTTAATGATCATACACAATTCATTCATATGTAATACCTCCTTGTTTTTTTATAACTATACGTGTAGAATAACGCTAAAGGATGTATCTGTAAAATTGAAATAAACGATAAAAACATTCGAAAATGTTGAATGATGTGACAAGAGTACAGGTGCGCCGTCACATCCTGAAAAATAAGACAAGATGATAAGAATATGACAATAACGCAATTAAGTACATTTATAAAAATAGCAGAGCTTGGCAGTTTCTCTGCAGCGGCAAACGATCTCGGATATGCCCAGTCTACGGTAACCACGCAGATAAAGCAGCTTGAGGAAGAACTTGACTGTCAGCTTTTTGACAGGCTGGGAAAGACTATAGTTCTTACCCCGCAGGGAGAGCGCCTCATATCTTACGCCGAAAAGATGCTTCAGCTTGAACGTGAGATCCACATTGAGATATCTGACGGGGAAGAGCCGACGGGCGTCCTTAAAATGGGAGTTTCGGAATCTCTTTGTTACAACCGCTTACCCGAAGTTTTGATGGAGTATAAAAAGGAGGTTCCGGGGATCGAGCTAAGGCTTACGTTTATCACGCACGAGACATTTCCCGATATGCTTCAAAAAGGCGAATTGGATCTGGTTTATACATTAAATCCTTATATCGAAGATGACAGGCTTGCCATGTTATATAAAAAGCCTGAATCCCTCGGTTTTTTTGTATCGCCCGATCATCCGCTCATAGGAAAAAAGATAAAAGAAAAGGATCTGTCGGATCACCACCTTTTACTTACGGGGCATAACTGCAGTTTCAGACATATGCTGTTAACGGATCTTGAAAAATGCGAGGTTGATCCTGATATACTCCTTGAGACAAGCAGCAAGGAAGTCTTAAAGCAATTTGCTTCAAACGGCCTCGGGATCGCATTTATTCCCGATATGACTGCGGAAAAGGAAGTGGAAAAAGGGAGCCTCAAAAGGCTTGATTGGAAGGGCAATCCGTTTCCGGTCTACTCGCAGATATTCGTTCATAAAGATAAGCATATAAACAAGGCCATCAGCATCCTTGTCGACATTATCGGGGACGGGATAAAAGATAACAGTAAGGAGTCACAGTAAAACATTGATATGGACGTGAAACTAAGAAATATAACAAAACCAAACACAATACTTAAGATATTTTCCTTGACAAAAACAAGGTAATATATTACTATTTAAAAAGTAATATATTACCTTTTTGATTGGAGAAATCGGATGCTTATAGAAGATGTCATTCAGAGCGATTTGGTTGATTTTTCAGAGGTCCCGTCAAATTATTATCTGCTTGGGCTTATAAGTGCGTTTGAAAATCGGTTTCAGGCAATGGCGGATAATGCTATGCAGGAAATCAGTTGGAAGCAGTTCTTTGCGATAATATGCATCAATATGTGTAAGGAACCTCCGACCCTAAGAGAATTGTCGGATATTCTTGGAAGCTCCCAT
>JAEEGL013475163.1_pt1 | contig 12739 bp, 6 predicted proteins | sample 9134231 | NCBI WGS metagenome assembly JAEEGL01 (sample SAMN16246548, study PRJNA631951) | gut metagenome | biome: gut microbiome; feature: rumen; material: fiber-attached | host: Bos | place: Iran: Karaj | collected 2018-10 | reverse complement strand
CGTCATTCTCGTCTATTTACGGGAAGGTGGTTGGTTGTCCGATTACGACGATTCACCACAGACCGCCCGTCAAATCCAAATTATGCTGGAAATGGCTCTCGGCGGCGACATTCCGCGCCTAGCAAAATTCAATAGGGAGCAGCTTCATGAATGGGCTCTCGCCTTCCTGCGCATGAACGATGAATGCATTATGCCCTAATGCTGAATGCTTAATGCTTAATGAACCTCGACAGCGGTGGAAGGATCCCAACTGTGGATGCCACTCCGCGGAATCGTAAAAAATTCCAATCGAACCGCGTAGCGGTGGCAGATACCCAGCCGTGGGTGTTAACCCACGGATACCCGAGACGGGAGTCGAACCCGTATATCCAAAAGGATGCCAGATTTTAAGTCTAGTGCGTCTGCCATTCCGCCACTCGGGCATGTCATCTAATTTATATCCACTGTCTTGAAAAACAAGCGGACAAAACAAAAAACAACCACCGTTGCCAATAAAAGACTACGGTATGAAAATTCCTTTGTTTAGATTTGGGTATGAAGTGATCATAGAATACAGAGTCGCACTGATTTTTTCATAATATCCCCCCTACAAAGCAAGAAAGATGCCAATGCTGTTCTGTTATTATATAAGAAAAAAAGCAATTAAATAAGTTTATAAATGATTCCTAATGCTTTTATTATGGCCAGCCATTTGTTTCAATATTATAAATATAAGGTGAAACATTATACTGTTGGGCATTTGAAATATTAGAATTATTTGTAGTTTTAAATATTCTTGAAGCAATCTCTTCTGGGATTCTTGCCAAGAAAACTTGATTGGGTTTGGGCAAATTCTCTTCTTTTACCTTATTAGTCTGTAACACTTTATTCCTATCTTCTTGGCGTGTTACATAACAAAGAAGTCTCATACGGCATTCTCGGAATCCAGCGCCACGAACAACATCATAAACAACATGAGGTTGCCATTTATCAGGATCTACATTTTTATTATCTTGGCATTCCTTATATAAATCACATAATATATTATAATAGTTATACAATACACTTGCTCTATATTTTTGGAATATATCTTTTCCGTCTTGATTATCCCAATATTTTTCATATTTATTGATATTTTCAATATCTTTTTGAACTGCTGACTTCCAAAGATTTTGAGCATTTTTATTCCAAATTAATTTGGGTTGAATATCTATAACAGACCCCTGCAAAATAATATCCCCCATAGGAAGTAAACCATCTGGAACACCACCATCATTGGCAGGTTTGTCAATTTTTCCACTTGATGTTACAATGACAATTTTTTGTCTACTTGTCAAATAGCTCAAAAGTCCAGAAATAAACATTTTTTCTTGTGCACATAATGGAAATCTTGCTGGTAACTGTTCCAAACCATTAATAACAACATATTCAATTCCTTGCGCTTCTACCGCAACTTTTACTATATGAATAAATTCATCAGGCGATATATAACCAGGCCAGAAATATAAGACATCAATATTATCTTCAATGATAATCTTATCAATTTTATCATCAACATCAAGTCTTTGAGTATTAATTATGTTCGATAATTGATGATAAACTTGATCTTTAGAATCTCGTAGTGAAATAATAACTCCTTTTTTTCCATTAGATAAAGCATTTAATAGAATCCTATATGCCAAATGGCTTTTCATGGTACCACGATCACCTATTATACAAAGACATTGACCAGGTTTAATTCCACCCTCTTTATCTGCTTCAGATCTTATAGCTGCATTTAATGCAGGATATGGGGTTGGTATTTCATTCTGTATATTAGTATTACTTTCTAATATTTTTCTTGCTTCAGACAAATAACGATGGATAGATGAGAAAATATGAATTCCCCCTTCTGGGAAATACGAAGTCGCATACTTTTTTTGATTAATTGGATTTCCAGTATCAAGTGACTCAGCATTATGTTTATCTAACATATTTCCAGATGAGTCAATTTTTATCCGTTGGAAGCCATCAGCATGACTTTGATATCTTCCTTTGACAATCCAGAGGCGGCGTATCATGTAATTTTCTGGACTATCATAACTAAAATTTAATTCCAAGTCTGAAGCATATTCAGCAGGTGACCATTCATGTTCAGGAGAAAAACCAGGCCCTGTATCCATTAAAACTATACTTATAAGGAATTTTTTTCTTAATTGTTCTGTAAGATTTTTAAACAAAATATATCGTTTTTCACTTGTTACTTTATTTTCAGAATTAGAATTTATTATTGAATTTAAAGAATCAATAATGATTATTGATTCTCTATTGTTATGTTTTTTAAAAATACTATTTATACAATTTAATACTATACTATCACGAATTGAAATCTTATTCATTGAGAAAAAATCATATAAAAATAGATGGCTTAAATAGCTTTTTACACTTGAATTTAAAATGCCTGAAATTATAACTGATGAAATAATAATTAGAATCGAATTCAAAAAATTTAATACTCCTTTCAAGATGATTTGCATATTATTCTCAATAATATTATTAAAAGTACAATGATTTGATATAAACAAGTTATAGAAGCTAATCAATAATATCAATATAAACAGCGAAGAAAGTACTATAACACTTGGAGCATTTAAAATATATTTACCCCAAGACTTTTGGGTAGTTTCTGATTTTATAAAATTTCTATCCAAAATATAAACATTTTTTGATTTATTGCTAAATGAAATCGGATTCGTTTTTTCATTATATTTTACTATTTTTGTATTTTCCTCGAAATGTTTTCTCGTAATAATTTCTATTTTTGTTTTCAAATTTTCATATTCATCTTCATTAGTTACATAATAACTATTAAAAGAATTTTGCATCTTTATAGATTCTGACAATCTATAGCATAACTCTAGGGCAAAGGTTGTTTTCCCAGAACCTGGAGCACCGGTTATAAGAATAACTATTCCATTACAATCATTTTTAATATCATTATTTTCATTATTTTCTACAAATATTTTTTTTATTAATTCATTCGGTATTTTAATACCTCCATTTAGTAAATCATCAAATTCTGAATCAGTTATTTGTACTTTTGGTATATCTAAACGATAAACGGGTGAAATGCCTGTTTTTATTAAATAAAAAGTTTGATCATTATTTAAATATAATTTCCTTTCAAAGTCCCACCATATGTTCTTGTCGTTTACCCATAAAAATGACCATTCATTTATATATTTATCTTTATTCTTTTTTAAATCCCCCCACATTTTAAATTCTTCATTCCACCATAATGCATTTTTAGGGAGTTTAGAATTTTCAATATCTATACGTTTCCAGAGTTTATTATCCATATCTTTTATCACTTCCCCAAATGAAATACCATCAAAGATATATGATATTTTGTTACCTTCCCATAAGTTCTCTCGTTCTTTACTTCTTGATAATTTTATGTATTCACCCTTTTTACAGTAAAGGCAATTATTCACATCATAAAAAAAGGCTTTTGCAGTAAAATCAAAAAACTTTGTTTTTATTATTTCATTTTCAATTATATTCTTGCTAAGTTTATCTTTATTAAATAAGTTTTGATATTCTTCATTTGGCAATTCTTCTTCATCATTCAAAACAATCAATTTATTTTCGTTAATTGAAATTAATTTTACAGGAGAATATGTTATACCATTCCAATAATAATACATTGATTTATTATCGTTATAGTATAATTGATAATCATTATTCCATTGCCAATTATAATCTGCATGTTTCCATATATTGTTCTCTCTTTTTACTTTATCATATTTAATACCATTAAAGATATAACCACTATCATTATTTTCTTTATCTTCCCATAAATATGGTTGATTTTCATTTTGTTTTACAAAAATAAGTTTTTTATTTATTGTAACGTAACCTATTTTAGTATTTTGTGTATTTTTCCACAAGTTTGATATTTGTTCATTTTTGTTATATAAATCAACTCCTTCAGAATTTACAATAAAACCATCTGTTTTATTTTCACTAATGTACATTTCTTTTTCCTTGTCACGTATAGGTATCCTATCACCTATAAGAACATATTTATAATTAATGAAAATATATAATCTACTTGTAATAGTTTTGGGATTTTTATTTAGTAAGTTCCCCCAAAAACTTCTTGGACAATATGTAGAAAATATATAATCAGAATCAGATTGTTTAATTACTTGAATAAATTTCTGTTGAGATTCATCCCAAATATAAAATATATCATTTCTCCAAGTACAAAAAGCTTTAAACTTTTTATCATAACATAGGACACGAGTTGTGAATTTGTTCCCCATTATACGTGACATAATTGGATCACGAAATAATTCCTTTAATTGATTCTGCCTAATCTGCTTATTTGTATTATTACAAAAGATAAAATTTAACTCTTCATCTGGAAGTTTTCCTTTGACAGATAATATATTATTACCATCATAATAAACATATATAAATCTCTTCTCATTAGGATTATTATCAGATCTTAATTTTTGAGACTTATAATATAGATTCTCTTTTATACGAGCATATGTTTGAATATGATTCTTTTGTCGTTTTTTCATTTTCATTTTCATTTTCATTTATATTACTATGATTATCAATATCACATATCAAAGCTAAGAATTATTTTCTATATAATGATAATATTCCCATTAATATCTTATATGTTATATTTTATAATACACAATTCATTATTTATTATGTTTATTTATTATTTCACCTTTTTAACATCCTAATTCTTTTAGAGTTTCTCTAATATACAGATAGTTTTTAATATCCTATATTTATTACCTAAAAAAACATGTCAAGTCAATTTTTTCCAAAAAACATTAAATTCAAGCTATTATTCCTTTACGTGCCACCTCAAATAACAACCTTTAACAATTATATAAATAGGAATAAAAAGTATAACAACATCCAAAATAGTAAATAGCACAGAGGGAAAAGTACATATAATATGCTTCCAAAATGAAGTGTTTGCCCCCAAATGAGACTTTGCGGATAAAATCATTGTCACTTGGGCAAGTAGTATTAAAACCAAATGATAAACAACTAATATTGTAGATACTTTGCTTTCTTTATAACATTTTTCCCAAAATATTTTATAGTTTCTGGAATATTATCATTCCAATAACACAATTGTTCTTCACAATCACTTTTAGCAGTAGAGTCACCTTTACTTATAATATCCAAAAGAGTTTCATGAACTTCACGTGGAGGTTCATGATGAAAAATCATACAATGTGGACTATTACATTCTGCAGAAATACCATGAAGATATTTTTCTAGTTCCTTAATAATCCTCATAATCCTATATTCACGTATAGCATGACAGATACATATCCAAAAACCAAGAGTACTTGCAATAGTTAAGAGAAGTCCTCCAATAATTGCTACCGGAGGAATATAATTATTACTAGCGATGCCAGTAATTTTCTTAGAACTGTTTAGAACAAATTGTGCGCCAAGAGTACCTCCAATAATTGTTATGCTCATATCAATTGTTTTCCATGACTGAGAACGTACTTCACGTCTATCTTGCCACTCTAGTTCAAGACATTTTTCTATAGTTGAAGTACTTATTGGAACTCCTGAAGTATTGGGAAGTTTAATTTCATCTGTTTTTTCCCGATTCTTTATCAGCCATCTGTATATCCCTTTCTTATCGTATAGACAACACCTAATCCAATGCAATGCACAATAAAGTCACTAAAAACCATATCTCATCAAGAAATTATTGCAAATCAATTATTCATGACTTGGTCATTTTTTTGTTTCAAAAGGCTAATTTTTTTCATCCTACATGCTGGAAATGATTTTTATGAGGACTCCCCCACTATCCTTCCCAATAAAATCGTTCAATCATTATCAGGCGGAAAAAGCTCTTCGACCTCTTCATAAAGCTGAAGATGTGTATGGGCAATGTAGCTGTTGAGAACCGTGCTGGCAGATAATTTGACCACTTTGATGGGACTCGTCAGGTCGTCTTTCTCAATGTAGGCAAAGATCGGCATCGTCGCCGTGCCAGCCACATAGGATTTATTCTCATCCGTCGGACTGACAAAAGCATTAATAGCTGTCAACGCATGAGCTTTGATAAATCGACTGTAGGCCAGATGGTAGAGATACTGCTTGTTGACATCCTCCACGCCTGGTTGTCCGCTCACATTCTTTTCATCCAATGTGATGTCATAGTACTTCGCATCCAGAATGACAAAATGAGCATGGGAATTCTTCGTGATGATGCTGATGAAGTCTGGACGCAAGGTATCTTTTGCAGGATGCGGTTTACCATTTGGTTGGCCGTTTTTGGTGGCCTGCCACATTGGCTTCTTGATCAGGCTTTCCAGAGTATCGTCACCATTAAACTTTTCATTGTCCAACGTGATATCCAAAGATTTCAATGTGTCTTTGTATTGACTCACAAAGACATCGGCGCACATCGCCTCCCACAACGTGTGGAAGCTATTCGTTCCGAACATCCGTATTCCTGAGGAATCAGTGGCAAGATTGGTATTTTCAATCCATGCAAGAAGATTTCGAAGCAGCATCTGTTTCTGGCTGACGAACTGAACGTTCAGTTCCTTTCTCAGTCGTTGAATGATGAATTCATCCGTTCCAAAGTCGTCCCGTTCACCAAGATAAGGCGTCGGTGTTTCCAGTTGAAGGATTTCATCCAGTTCACAGATTTGAAGACGCTTGGAACATTCTGTGATAATACATGCATGTAAGCGACTGATGTAGTCCGTGTCATCCTGCCGAGTATCGTTAGTATAATAGTCGAAATAGTACGGACGGTTGTTTTGGATGACGGGCATTGTCGTATTGATAGTCGTCTCCCAATCAATCTCGCCCTGTCCATGTAATGTCAGTTCTTCAAGTTGATTCGTGTAAAGGCCATACATTAAATAATCACGGAGAAGAGACAAAGCCATCGCTAGCTGATTAGGCATTCGGAGTGATGAATCTTCTATAGCCGTGTCAAGATCCGTATGTTCAGCATGGTAGCGTTCAACAGCTTGCAAGATGGGACGCAGGTCTGAAGGCTTGGGGGCTTCTTTCTTCATGAATTTGGGATAGCATTTGATGGCGTATCCATCAATTTCAATCACACCAACATATTTGAACATAAATTGAGTGTCTAGACCAATTTCACCGGAAATATACTCTCCGTGCAATGCATCGTCTTGCCATCCCTCTTCATTTTCTTCCTTGGCAGGTTTTGCAACGCCTGCCAAAATAAGCCGTTTCAATATATCTTTTGCAAGGGACAAATCTTTAATCCCTAGTTTTTCGGATAAATCTTTTAGGGAATAGCCTATCTGTTCTTTGAAACCTTTGAAACACATGAGTTACTCAGTTTTCGTCATTATCCACTGTTTTTGAGGTATTATCAATATGAGTTTCTGAAGACTTTTGAGGATCGGCATTAGGAATGGTAAACCTGAAGATATTGGTGAGACCACCATTTTCCTTTCTATCCAGACGTTCACATATATTGGAGAAAGAAAGCGGATTGTCCTTTTCGGTATTGAAAATTGATGTTGGCTTATGACGCGCAGCATCTTCAAAGAGATACATTAAAACTTTGGACTTGAAGACTTCCAAAAACTCATCATTCGTTCCTTTTGTAATAATCTCTTTTGTAATAAAGAAAGGGCCAAGCAATTTGTCTTCATTGACTTTTGCATCTTCTAAAAGTGCTTTGTTGATTGTTCTTCGAATTTCATTCCATTCATATATGTGATCAGTAAATTTAAATGTTTTCCCCTTGATTTCGTTTTCATTTGTATTGATATCTAAATACTCAAAATCCCAGCGACGTTTGAATGCCGTATCAATAGGAAATACCCCTTGGTCGGCACTGTTCATAGTCGCCCAAATATAGAAATTTGATGGTAAAGATAACTTAGTATAATTGAATGTGGCTTTTTGGATTATATTGTCTTTATCTTCTTTCTGCAAGCGGCCTTTCATATCCTCATTTATGGTAATTGGATATTCACTTGTACCATCTTTGCCACGGTCAAGAAGCTGGAAAAAATCACCAAATACGGCTGCTGCATTTGCCCTGTTAATTTCTTCGATGATGATAAGAAATGGTTGTTCTGGTTCAAGTAGTGCTTTGATTAAAAGACGGAGGAATGGCCCCGGGACATATTCATATGAGATTTCACGTCCTGACATTAGGGTGTCTTTAGTATCTTCCATTACTGGTTTATACGCCCCAATGAATTGCTGATAAGTATATGTGGGATAGAAAGTAACACGATCTTTGTGATAGTCATCAAAAGCCTCAGCCATTTGGTTAATTTTATAACTTTTTCCTGTTCCTGGAGCACCATAGGTAATAAGTTGCCAAGGGATCAGTTGTGCTAAAGTATTTGTTAAACCAATCTTTTTTCCTATATTATTATCATCAACCCTCGCTTCAAGTTCACATAAGAACTGCAAGTATTTTATGAAAGCTCTTCGAGTATGGCCTCCATCACCTCGTTCCCCTTGTGCATTTGAATACGTAAAATTGAATAAATCCTCAAAATTATGACAGTTTGGATAAAGATTCTCAATTTGCTTTCTGGCTTTTTTCTCAATGGTGAAAAAAGGGATTGCCATACCATAATTTCTTGAAAAATCTTCGAGACTAGATATTTCATAAACTCCAACCTCAGGTTGTTTTCCAGTGAGGAGTTGCATTAGGCCAAACCAAGCACCTCCATTTGTATCATGCTGTTGTTCGGCAGAACCTATCGCCTTCAAATTTGCAACATAATGCTGTGCAGCAGAGAATGTACCATTTACCCCTCTTTCTATAAGCCACAACTTGAATTTATTTTCGAGATCGGAAAACAACTCATTTCTATTGCTCATTATGACACCTTTATTCAGTTATATAAAGCAATGCTTATTCTAAAGCATTATTAGCAATAATCACCTTTTATTGATACTGTTTGAACTGTTTTCAGCTTGTTTTCAAATTAATATATAATATTATTCTATGATGTATTGTTATATAGGATTTAAAATTTATTGCATCTTTCATCAGTTCATAACTTCAAAAGATTCTATATATCATATTGTTGCGAAAATGAATGCTTCGTTTTCATATTTATTCACAACGCCTTACAGCATTTTCTAATTCATTTAAGAAATCAATACATTGTTTATTATACTCTTGATAATATTTTTCAAACACAATAGCTAATCCATTGCCCCAGTATGGCTTTTGTTTCCGATACCATTTTTTCACACTATCAATATCTGAAATAGAAAGATTCGTTTCATTCCCAATTACAACTTGCTTGTTATAATTTAATCCACGACATTTCTTCCAAAAAGAATCTTTTTCAGGCAAATTTTTTAACATTTCAAAAATTTGTACCTCAATCGATTTAGTTCCAGGCATTGGTACTACATTCTTATTCTTTGTATTTTTAACCCAGTCCATGTCTCCATCAGGAACAAAGATAACTTTCTGAAGTTCGGGAATCTTGCTTGCATTATCAGCAAAGATTTGTAAATAGTGTCCCGATAAATTGGATGCCTTATTTATTGATTTTTTACCTTTGATATTAGCAATTGACAACCGTCCTCTAAATACAGGCAATTTTTTAATAAGATATTGGAAAAGCCTAACAGCTTCCGCATCTTCTAATATCACACTTACTTTATTTTTTCTCTTACTTTTTGTCGGGGGAATAGCAATATTCTTCAAATCTGCTTTGATGTCATCTAAAGTAGCATCAGATATAATATCTAAATCTCCCGAGGATTTACGGATATGAATAATACCGACTAACTTTCGCAACTCCGTAGCACATATTTCTGTCAGATATAAAGAATGTGTAGTGGCAACGACCTGTAAAGATAATTCAGTGATTTCTCTACTGATCAGCTTCATTAATCGAACTTGAGAAGCGGGGTGCAAAGTAGCGTCAATTTCATCAATAAGCAATAGCCCTCCACGATAACGGTCACCAAGACTTTGCTTTAGACGACGAAATGATAACAATGCAGTAAGAAGACGTCCAATATTATCTTGTCCAGCTGAACAAGATTCACCATCATAATCACTTGTCAATGGAACAACAGAACGTTTCTTCTCTTTTGTCTCCATCAACCCTGATTGTGGTGTTTCATCAACTATAGAAAAAATTTCTTTATATGAATTCACATACCAATTGGATTCGTCTTTATTGAGTTTTCCTGTTCCAGATGATATCTCACATGTTTTAATTTCTGCCAAAGGAAGTAATCTTCCTAAACTCAAATAAATAACTGGATGGGGGAAATTACCTTCGCCTTTATTATGTGATACTGATTCTTTGTTTCCCGGTCCAGTTACAAATCTCAATTTGCCATCGCGTGGCTGTTTGACAGTTAAGAGTTTTTTTGTTTTTAAAGGAGAACTAGCATCCTTCTCAAAATCTAGTCCTTTCAGCTTTGTCTCATAAAGATAACGTTTGTCTGGTGTATCATGTTTTTTCGACAATCTAAATATTTTATCACAAGGATATGTATAAAAATTTCCAGCAATATCGACATAATTAGACAACAAGATACCATGATAATTACTAATGTATACTGATTCATCTGTTTCGTCCTTTTCCTTTTCCGAACCAAACGAAAAAGGTTGGGCGAGCATTCCCAATACTGTCGACTTCGCCGTTCCATTTTGACCAGTTATAAGTGTAATCGGTTTTATAAAATCAATGCGCTTATCTCTGAACTTCCTGAATTCAGTAATAATCAAAGATTCTATGCTTATATAATTAGTGGACATATCATCACCTCTCTGATATTCTTTTAAGGGTATTAGGAACTTTAAGCCTTGTAGCAACTAATTCACGTGCTTCAACATTACCATTGATAGTATAACGTAATTGAGACTGGTATTGTGGAACACATGAATAAAGCCGTTGTATTTCGGGATGGCAATCATATGACAAAATCCAATTAAAATCGCAACTCAAAATAAGTTTAGAAAGTTTCTCATGATCTTTTTCTGCGTAATGGTTAAAATATAATGATGGACCTTTCTGAAAATAGGGAGGATCAAGATATACAAACAACTTCGACGTATCTTTTCGTTTTTTAAAGCCTGCAAGAAGCCGTTCACATGAAGTGTTGCGAAGTTCAATCAATGCAGATTTCTTAGCAATCGTTTGTATTTTTGCAATTATTCCATCTTTATTGAATCTAGCATTGATTTTGTATGTTCCATCTTGTTTGATACCGCCAATTGGATTTGCCGTTAATATACCTGCTCGATTACATCTATTCATGTATAATGTCGAAAAACCTAATGTTAGTAAATCACAAGGATTTTTAGTTTTTGCAATTTCTCGTTGTTTCCTCCATTCATCAATTGTAAACGGAATATCTGTAATCATTTTTACCAGTTCATTGGAAACATTCAGAACTGACCACCAAAATGCATAAATAGCTGGATCAAGATCATTAAGAATCAAACGAGATACTTTTCCTTCTAGCAAAAGTTTTATCGATGCTCCTGCCCCACCAGCATAAGGTTCCACTAGGACTACATCGTTCAAATGATTCAAGCTAATGACTTCTGCCAATAGACCTGCATATGCAGTTTTCCCACCAGGATATCGTAATGGTGTGTATGTTGTAGCCATTCATATCTCCTTTACATTACGAAGTAGGTAGTCAAACGGACAATACATCCCACCTTATTTCCCCTCTCTTTCTTCTCACTAGGCAATCAGAAAAACTATCAAGATTACAATTGACCTGCTGCTGTTTTAGACGTTTTACAGGAACGTCATAACATTTCACCAAGATGTAATTCATTAGAGTCTGAATACCACGCCTCGATATGATAGACCATTGAATACAATTCAGTGAACAACATATATTATCTATAATCATTTCGTTTTTCCATTTCATTTTTACTCCTTTTCTTTCATTATCTCAACAGCAAACCCCAAGCCACTGTTTTCATGGGAACACATGAATCAATGTAAAAGTCAGCAATGCTATTTGGATTTATGAAAAAAACAATTATGGTTCACAAACGCAAGAGGGTCAATATCCTTTTTTTTACTCAACAATAATCTATTATTACAATATCATCATTTCTTGACTTTTCTAGTTACTGCCACGACTACATAAAAAAAAAGCTGTAGTCAAAAACAACATCTAGTTGAAACAAAAGAATAAATATTTGGCTACAAGCGAGTTAAGACTATATGAAATCATTTGATAACATAATTCATAAAGTCAATTATCCCCTCTTCAGTTGAATTACGCCACCTACGGTTGGTTTGTCGCTCTCTTTCTGCCTATGGAAGATTCCCCCATCCCAACAATATGAACATCTCCTAGCAGACGATATCGCTTCGCAACGATATTTCTCCCTTCGGGTGAGTCCCATCCTCCAGACAACGATAGTGGAGCGAATGTATCTCTCCGCACTGAAGTATGGTGTTACCACAGACAATACTCTTCAGACAATAATTCATAGTCTATGGTCTTTATCCTCAATTACTTAGGCTATTACATCGTCTAGCTGACCTTGATACATTTTATAAATATTGCATATTAATTAAGCCAAAATATTATTTTATTATACAGTTGTTATTTATTATTTATAAAATATTTATATATATTTTATATCATATTTATTCAATCAAAATACACCATTTTTAAAGTCATAGAAAATCATATGATTTTCTACGATTTTCTATGCTTTTTATGATAATGCATGACTCTCTATGATTCGTAT
>JAEEGL012687151.1_pt1 | contig 12739 bp, 8 predicted proteins | sample 9134231 | NCBI WGS metagenome assembly JAEEGL01 (sample SAMN16246548, study PRJNA631951) | gut metagenome | biome: gut microbiome; feature: rumen; material: fiber-attached | host: Bos | place: Iran: Karaj | collected 2018-10 | reverse complement strand
TCAACATCTTCCACAACCTTGACGATGCTTCCAAGAAGTATGGACTTGAGGGAGACTATGTTGCAGGTGCAAACATTGCAGGTTTCCTTAAGGTTGCTGATGCAATGAAGGCTCAGGGTATTGTTTAATCCCTTCTTCACATAATTAATCCTTTATCCCGCAGACTTAGTGTCTGCGGGATTTTTTGCTGTAATAAGTGGAACTGCAGGAAGGTTCCATGATATAATAAATGAGTTGTTTTATGCGGTTTTTTCGATTGTTTTTGAAGCTATTTATTTAGTGTAAATGAGGGGATAAGAATTGGAAAAATACGTATTTGATGAAAACACCAAACAGATCCTTGAAAGCAGCTGTGTACCATTTGCAATCTTCCAGTTTATGGAAGACAGAGTAGTCACTCATCTTATAACCGATGGTTTATGTGAGATCGTGGGCCTAAGCAGAGAGCAGGCTTATGATCTTATGTCGAATCATATATATGATAATGATCATCCCGATGATGTGGCAAGGGTCGGTAATGCGGCTCTTGAATTTGCATCCGGCAAAAAGGATTTTAATATCGTCTACAGAACCAAGACACCCGATGGTTATCATATCCTCCACGCCAGAGGAAAGCATGTAAATGCTCCTTCCGGAGAGAGGCTTGCGGTGGTCTGGTATTCGGACGAGGGACCTTACAGTGATGAGAATAAGCATATGTTCGAACAGGCAATGGAACATTTGCTTATGCAAAATGAAAGTATTAACGGACAGGGTTATGATTCCATGACCGGTCTTCCCAATATGAATTATTTCTTCAAACTGGCCGAAAAGACCAGGAATGATATTTTTGCAAGGGGAGAGGAACCGGTTCTTTTGTATTTTGACCTCAATGACATGAAGAGCTATAACCTTCGGAACGGGTTTGCCGAGGGGGATAAACTCATAGTCGGACTTTCCAGGATTCTTGTATCTCATTTTTCAAATATTAACTGTTCAAGGCTCAGCGGTGATCATTTTGTTGTCATCACCCGTGAAGAAGGAATTGAACATACCTTAAATGAGATCTTTGAAGAAGTAAAAAGCCTTAATGACAGAAAATCTCTTTTCGTAAGAACCGGAATATATAAAAAGACCGGGGAAGCGGTGCCTATCGGTGTTGCATGCGACAGAGCAAAGCTTGCATGCGATTCGAAACGTGATATTGCGGAATCAACATTTACATATTTTACCGAAGATCTGTTAAAGGCTTCGCAGCTTCGTCATTATATTATCGAGAATATTGATAATGCACTGGAAAACGGATGGATACAGGTTTATTACCAGCCCATTGTCCGTTCCGTAAGCGGACAGGTATGCGATGAGGAAGCTCTTGCCAGATGGATAGATCCCAATATGGGATTTATGTCTCCTGCGGATTTCATTCCCGTACTTGAGGAGACAAAGCTTTTATATAAGCTGGATCTGTATGTTCTGGACCGCATACTCGAAAGAATGAAACTGTTTAAGGAAAAGGGATTTCATATTGTTCCCTGTTCCATTAATATTTCACGAAATGATTTCGATGCCTGCGATGTGGTAGAGGAAATCAGAAAACGTGTGGATGAAGCCGGCGTAGGCCGTGATAAGATCACCGTTGAGATCACGGAAAGTGCAGTCGGAGAAGATATAGATTATTTAAGCAAACAGGTTGATCTGTTAAACGAACTTGGTTTTTATGTCTGGATGGATGATTACGGAACAGGCTACTCATCCCCGGATAACCTTCAGCAGATAGGCTTCAGCACCATCAAGCTCGACATGACATTCATGAGGAGCTTTGATAAGACGAAAAAGAGCCGCATCATCATAAGCGAACTCATAAACATGGCCATTAATCTCAACATGGATGTGGTTGTTGAAGGTGTTGAGACTAAGGAGCAGGTACAGTTCCTCAGAGAAGTCGGCGCTACCAAGATGCAGGGGTATTATTTTACCAAACCCTTATCCGTAGGCCAGATTCTTGAGAGATATGATAAGGGAACTCAGATCGGATTCGAAAATCCGCTTGAATCGGATTATTATGAAACCATAGGACGTGTTAATCTATACAATTTTGCCGCTGTATCGGGAGCTTCCGGCCAGACCGATTATTTCAATGCTCTTCCCATGGCTATCTATGAGGTTAGGGAAAGTGAGCTTGACACGATAAGATGTAACAGGTCATATGAGAAGTCTCTGCAGAAAATATTCAGATCTGATGTCCCTCCGACGAGAATTCCTTTTACACAATTCAGCGGCCAGTACAGGAGAAATTTCCTGGATCTTATGCTGAGATGTGCAGACGGAGAAGAGCAGATCATTGAAGAGCGCACATTTGATAAGATCTACAAAGCAAATATGCTCTTCAGGAGAGTTGCGGTCAATCCCGTTACCGGAACAAAAGCAGTTGCATTGGTGCTCCTTGATGTCAGAGAGGTCAATAATTCAATAGAGGCGGTTTCATTCGGAAGTATTGCACAGGCACTTTCCGCAGATTATCTGAACCTTTATTATGTGGATCTGGATACCGAGGATTATACGGAATATATTCCCGATCAGGACAGTCAGGATATGTCTGCCCAGCGCAAAGGATCTAAGTTTTTTAAAAACAGCAAGAAAGATTCTTTGAAAATGATCCATAAGGATGACAGGGAAAGATTTGTTGCTCTTTTTACCAAGAAAAATGTGCTTAGGACCATTGAGGACGAAGGCTGTTTTTCAACCATCTACAGGCTGATGTTAAACGGAGAACCGCTGTATGTGAATCTTAAAGCGGTACTTATGAGTGATAAAAAGCATCTCCTGATAGGAGTCAACGATGTTGATGAACAGGTCCGTCAGCAGCAGGAGATTCACCGTGCCGAGGAAGATGCGGTAATCTTCTCCAGAATGATGGCTTTGTCGGGATCCTTCATTGCTTTTTATACCGTCGAGCTTGATTCGGATGATTATTATCTCTACAATGCCTCCGAGGATTTCTTTGCCCTCGGTACCGCAACATTGGGAAGTGATTTCTTCGGCGTTGCGATTGAGGATGTGGTAAATATCGTCGATCCTGCTGACTATGAGTACTTTTGTGATAATTTCAGAAAAGAAGTCATATTGGAAACCATTGATAAAAAAGGTCTGTATTCCATAGGCTATCATCTGATATTGGATGGTAAAAAACAGGAAGTCTGTCTTAAGGCTGCGAAGGTAGTTGAAGACGGTGACGAAAAATTGATTATAGGAATAGAAAAGATCGGTGACAGTATCTGATGAAAAAAGTATAACCGCATATGTGGACGGCAGTTTTAACGTAGAGACGGGAGTGTATTCTTTCGGATGCGTGTTCCTGCCGGAAGACGGGGCTGTGAGAGTTCTTTGCGGCAGCGGAAACGACCCGGAAAATGCCAAGCAGAGGAATGTGACCGGAGAGATGCTGGGCTCCATGAATGCAGTTTTATGTGCAATAAAGAGCGGATATAAAGCCATAGATATCTATTATGATTATCAGGGCATAGAAAGCTGGGTTACCGGCGCATGGAAGAGTAAGAACGATCTTACAAGGTCTTATGCAATGGCGATGAAAGGCTGGATGAGTCATATCGATATAAGATTTCACAAAGTCGAAGCTCATACAGGCGTGAAATACAACGAGATAGCGGATAAGATGGCTAAGAGGGGAGCCTTAAGCGTAGGTATTCCCGAAACAAGGCGCATCGAGGATATGGAAATATGGAATCAGGAAAAGTAAGACTTAATAAATTCCTGGCCGAATCGGGAGTGTGCTCAAGGCGTGAAGCCGACAGACTTATCGAAGCGGGCAAGGTTATCATTAACGATCATGTGGCGCGCGTAGGCGAAGCTGTGGAGCCCGGTGACAGGGTTGAGTATGAGGGCAGAGTCTTAAAGGGAATGAAGAAGACCGTGGTTCTTGCCTTCAACAAGCCAAAGGGAGTTACCACCTCCGAGAAAGACGATCACGCAGACAGACTTGTAAGCGATTATATCGATTATCCCGTGAGGGTTACATATGCGGGAAGACTGGATAAAGATTCTGAGGGACTTATTCTTCTTACCAATGACGGTAATCTTATCGATCACATGATGAGAGGTGCGAACCTTCACGAGAAGGAATATATCGTAACCGTTGATAAAGAGATCACTGAAGAGCTTGCGGAAAAACTCAGAAAGGGTATTTATCTGCCCGAACTGAAAGTAAAAACAAGACCCTGTAAGGTTGTGATAAAGGATAAGATCACCATGTCCGTTACACTCACTCAGGGACTCAACCGACAGATCAGACGAATGTGTGAACAGGTGGGACTTAAAGTAAAAAAACTCAGGAGGGTAAGGGTTATGAACGTGACTCTCGGGGGACTGAAACCCGGTGAGTACAGAGAACTTACCGCAGATGAGATCAAAGGATTGTGGAAGAAATAAATGGCAGATGAAGCTAAGATAAACAGGATAAAAGAACTGAACGTAATCCTGAAGAAAGCATCCGAGGATTATTATGCCAAGGATGAATCGCCTCTTTCCGACAGGGAATATGATGCTCTGTACGACGAACTGGTAAGGCTTGAAGAAGAGACAGGAATGATCCTTGCGGGAAGCCCTACTCAGACCGTAGGATATGAGGCTGTAGATGAACTTCCCAAGGAAAAACATCCTTCACCCATGCTTTCTCTCGGAAAGACCAAATCAAGGGAAGAACTGGCTGACTGGCTCGGTGATCACGAAGGTATGCTCAGCTGGAAGCTTGACGGACTTACCGTTGTGCTCACATATGAAAATGGCAGCCTGTCCAAGGCTGTTACCAGAGGAAACGGCGAGATAGGGGAAGTCATAACCCCCAATGCCAAAGTGTTCGATAATGTGCCCTTAAAGATTTCTTTTACCGGAGAGCTGGTAATAAGGGGCGAAGCCGTAATATCATATCCGGATTTCGAGAAGATCAATGCATCCATAGTAAATGATGCGGATAAATATAAGAATCCCAGAAATCTTTGCAGCGGATCCGTAAGACAGCTTGATGCGAGTATCACCGCAAAGAGGCATGTCAAATTCGTTGCTTTTAACCTTGTATCTGCGGAAGGCGCGGATGATAAGGTATTGGCAAGCGCAAACGGAAGGCTTTCTTTCCTTGAGTCACTCGGATTCGAAGCTGTTCAGAGAATGCCCGTAACTGCTGCAAATGTGGTTGATGCTGTTGCGGATTATGAGAAGAGGATAGCAGATTACGAGATTCCGTCCGACGGACTTGTTCTTACCTATGAGGATGTTAATTACGGAGCATCCCTGGGAAGAACCGCCAAATCTCCCAGACATTCCATAGCTTTTAAATGGGCCGATGAGACTTCTGAGACTGTTCTCAGAGAGATAGAGTGGAGCGCTTCCAGAACAGGTCTTATCAATCCGGTTGCCATATTCGATCCTGTTGAGCTGGAAGGAACCACCGTATCCAGAGCATCGGTTCATAACATCAGTATAGTAAAAGAATTAAAGCTTGGTATCGGAGACAGGGTTACCGTATATAAAGCTAACATGATTATCCCTCAGATAGCTGAGAATCTCACTAAGAGCGGTAATCTGTCCATTCCGGCTAAGTGTCCGGTATGCGGCGCTCCCACCGAGATCAGAGCTCTTAATGAAGCGGAGAGCCTTTATTGCACCAATCCCGAATGTGCTGCAAAGCAGATCAAAACCTTCTCCCAGTTTGTAAGCAGGGATGCTCTTAATGTTGAAGGACTTTCTGAGATGACTCTTGAAAAACTCATCGATATGGGATTTATCAAAGAGTTTGACGATCTCTTCCATCTGGACAGATACAGGGAAAGAATAGTTAACATGGAAGGCTTTGGAGAAAAGTCCTATGCCAATCTGATCGAGTCGGTAAAGACAGCATCTAATACTACACTTCCCAGATTTCTCTTTGGTCTCGGAATTCCCGGAATAGGTGTTGCCAATGCCAAGGTTCTTGCCAAGGCCTTCGATCATGATATAGATAAGATACGTAAGGCTTCTGCAGAAGAGCTTTCCGAAGTTGAGGGTATCGGAGATATCATGGCTTCCGATATCACGTCTTATTTTGCGGATGCGGAGAACAATCGTAAAATTGATGCGGTACTTGCGAATCTCACCATAGAAGTTCCGGTTAATAATTCCGAGCAGAATATGGCCGGACTTACATTTGTCATTACCGGAAGTCTGAATAATTTCGAGAACAGAAATGCTCTTAAGGCGATAATAGAAGAAAGAGGCGGTAAAGTTGCGGGATCCGTATCCGCCAAGACTACGGCCCTCATCAATAATGATGCAGCATCGAATTCTTCGAAAAATAAAACAGCAAAGAGCCTCGGAGTGACCATAATTACCGAGGATGATTTTATAAATACTTATTTGAAGGAGTGACCTGAAATGCCCATTAAGGTACAGAGCGATCTGCCCGCAAGACAGATCCTTGAGACAGAAAATATATTCGTGATGGATGAAAACCGCGCGATGCATCAGGATATAAGACCTCTTAAGGTCCTCATCCTGAATAACATGCCGGTGAAGCAGGATACGGAGCTGCAGCTTTTAAGAGCTCTTTCCAATACCCCTCTACAGGTTGACGTCACTTTTATGATGACCGAGACTCATGTTTCCAAGAATACCTCATCATCACATCTGAATAAATTCTATGTTACGTTCGATGAGATCAAAGACCAGAAATTCGACGGAATGATCATAACCGGTGCCCCCGTTGAAGATATATCTTTCGAAGAGGTGGATTACTGGGAGGAGACGGTTAAGATACTTGACTGGGCCGATACGCATGTAACCAGTATTTTCCATATCTGCTGGGGAGCACAGGCAGGTTTCTATCATTATTACGGTATCAATAAAAGACAGCTTCCCGCTAAGCTTTTCGGAGTGTTTGAGCACAGAGTGTTGAACAGGAAGATTCCTCTTGTAAGAGGATTCGATGACGTATTCCTGGCTCCTCATTCAAGACATACCGATACTCCCTCGGAGCTTCTTAAAGCATGTCCCGAACTTACGATCCTTGCCGAGTCGGAGGCAGCAGGCGTATACCTGGCAATGGCGGAGAACGGACATAAGATATTCGTCACCGGTCATTCCGAATATGATCGCATGACTCTTAAGAATGAATATGACAGGGATAAGGGAATAAGGGATGACGTAAATGTTCCCGTTAATTATTTCCCGAATGATGATCCGAATGAAAGACCTCTTCTTACATGGAGATCTCATTCCATCAATCTCTACAGCAACTGGCTGAATTATTATGTATATCAGATGACACCTTATGATGTCGGAGCAATCGGAAAGTAGTCTGTAACAGTTTTAATCCGGAGGATACCACATGAAAAAAAAGAGAAGTTCACTTAAAAAGCTCATTCTGATCAGAGTTTTGGTAGCGGTCACGATTATGATCCTGATCATTACCCAGTATAACATGATGACTCAGTCCGATCAGATCAAGAGTCTGTCCGTATCTTTGCTTGCACGAGATTCCGTTACATATGCCGAAGAGATCGGAAGCTGGTGGAAGCTTATCGAGAGCAGAGTTGAGATGAGCGCAGAGATCTGGAGAAGTTCACCTCTCATGAGTTATGAGCAGACAAGTGAGCTCCTTGTGGGACTGACTGAATCGGATCCGGACTCCCAGGACATATACATGGCTAACGGTTCTTCCGGCAAATTCTTCGACGGATCCGGCTGGGAACCCGATGCCTCTTTTGTATTTACCGACAGACCCTGGTATAAGGGAGCTATAGCGGCGGCAGGAGAGGTATTTTCCTCTGAACCTTATGTTGATGCATCTACGGGTAAAACATGTCTTGCGTGCTCAATAATGATAAGGGACGGTGTTGTATTAAGCAGCGATATCACTTTTGATAAGATGCAGGAGAGACTTGATGCCTTTGAATCAAGTTCCGATGATGTAAAGATCTATATTATTAATTCCAATACCGATGATATCCTTCTCAGTAATGATTCTTCCGTTGTAGGAACAGTTTTAACAGGTTCTTCCGACGGCACCGTAAAGGGACTTGCTTCTGTTTATTCTTCACTTGATACTTCTTCATCCGCAAGCGGAGACAGAGTAAAGATCATAAGCACGGATGCGGGAAAGATGATGTATGTTGCAACTGCTGTTGAAGGTACCTCATGGGTTGTAGCAAGTGCCACACCTTACAGTTTTGTCATGGATCCTACCCTTTCATCGCTCGCGGTAGGTCTGGTCATATCAGTAGTGTGTCTTGTCTTACTTGCGGCTTTCCTTTATTTCGTTATCCGCAAATATTTAAATCCCGTATCGAATGTATCGGGTAAGATCGGCGATCTTACCGGCGGTGATTTCACCACCGATATCGTCCCCGAGGGAAATAACGAGATCACCACACTCAGTGAGCAGCTTAACGATTATATCGATCGTATGAAAGGGATGCTCACCCAGCTTACCGAGATTGCGGAAGACATGAATGAGAGTGCTGAGCAGTGTGCGGAGATATCCGGCGGTCTCAGTGAATCAAATGCATCACAGGCAGAATCCATCGAGAAACTCAATGATTATCTTAACGGTCTCGATCAGTCCATAGAAGATGTGGCATCCGCAGCAACCGAGCTTGCCAATGTATCAAGCAGCCTTGCTACCAATTCCGAAGAAGTAAGAACTCTTTGCGAAGAGACGGTCAAATCTTCCGAAAGCGGAAGACGCGAGATGAGAGATATGACTCAGGCGGTTACCGTTCTTAATGATACCATTGATGAGCTTACCTCCATTATTCGTATGACGGCAGATACCGTTGATGAGATCAAGGGTATTACCGATACCATCGGCGATATTTCATCCCAGACCAACCTTCTATCACTTAATGCTTCCATCGAGGCGGCAAGAGCGGGAGAGGCAGGAAGAGGATTTGCGGTCGTTGCAAGTGAAGTCGGAGCATTGGCTAACCAGTCATCTTCCGCAGCAGCACATATTTCCAAACTTGTTGAGACCATTACCGAGAACATTGCCGGCATCAATGAAAAGGCCGATGATTGTATCAAGGACATGGAAAGATGTCTTGCGGGAGTAAGCCGTTCCAACGAGTCATTCGAATCCATTTACACTGATATTACCAAGGCAACGGATGCGATTTCAGATATCGTGGGCGGTATCGGTAAGATCAATGACGTAGCATCGAATAACGCGGCAGCTACCGAAGAGCAGGCGGCTACCGTTACCCAGATACTTGAGCTGTCCGATACCATAGTTAAGGACAGTGGCAAGGTTTCCGAGGATACCGAAAGTCTTTCCGAAGTATCTGAGAAACTCAGCGGATTATCGGCAAATATCAGCGATGATCTGAAGAATTTCAAGCTGAATTGATAGCGTTATCTATAATAAGATTCACCTCCTTACCGCCCGGTAAGGAGGTTTTTTAGTGTCAAGATACCGTATTTATGGTAAGATACAAGGTATGAAAAAAGGATTATGGACATTCAGATATACGCTCATTAACGTGACGTATTTTGCCGCATTTTGTACCATTCATGCAATGGCTGCGGTATACCTCCTCGCTAACGGTTTTTCCAATACCGAAGTAGGAGTGCTTCTTGCGGTTGCAAATATTTCATCCGCTCTTGTCCAGCCATACATCGCAGGTATAATCGATAAACCCGGGCCGCTCACCAACAGAAGGTTCATTCTTATATCCGTATTCTTGATAATGATCGGATCGGTTCTTCTTAAAATCCTCAGCTCGCATAAAGTCATAGTTTTCATAATCTATGCACTTATATATATGATTCAGTTTGCATACCAGCCCGTAATGACGGCTCTTTGCTTCGAGTATCAAAAGGCAGGCTGTAATATTTTCTACGGACTGGCAAGAGGATTGGGATCTGCAAGTTTTGCGGTGACATCGGCCTTCATAGGAAGCGCCGTTGAAAAGAAAGGTGTGGATCTTCTTCTTTTGGTCAATGTGATCACCATGGTCCTTTCTGCAATAGTGGTCTTTACCTTTAAGAAACCTGAAGGTCGGGAGCAGGAATCAGCTTCTGAGAATAAAGAGCAGGGTAAAGCCCATAACAATATTTTGGAGTTTGCCAAAACATATCCGGCTTTTTCCGTGTTTCTGATCGGAACGATCTGTTTTTACTTTGCACATAACATGATCAATGATTTCATGATCCAGATCATCAGAAGCCTGGGCGGAGCGGAGACGGAACTTGGTTATTCCAATTTCCTGCAGGCGATTTTGGAATTGCCCGTGATGGCGGTAATAGGATTTTTCCTGAAGAAGATATCATCCGAGAAAATGCTGGTCTTTTCCGGAACCGCATTTTTCGTCAAGATACTTATACTGATGTTTGTTTCGAATATGGCAGGTATGTATGTAAGCCAGTCGTTCCAGCTCTTTGCATATGCGGTATTCATCCCCGCAGCGGCTTATTATGTAAGCAAGACCATGGATGAACTGGATCAGGTTAAGGGGCAGGCTTATGTTACCAGTGCCATAACCGTCGGGGGTGTATTCTCCAATCTGATAAGCGGAGTGATCCTCGATAATCTCGGCATCAAAGCCATGCTGGGAACAGGATGCGTTGTATGTGCGGTGGGAGTGCTCATCGGCTTTGCAGCGATGAGCAGACTTCCTCATCATGCTTAAATATTTTGGGGTTGTAATATGGAGGTTTAAAGATGGCAATCAAGATTATCGGCGACAGTTGCTGTGATTTTACCAAGCTGGAGCTCAGAAAGGGTATTCATGTTAGTGTACCCATGTCCGTGACCATAGGCGGTATCGAATACCGTGATGACGGCAGGAGAACTCAGGAAGAGTGGATCAGGATGATCAAAGAAGATCCCGGTTATCCTCAGTCAGCTTGTCCTTCACCTGATGATTTCTTTAAAGCATTTGATGAAAACTGCGATAATTTCGTGGTTACTTTATCATCCAAACTCAGCGGAGTGTATAATGCCGCAATGGTTGCCAAGGAGATGTTTGAAGAAGACCATGAGGATGTTAAGATTCACATCTTCGATTCCAAGAGTGCCGCTGCAGGTGAGCATCTTATAGCAGATAAGATCGTTGCTGCTTATGAGGCAGGTAAATCTTTCGAAGAGATCGTAAAAGAAGTCGAAGCATTCCGTGATGAGATGTTTACCATCTTTGTTTTGGATGATCTTGAGACATTCAAGAGAAACGGCAGACTCAAGGGCGTTAAGGCTCTGGTTGCTACCGCACTGAATGTTAAACCTGTTTTAACCGGGGATGACGGTGAAATCAAACAGCTTGATCAGGCCATCGGTATGCAGAATGCAGTTAACAGAATGCTCTACCATATCGAAAAGAAAAAGATAGATCCTTCCAGACCCGTCAGAATAACCCAGTGCGAAAGCAAGGAACTGTGCCTGAAAATAGCCAAGATCCTTACCGAAAGGTTCGGCTTTACCGATGTTAAGATACTTAATGCAGGCGGAATCTCCACATCCTATGAAAATCCCGGCGGAGTTGTCATAGCTATGTAATCCCAAATGTCATAAAGAGCATTGATACCCCAAAAGTGTGACAAAAGTGGTATCAATGCTTTTTTATGCAATATTTTTATAAAAAATGTTATAATTATCAAAGGGTTTCATACATAGAGGGGAAAAAGTATGAAAAAGTCCGACGACAATGATACAAAGATGATAATGGAACAGACCCTTGACAGGCTTTATGCCGGTAAGGGCGAGATTCCGGTATGGCGCTTTGTACTTCTGGTGGCATTGTATCTTATTGCAACCGGTGTCGTCAGTGTAACGGCCTCCTCAGGAAGCAGTATTAATCTGTTTGGAAACCATATCCCCCTGTACACATGCGCAGGCGTTTTTACGGCTGTTGCCAATATATGTGTTCTTATCCTTACCATGTATTTCGGTAAAAAAGGATTCGTTACAGCTCTTACTTTTCTTATAGTTCAGATTCCCATTATTCTTGCCAAGATCATAATGGCTGATGCCTTTACGAGTATACCGGGTGTTTTCAGCAATGTTCTTACCATAATCGCGGTCTGCGTTATCTATTTCAGCAACAGGAAGATCACTGCGGTACAAAAACAGCTCCGTAATCAGGCTGTCAATGATGTTCTGACAGGGCTTCCCAACTGGTATGCCTGCACAGAGCTTATCAATGCATTGATTGACAGAGATATTCCTTTTGTTAATGTCACGATCAATCTGAACGGCTTCAAGACCATAAACGATACCATGGGTTTTGACAGCGGAAATCTGGTTCTGACTGAGGTTGCAAGAAGATGGAAGACTATTGCCGATTCCGGGAAAACAGGAACTCTTGATTTTATATCAAGACTCAGCGCCGATGAGTTCTGTCTTATCATCAGGAGATACAAATCCGATGAGGATATATCAAATACCATCAGCATGTATGAATCTGCCATGAAAGACCGTTTTACCGTATACGGATGCGATTTTCAAATGTCAGCCAGTTTCGGATACTCGATTTTTCCCGATGACGGTACTGACATTAATCAGCTTGTGATTGCCTCAAATGCTGCCATGAAAAAGATCAAGCACGAGAGCAATTCAAACCATATTCTCAAGTTCACCCCCGATCTGCTCGAGGACAGTACTTTTGAGATGGAGGGCAAGGTCAGGGCTGCCATCGAGAATGATACTGTTTTCTATATGCTGCAGCCTCAGTTTGATATGGATCATAACCTTAGGGGCTTCGAAGCTCTGGCTCGAATGAAG